>JABAOE010000100.1_pt9 | contig 15523 bp, 13 predicted proteins | sample 7062141 | NCBI WGS metagenome assembly JABAOE01 (sample SAMN14538627, study PRJNA623070) | marine sediment metagenome | biome: marine biome [ENVO:00000428]; feature: marine pelagic biome [ENVO:01000023]; material: deep marine sediment [ENVO:00002113] | place: India: Gulf of Khambhat ... | reverse complement strand
CTTAAAATGACGGACCTTTCGATCACGTTTTCCAGCTCCCGAACATTTCCGGGCCAATGATACGCAAGCAACACATCCATGACAGACTTTGGAATGTTCTCGATGTTTTTGCCTATTTTTTTGCCGTACTTGATGCTGAAATATTTGACCAGCAGAGGAACGTCTTCTTTCCTATCACGCAATGAGGGTATTCGAATGGGAAAGACGTTGAGCCGGTAAAAAAGGTCCTGGCGAAAACGCTGCTCTTCCACGGTTTTCTCTAGATCTCTGTTTGTCGCTGCAATGACTCTGACATTTACCTTTAGGGAGCTGGTTCCTCCCACCCGCTCAAATTCACCGTCCTGAAGCACCCGAAGGAGCTTTGCCTGCAGCTCCAGGGGCAGGTCGCCGATCTCATCTAAGAAAATGGTGCCGCTGTTGGCCATTTCAAAGCGGCCGATTTTGCGCGAGAGCGCACCGGTGAAAGCTCCCTTTTCATGCCCGAACAGCTCACTTTCGATGAGGCCGGCAGGGAGAGCCGCGCAGTTCACCTTGACCAGCGCCTTGTCCTTTCGTGGACTCAGATTGTGGATGGCCCGGGCCACCAGCTCTTTGCCCGTACCCGTCTCGCCTAGAATGAGAACACTGGCATCGGTGGGAGCAACCGTCTCAATGGTTCCCAATACTTTCTTGATATTATGTCCTTGACCGATGATCTCCTCAAAATTGTGCTCGGTCTTGATCTCCTCTTGCAGGTAATCCTTCTCCTGTTCGAGCTGTAGTTTCAGCCTGGCGATTTCCTCATAGGCCATCATATTCTCAACGGCTAGGGCCACCTGGGTGGCCACCTCTTCGAGAAACATTCCATCCCGGTCCGAATAACAGCCCGTCACCTGCCTTCCGATGTTCAAAGTTCCAAAGGGTGCGCCCCGGGCCACAAGAGGGACCGCAAGGTAGGACCGAATGCCGGCAGCCAGGAGATTGTCTTCAATGGGAAATTGACGCTCGGTTTCAAGATCGCAACGGAGGAGAGGCTTCTTATTTTCTAGAACCCAACNNCCTTCGACTTCGATTTCCGTTCCCACGTCAAAGGGAGTTTTCTCCATGCCCGGCCTTTCCAGAGCGAACAACCGGACGACCTTTTTTTCCTGGTCCAGAAGACAAATGGTTGCAACGTCAAAAGTCAGGATCTTACGCAGGGCGTCGGTGACCGCTGAAAACAGCGATTGACGATTCAGGTTTGCGATGATGGCATTGTTGATTTCCAATAACGCTCGTTGTCTCTCCTCGGAGCGGCGGAGCTCCGAGGTGCGCTCTTCCACCAATTTTTCCAGGTTCTCCGAGTACTGCTGAAGCGCGGCCTGTGCCCTCTTGCGCGCGCTGATGTCACGAACTAGAGCAATCAAACAAGTCCGGTCTCCCATCTTGACCACGGAAGCGGAAATTTCCGCGGGGAGAGCGTTGCCCGACTTGGTTGTGCAGCTGAGTTCATTAGTCCAGCCATGTCCCTGGTCGATGACCGATCGAGCAAAGGCCAATAATTCGGGCATCTCCTTGGGATGGATTGCGGTGATGGGAGTCCCTAAAAGTTCCTCACGGGAGTAACCCCACATCTTGCAGGCTTTGGGATTGGCATCAAGAATCCGATCCCGCTCCGGATCGATGACAAAGATCGCGTCGTTGTAGTAAGTAAAGATCTTCTGGGATCGTTCTTCAGTATTGCCGGTGGGGGACTGTTCCTTTTCGCCTTCGGGGAAATCTCTCATTAACATGGTTTCACCCTCTTAACCCAGATCGGGACTCTCCCGATGGGCATAGAATTTCGAAAGGAAGCCGTAGGTCCTGGGAATTTTACTCCTTAAAACCGGATTGAGTGACAAATCGTTCCAGAGCTCCGCAAGGTTCTGTTCCAGATCGACGTCATAGGCAGCTGGCACCGAAACGGGCCGGAGTCCAAGTGATTCTGCCCGTTTCAATGTATCAAAAAGAACAGAAGGATGGCTCCAGGTGATCCCCTGGAAGATTCTCGCTTCTGGCTCCTTGAGTCCAATCAGGTAGTAGCCCCCGTCCCTGGCAGGACCCAGGGCCAGGTCATGCTCATGACGACTGAGCAGATGGAAGGTCTGCTCGACGGTCGAAAGCGCCAGGCAGGGTATGTCGCTGCCCAAGACCACCACCCGGCGATACCCCAAGGAGAAGAGATCGACAAAAATGTGGTGCATTCTTTGCCCCAGGTCGACCCCACGCTGCGGAATCATCTTGACCCGTTGGCGGTAGACCGACTGGAAGTAGTCCTCTCCTTCCGAGGTATAGGCGATCCATAGTTCGGCCGAAGCAAAGCCCTCCAGCTTACCCACCGTGTCTTGGAGCAGGCATTCGTAAAATTCTGCTGCTTCAGCAAATGAAAAGGGAGGGCAGAGGCGTGTCTTGACCTCCCCCGGGATGGGGGGCTTAGCCATGACGACCAGAGCCTGGGAATCGCTTTGGCTACGCGTCTTCAACGTTCCACCTGACTCTCTTTAGGTCACAACGGAAGCCTTTTAGGAATCGTGACTGGCCTTATCCGCCTACGCCGAAAACCATGGGCATGAGCCCATGGATAAATGCGACGGTCGGATCCTCCAAAGCTCAACGAGCGAAGGAGGATGCTTCGGCGGATTCCGCCGAAGAAATACGGTCGCAAGACCGTGGAGGCTTCATTTAAACCCGATGCGAACGGATTCCTGTTTGACCTTGCGTTCGAGTTTTTCGTATTCCTTTTCCATCTCCTCAGTGACGGAGGGAATAGCTTCTTTCACCGCCCTAAAGAAGTGTTCCATGGTCACCCGTTTGGCTTCGGGATTTTCTCGGAGGGCGTAAAGCCCGGCTTTCATGCAGACGCCTGCGATATCCGCTCCGGTAAAACGTTCCGTTATTTCGGTGAGCTTTTCCAGGTTAACATCAGAGTCGAGGGCCATACCATTGGTGTGCGAGCGAAAAATTTCTACTCTAGCCAGGCGGTCCGGAATGGGAACATAAACCATTTCGTCGAATCGTCCCGGCCGGAGCAGCGCAGGGTCGATCATATCAGGCCGGTTGGTGGCACCAAGCACCACGACACCCTTCAGCTCTTCCATGCCATCCATTTCCGCGAGCATTTGGTTGACCACTCGCTCGGTGACCTGCGGTTCCCCCATGGATCCCCCCCTTATCGGTGCGATGGAATCCAACTCATCAAAAAAGAGGATTGTAGGAGTCACCTGCTTCGCGCGGTGAAAAAATTCGGCCACTTTTTTCTCCGATTCTCCATACCACTTGGACAGCAGAGCGCTTCCTTTTGCGGTGAGAAAATTGGCTCCTGCCCCGGTCGCCACGGCTTTGGCAACCATGGTCTTCCCAGTTCCAGGTGGACCGTATAAGAGAATCCCCTTCGGGGACCGGATACCCAACCGGGTAAAAGACTCGGGATGATTCAACGGGAGTTCCACCATCTCGTGGAGGCGTTGTTTGACATCCTGGAGCCCGCCTACGTCCTCCCAACGAACGTTGGGAATTTCCACGACGATCTCCCGCAGCGCCGATGGTTGGACCTCGTTCAACCCTTGCTGGAAGTCATTGTCACCCACCATGAGCTTTTCCAGGACATCTCCCGGAACAGTTTTCTCTTCCAAATTTAGGGTGGGCATGACCCTCCTAAGCGCCGCCAGGGCGGCTTCCTTGGCCAGGGCAGCGATATCAGAGCCTGTGTAACCATGGGTGAGCTCGGCGATCTTGGCCAGATCGACGTCCTTACCCAGGGGCATGCCCCGGGTATGAATCTGCAGGATCTCCCGTCTTCCGGACTGGTCCGGGATGCGAATCTCGATCTCCCGGTCAAATCGTCCCGGCCGACGCAAGGCTGGATCGATGGCATCGACACGGTTCGTAGCTCCAATCACGATCACATTGCGTCTTGCCTTGAGACCGTCCATCAGAGTGAGCAACTGTGCAACGATTCTCCTCTCGACCTCGCCTGTCACCTCCGCCCGCTTCGGCGCAATGGAATCCAGTTCATCGATAAATATGATGGCCGGGGCGTTTTTTTCCGCGTCGGTGAACACCTGCCGTAGCCTCTCTTCCGACTCTCCGTAAAACTTGCCCATGATTTCCGGGCCGTTGATACTGGAGAAGTTGGCGTCTGACTCGCTCGCGACGGCTTTTGCGAGAAGCGTTTTACCCGTACCCGGCGGACCATGGAGAAGGACCCCTTTGGGGGGATCAATTCCCAAACGATCGAATATTTCCGGGTGTTTGAGGGGCAGCTCAATCATCTCCCGTACCTTGTCAACTACCGGCTTGATACCTCCCAGGTCATCATAGGTGACCTCCATCACCTCACGCTCGCCGGGTTCATGGTGTTCGGGCAAAAGTTCGATCTCCGTTTGCTCCGAAACACGCACAATCCCTTTGGGAACGGTAGCCGTGACCACCAAACGAATCTCCATGAGTCCGAATGCAGGGGATTCCAAAAAGCCGCGGAAGAAGTCGTCTCGGAAAAAATCCGTGGGAAAGGACTGTCTCGCACGATTAAAGACCGTGGTGGAGATGAGGTCACCTTGTACCAAAGGCCGATAGAGAAGGGTGGGCTTTAGACCTTCACCCGAGCCGGCAATTTGGAGGCCTTCTTTCGCGGGGGCCAAACTCACCTTTTTAGCGTCTTTCCAGTCCGCTTTCTTCAGCTCCACGTGGTCGCCGATGCCGACCCCGGAGTTTCCGCGAATTAACCCATCCATACGCACAATGTCGAGGCCCTGATCTTCGTTATAACCCGGCACCGCAATAGCGGCGGTGACGCGTTTTCCCTTGATCTCAATCACGTCACCCCGTTCAACACCCAACGCCTTGATCTGGGAGGCGCCGATGCGGACGATCCCTTTCCCAACATCCTGTTGCTGGGCACTGGCAACTTTCAAGCGCAAGACGTCTTTCGCTGGGTTCTTCGCAGCCATGATTTGCTCAATCCTCCTATTGAGTGGCTAGTTCTTATGATTATACGGATAAGGCCAAAAAATCAAAATGAAGTCTTACAGTTGGAGCTTTTGTTGGTGTACCCTTTGTCCCATGGATAAACGGGACAGACACTCCTCCTGAGGAGGCAGGGAGTTGCCCGGGGACCTTTATGTGAATTCGCATCATTTTTGAGGTTGACGAACCTCGCCGCAGCGTGACTTGAGTGTCGTTTTCAATACGGGAGGGAAATGATAGATTAGCCACTGTTTGGAGTTTACCCATGGATTCGAATTCTCAAGTCCCATCGCCTCTGGAAGTGATCCTGGAAAGAATGCGCAAGCGGGACGGAACTCCATTGGGCAGATTCCAGCGGCTGAGCCATCAATGGCTGACTTGGCTGGAAAACCATCGTTTCATTCAACGCTATGGAAGCCTATTCAGAAGATCCCGGGACTCCATCAGCTTGAAGTCCGATTCGACCATCAATGTGGATTCGATCATCCCATTTTCCCTGATCCTTCACCTCTTGTTCATCTTGCTCCTCAGCTGGACCGCCATCGCTTCCATTTCCCTACCGAAGCCAGGACCTATTCGCGTCCAGTTCGTGGACATGGGCATGCGCCCCAAAAGACAACCGAAACAAGAAACCAAAGCGTCCGCTCCAAAGGCGATACCGGAACCCAAAAAAGCGGCACCACCAAAGCCGGCACCAAAACCCAAAAACGTGCCTCCCCCTTTGCCCGCTCCAAAGGTATTGGCCAAAGCACCCCGGGTTGCTCCTGTCGCCGTGACCGCTGACCCCGCAGATGATCTGGTCCAACTACCTATGAGTCAAACCAGCGCCTTCCAGCCATCACAACTAAAAGTGGAAACGCAGCCGGGGGCAACGGTCAGCGCGGTCTCGGCAGAAGAGTTGCAGCTATTGAAGAGCGCGGTTCAAGGGATCGGTCTTCCAGCCGCGCAAGGAAACCCATCAGCCATACAGAGCCCGGATTTTGCTCCCTATCTCGAAATGATCAAACAGCGGGTGGAGGCCGTCTGGGACTATCCAGCCGGGGTCTCTGGGAAGCACGAGATAAACCTGGTGTTCGTAATTGATCGGGGGGGTAAGTTGGTGCGGGCAAAAGTCCTCGATGCCACGAATTCGAAGCTTGATCGGGGCGTATTACAGGCCGTTAGAGCCGCCTCCCCATTTCCGCCCATACCGGAAAGCCTCAAAGATCTTGCGGGTTGGCCACTCCGGATCAAATTCACTATCGATTTCAACGTGAAGATGGCCAGATGAAGGTAAAGAGGATAAAAATAAAAGTAATAGGAATGCGGTGGATGATTCTTAGCGTGTTGTTGGCGTCCATGATGTGGACAGCTTCAGCAACGGCCCAGGAGCCCGTGGCGCGGTTTTACTATGATGAAAATGGTAATGTGACGCGCCAGGAAAGAGATACCAACAAAGATGGAAAGATGGACCGGTGGACCCTGTTTAATAGTGACGGGGAGGTCGAGCAGGTCGAGCAGGACGAAAATTTTGACGGGAAACCGGATATTAGGCTCGCCTATGAAAAGGGCAAACTCAAGCTCCAGGAGGTATCCACGGGTCACAACGGCAAAACCGATTTGTGGTATCGTTACGGCCTCACGGGAGAGGTAGAGACCAAGGAAGAGGATACCAACGGCGACGGAAAAGTGGATATTTGGGTTTCCTATGCTAACGACCACCCGGTCCAGAGCCGAGAAGACACGAATCACGACGGCAAGATTGAACGCCTTGTGCACCTGGACCGGGGCACTGTCGTCCGCATCGAGGAAGACACCAGCGGTAACGAGAAGATGGACACGTGGTCGTACTTTGAAAAAAAGGAACTTGTCAGGAAGGAAATAGACAAAAACCACGACGGGCGGGCTGACGTGGTGGGTGAGTACCGCAATGGCCATCTCGTTGAGCAGCAGGAAGATACCAACCGGGACGGGAAAAAAGACCGCTTTCTTGAATTCCACCAGGGTAGGCTGGCGAAAAGAGAGGAGAGCACTCAGCACAACGGAAAAATTGATCTGGTGGAAATCTTCGTCGGTGAGGACCTTTGGAAACGTTTTAAAGACACGGAGACAAACGGCCGCCTGGATACCATGTATATCTTCGAGAAAAAACAACTCGTGCTGCAGGAGACCGATACCACTGGCGATGGTATTTTTGACCAGCGAACCCTCTACTCGAATGGAGCCGCTGTGCTTCAGGAGGCCGATACCAATAAGGACCGTAGGGTAGATGTCTGGATCTATTTCCAAGACGGTCAACACGTTCGGCAGGACGAGGATTCGAATTTCAACGGCAAGGTGGATGCCCGCTACCTCTTCAAGGACGGCCAGGTCACGGATCAAAAGCGAGTCCAGGACCTAGACCCGGACTTTGAGCCGAAAGTATTCTCGACTCTCCCAGAAGAGTTAGATCGAAAATTCGAAGCCGGGACGAATACCAGCGAAACTTCCATGGTGAAAGCAACGCAACAAACCATTGAGATCGAGCCGGAGGACGATTGAAAGTTCGACGGGCACATAACCGGGGACTAAGCATTGCGCTCGCACTGCTATGGCTCTCAAGCTGTGGGCCTGCGTCCATGAATCCTCCGCCGGGACCGTCGGCTGGCACTCCGTCCGGCACACACTCTGGCAGTTCAACCGCACCCGCCAAAGGGGCCAACCAAACCACCAAGAAACAAGCAGGAACCCCCCAAGCCGGCGCCCAGGGGAAACCTCAAGGGACCGACTTCAAGAAATGGCAATACGCCTGGAACCGGGCGATGGAAGGGGTGGCCATGGGAGGCACCCTGGCCGGTCCCTATGGCGCTGGAGGCGGTCTCATATTGGGGTTCATCGCGGGGTTGCTGACCGCAAATTCCCACTATGGAAAGATAGAGGCGCAGGTTCAGCAAGAAGAGCAAAAGGACAAAGAGCTGGAAGCCCAACTGGAACGTGAGATCGAACGGCAGAGAAAGCTCGAGGAAGAACTGGAAAAAGATATCGCAGCGACAGCCGAAGACGAGATTGAACGGGATGCCTTGGATTCACCTTCTGCAAAACAAGTCGCCGGATTGGAAGATTCGCCAATTCAAAACAGCCAGGATTCCCTGCAGGAGTCCCGGTCTGCCGAGTCTATGGATCCAGTGGGACCACTGGCTTCCTTGGGTGAGAAGCAGACGAGGTCCGAGGTTTCGCCCCGCAAGGACAAGACCGTCGCGCGAAGGGATGTTAACAAAGACGGCACCGCGGATCTCTGGACTTATTATGATCCCGAAAATCCAAGCGAGGTAAAACGCCAAGAGGAGGATACCAACTGGGACGGCAACATCGACACCTGGAGCTTTTTTGCCGGGGGAATACTGACGCGAAGACAATTTGACACCGATGGGGATGGTACAGCGGATAAATCGATCTTCTACAAAGAGGAGAAGCTGGTCCGGGAGGAACGGGACGATACGGGCAAAGGGAAACCCAGCTATCGGGCGTGGTACGCCAGTGGACGTTTAGAAAAGGTAGAAAAGGATTTGAACCTGGACGGCCGGATGGATCTCTGGATCCACTATGATCCTACCCAGGATCGTGAGGTTGTAGTCAAGGAAGAGCGGGACCTCGATAACAACGGACTGGTGGACGTCTGGTCATTTTACGAGAACGGTCGTCTTGTCCGCCGCGACGTGAGTACCGTTGGATTGGAATATTTACTCAAGCAGGAAAAGACCCGAGCCCAACCTCAGCACAATAGCAGCACAAAGGGGTAGGTTGTTATTTGACCGCGATCCCGATGTCGAAAAACCCACTGGCCCTGCAGATTCCCAACACCCGGACGACCCTACCGTAATCCAAACGTCTATCGGCGCGAACGATTGCTGATTTCTTAGTCTTGCCTTTTGCCAGCTCCTTCAAGCGCCTTTCCAAACTGTTAAGGCTCACAGATTTTCCGTTAAGGGTTACAGCGCCCCGTCTCCCCAATTCGATGGCTACGGGTGCGGACTTGCTATCCGGTGACGCCGCTTTGGCCTCGGGCAATTGGATCTCGAGCTTTTTGGTGGGGTCAATCAGAGTGGTGGTCACCATGAAAAAGATCAGCAAAAGAAAGATGACGTCGATCAATGAGGTAAGGCTCAACCCCACGTCTTCGTCTTGTTCTTTTAGGAACTGCATGATTGCGGGATCCCAAACACAGGTTAAAAAAGAGTCGGCCCGGCGGCGGCGAGCAGCACCGGACAGCGATCAAACTGTCTTTAATCCTCCTGCGCCAGGGCCTCCCGACCACCGCCCCTCTGTTTGATGGAGCGCTCATGGTCCCTCGCGCGTGCCGGCGCGGCGCCGCTTTCATAACCTTCGTAGTAAAGGTCTTCGAGTAATGCCACCGACACTTCTTCCATCTCAAGCACTCTGACCTCCACTTTGCGCTTGAAATAGAAATAAGCCGCGAGGGTGGGAATACCCACCATGAGCCCGAATACTGTGGTAATCAAGGCTTCCGATACGCCCTTGGCAACGTTGCCTGGATCTCCCGCTAAGCCGAAACTGGCAATCACGTCGAAAGAACGTGTTAGCCCCAGCACGGTGCCCAGCAATCCCAGCATCGGCGCAATATTGGCGAGGAACCCCAACAGCATCAGGTTCCTTCGCAACACCGCAGCCTCGTGTTGCCCGGCCCCTTCAATGGCTTTTTCCACGGCGTCGATCCCGTGATCGAAGCGAAGCAGACCTGCGCGAAGTACACGAGAGAAAGAAATGTTGTGCTCCCGGCAAGCCTGAATGGCCCGTTCCGTCTCGCGCCGGTACCAGTATTTTTTTATCTCTTCAATAAAAGCCGTGGAAATGATCTTACCCTTGCGCAGGTTGATGGCCCGTTCCACGATGATCGCCAGGGCCAGCATCGAACAGGTCAGGATTACATGCATGGTCGGTCCGCCACGAAGATAAAAATCGATGAGGGAGCCGGTGGAACTGGGATTGGGCGGGGCCTCAGCGCTGAAGGCCACCGCAGTCAAGACCATCACAAGGTATCCAACGACCATCAAGAATGAATTGAGGCTCAACATTGCGACTATGGGTCGGTTGTGATTTGATCGGCAGGCATGGAACCCTGCGTTTCCGTGCGGCTTCGACCCAGCTCTCTTTCGATCTCATCCCGCATTTTATCCAGTTTTTGAGATTCGGAACCGAAGCTTCCACTTTCTTCCATAAATACTTCTACATCCAGAGAGCGCTTTCTGGGGGGCTGATAAACCACCGATACCATGTCCCGCCCGATACCGCCGCCGCTCACTCGCGCCCGGACGTTGATCCGGTTGACTCCTTCCACCATCGTTAAAGCGGAGGAAAAGTACCCGTCGGAAGCCAGACGAATCTCCGATGCCCTCTTACCGGTGGTCTCATTGAATACCTCCACGGTGTCCACACCGATAACGGATACCTTTTCAAACACATTCAAGATGTCCGCCGGCCGTACCACCGGCGTGAATATTCCCTTGCTCATGGAGGCGACACCGACGGCGGCGCGGGGCGAAGATAGAGCGTCTTCGCCGAGAGCAAAGACATGGATCTTGATCCTCGCTTTTTTCGCGATACGTGCCGCGTTGATCGCCAGATTCGTATCCTCTTCCGTCGCTTCTTTACCTCGTCCGATGGGCAAGGTTGGAAATCCGTCGGTCAGCAGCATCTGAATTCTCGCGACGTTTTTTCGACGCTCGCTCTGCCCAATTCCACTTAACTCCCGTATCCCCAACCGGATCCCTCCCACCATATGGGTTCCTCCATGGGGACCGGAGATAAAAACCTCGTCAAGGGCACTTCTAACTTTGTCAAAATCGCGGGTCAGAGGCTGCAGCAAAGCGGCACTTTCACCAAAGGTAATCAATCCGACCCGTGTCGTTTTCGGGTTGAGCTGGGAAAGTAAACGGTGGGACGCGGCCACCTCGGCCGCAAGAATGGAGCTCCTAAGGTCCATCATAATGGGTCTTCCACGGCCAAATCCACCTGCAAATACCCCAGAATGAAACCCGCCAAACTGTTCCCGACCCGACGTGCGAGGCAAGTCCTTATCGTTAAACCTTACCCCCGCGTAATGAGCCGTGCTGGCAGAAATATCAACGACCAAGAAGAGGTCCACATTGGAGATCGTGACCCCTTTTGTCGATACCTTCCCCGTAACCACGACAACGTCTTTGTCCTTTTCGATTCGGGCCCCATCTCTGGGGGTAATGATTTTGACTTTGGGCCCGGCCCCCCAGGACTCCTGGGTAAAAAGGACCAGTAAGACTATAGATAAGGCGGTTGAGTACCGCCCCAAACCACGCAGGGTCATAAAATTATTGGCGAAAGTACCGGCGTAAAGCGATAAAGCCCTTCGAACAAAGGGAAAAGTAACATGAATCCTGGCGGGAGTAAACGTTCCTCTGCCAGAGCGTAACCCGCCCATTTGCCATGACGAAAACACCCGTGATAAAATAACGTTATGATTTCATTCAGAAAAACGATTCCTCTGGGACTTGCTTTGGTCATTTTTTGGGCGGCGGCTGTTGAGGCGAATTACACGATCATTTTAAAAAACGGTCGGCGTATCACTGTTAAAGAGTACTGGGAAGACGGAAAACAGATAAAAGTTCGCGGCATGGGCGGGGAATTCGGGATCGCCAAAGACCAAATAGATACCATCATCAATCCTGGTCGCGACGAAGAAAAAGGCATGGTGGTGCCTGACTACAATCAGTACCAACCGGACCACGCCGGCCAGCGCGGTGTTGAGGGCCTTCCTTCAGAGACTTCGGGTGGTGAATCCAAAGCAGGCTCAGGGCAAAAGAATGTTTCAACAAAAGCTAAACAGGAGACGGAGGAGGCAGCGTACCTGAGAAAAATCAAGGAAAAGACCGAGCAGTTGAAGCGGCTTCAAGACCGCTATGCCGTTGCCACGCGCGGTTCTTCCGGCAGCCAATCAGGCATCTTGGACAGTAGAGAGGCCATCAAAGGCCGAACCGCAGACCTTCAGTCCCGTTTGAAAGACGCCCAGCGTAGTCGTGCTTCTGGAGGCGGAGGCGCCGCCAGGGTGGACGTTGCTCCCCAAGCTTACAGCGAAAAGGAAAAGAAGCTCAGCGAACTTAGAAGGCAAATGGTCCAGATACAAAACGAGCGCGACGCACTCATCCAGGAAATGCAGCAAAAAAACCTGGGCTCAAAAGTCGGCTCCCCATAGAAACGCTGGAAACGACATACTCTCTCGCCGCTATTGAAAAACCATTCTGACTCCTTGCCCATACTGTTGATAACTCATCCCTTGAAGTTAGCAACTCATTTTGGGTGATGGAATTAAGACCTTGGTCTAACCCGTTTTTTGCCGGTAGATCCATCAAATTTCAGGGCATTGACTCGGCTCAAGCCAGCTGATAATGCTGTTTTAACCGTTGAAAAAGCGTTATTAAAATAGCAAAAATAATGCTTGTGGCATTATTAAATACTTTGTAAAATCAAATGGTTAGATAGTAAAAACGGCTCTGAAACGGGCACGAAGGATCAGCTTAATCAGGAGGCCCATATGAAGCGAAATCAAAATTCTCGTCAGATGAGGCAAATAACTTTGCAAAGAAGTAGCAAGTCATTAATAAACAACGACTATAGTTGCACACAATTTAATCAGTTGTGGATAACCCTCACGGCTTTGCTAGCAGGGATCGCTGTTTTAGTCTTTTTAACCTCTTTTGCTTTTGCCGATTACATCATGACCCTGAAGAACGGCCGTAAAGTTCACGTCGAAACCTATTCGGAGAAAGACGGAGTTATTATCTTCTCCAGCTATGGTGGTGAGGTCAGTATCGCGACAAAAGATGTTGAGTCCATCCTGCCTGCTGTGGAGGGTATTGCATCCGCTCCAACGCCTGACATTGGCGAAGTTCCCCCGGCAGAACCTTCTGCGTCGAGACGTGAGGTTGTTCCAGGTCAAGCGCCGCAGATGGATGCAAAGACCGGTAGTCCCGCGGACCCGGGGCAACAGGCGTTGAGCCCCGAGGAAATTAAAGAGGCGAAAAGAGCCGAGGAGGAAAAACAATATCGTGCAAAAGTTAAGGAAATTACCGCACGGATCAAGGCCGCGAGGGATCAGTTCGCCCTTGCCAACCGAAGGCCCCCGGGCCCTCAACCAAGCATTCTTGAAAGTCAGGCCGCTATTAACGCGCGGACTGCGGATCTCAATTCGCGTTTAAAGGATGGTCTGCGAAATCCTGCAAACGCCAGTAACCGGGGAGATGTCAGGTTAGAACAGCCTTCGCCTTTTACCGGTGCCCCGCCGACAGTTATAGATCTAAAACCCGGAGTCCCTTCGAAAACGGTGCAACCCCCGTTGGCCCCCTACAGTCCGAAGGAGAAAAAACTCAGCGAGATGCGGGCCAAGATCCTGGCGCTGGAGAAGGAACGGGACCGGCTAATTCAGGAGATGAGAAACAAGAATTTCAACACAGCCTCGATGTTCCTGGAATAAACTCGTTGATCGTTATGGGGTTAGTCGTTATCCGACGTGACCCCAGATGTGTGTGCACGAGCTAGGTCTACCTATACTAATTCACCCGCACTACATATTCATCAAACGTCTTAACAATTAGAGAAAGTCTGCGGCGGCCCTAAGCCCCAGCAAATAGCTCTGGACACCGAATCCGCTAATCTGACCCACCACCGCGTCGGCAATCAAAGATTTTCTGCGAAACTCCTCACGCTTGTAGATATTGGACAAATGAACTTCAACGGCGGGGATCTCAGCGGCAAGCAAAGCGTCCCGTAAGGCCACGCTAGAGTGCGTGTAGGCTGCAGCATTGATAACCAACGCGTCAAACTCTTTGTGAGACTCTTGGATCCAGGTCACCAGTTCTCCCTCATGGTTCGATTGGCGGGAGGTCACCTGCAGATTCAATTCCTTCGCAAGGGCTTGGAGTTTTGCATCGATTTGCGCCAGCGATAAGCGACCGTAAATTTCCGGTTGCCGCTTGCCCAGCAAATTCAAGTTGGGTCCGTGCAATATCAGGATCCGCTTCCCTTTAGATCTGGTAGCCATCAAGACTCCCTTTTTTGGTTGTCGATCCAGCGATTGAGCGCCTCCAGGCGATCACCCGCCGTTCCTTGATCCCCCTCTTCGACTCCCTGCTCCAGGCGGGATCGAAGACCGAGTATCTTCTGCCATAGGTCCCCCCGGCGGGTTGCCGTGTAGAGTTGTCGATAGATCTCCATAGCCTCCCAAAAGTATCCTTGTTTGATGTGAAGCTCCGCCATGGTCTCCGTGACGAATGCAGCGTCAATCTTTGGCTTGGGTTCCTGCCATAAACCTTCGAGGCCTTCTTTGATTTTCTTTAATCCACCTTCATCACCCAAGATCTGCTCCAGGGCACTAAGCACTTGCAGGGACCGGGCGTACATTCCCGCCAAGTAAAGGATCCTGCTCTGGAGCAAAAGCCCACGGGGATGGCCGGGACTGTCTTTCAGGCACCGTTCCACCACTTCCAGAGCTTCCTGCAAACGGCCTTCCTCGCGTAGCCGTTCCGCAAGGTCCGCAAAATCCGCCGCACTAGAGAAGCGTGAATTCATAACAAAAAATGGTCACAATTGAACGAAGAATCTCGCGCAAAGGCGCAAAGATTTTAAAGAACGCAAAGAAATATTATTTTTCATTAAAATCTTGGCATACTTCGCGTCTTTCCCTTGACTGTGCTCGGGAGCCTGAGCCTGTCGAAGGGTGCGCAAGATGTCTTACTCCCACTTCCGCGCTCCACGCTGTTTTGGGACATTTCAAAACCATCTACGATAGACTCAGGCGGTCCTGGATTTCCTGAGGCGACAGTCTGTGGAACCGCGTTTTTCCAACCCCCTCACACAGAATGAATTTAATTTTACCGCCATCAGATTTCTTATCGACTTCCATCCTCGTGACCAGATCCTCCAGGCTGATGCCTGAGGGCAACTCTACCGGCAGCCCGGCACGTTCGATGAGGCGGCGGATCCTTCTCAAACTCTCCTCATCACAAAAGCCCTCCTTCACGGACAGCTCGGCGGCTTTCACCATGCCGATGGCCACAGCCTCTCCATGCAAGAATTTCTCGTAGCCTGTGGCAGACTCTAATGCATGGCCGAGGGTGTGGCCGAAGTTGAGGATGGCGCGTAAGTCTTGTTCCCGCTCGTCCTCTTCCACGACTCTGGCCTTTATGGCACAGGAAGCGGTAATGGCCTCTTCCAGCAACTCCTCATCAAGACCCAAAAGGCCATCCAGTTTTTCTTCCAGAAGCGCAAAAAGCCGCGGGTCCCGAATGATTCCGTACTTGATGACCTCCGCCAGACCCGCCGCCAGCTCTTTTTTGGGAAGAGTTTTTAATACACGGATGTCCACCACCACCAACTTGGGTTGGTAGAAGGCGCCGATTAGATTTTTACCCTCCGGGTGATTGATGGCGGTCTTACCTCCAACGCTCGCGTCAACCTGGGCCAATAAAGTCGTTGGGACTTGAATGTAGGGTATTCCTCGCAGAAACGTGGCTGCGGCAAATCCTGCCAAATCACCCACCACCCCACCCCCCAATGC
>JABAOE010007115.1_pt5 | contig 15536 bp, 11 predicted proteins | sample 7062141 | NCBI WGS metagenome assembly JABAOE01 (sample SAMN14538627, study PRJNA623070) | marine sediment metagenome | biome: marine biome [ENVO:00000428]; feature: marine pelagic biome [ENVO:01000023]; material: deep marine sediment [ENVO:00002113] | place: India: Gulf of Khambhat ... | reverse complement strand
GTCTCCGTTCCAGCGGGCGCTGGCGCTGCGCTTCATCGGGGCTCCTCCTCCGGGGGCGGGGGTGTCGTGTCGCCCTGAAACCCGCGGCTTCGCGTCGCAGGATGATGGGCGGCCAAGATGATGCGGGGCCGCGAGATGATTCGGCAAGAACGGGGTGCACGGCTCATGCACCACGGCGGGGAGGGGGATGTGCCCGACAGACCGTGGGTCGGAGGAGCGGTAACGTAGGAACGACGTCGACCCGGAGAGCCAGTTCGCGGTCGGTGGAGCGGCCGCGCTCGGTGCGGCCTTCGCCGTGGCGGCGTGGATGCCGGCGGGACCCACGAGGGAGGACGAGCGGCTTCTCGAAGGGAGGACACCGGAGTGGCAGGCCGCTTTCCGCGAAGCGTACGAGGACCGCCATCGGTCCAGGCGAGTCAGATCGGCTCTCTGGGGCTCGCTGGCGGGAGCGGCGGCCGGGCTCGGGCTCTTGCTCGCCGTCGGGGTGGCGCTCGCCGGTTGAGGACCGGGGGTGGCGGCTGCAGCTTCCGCATGCGCGTCGGAGGTGCGCGTCGGACGCCGTGGGGCAGGCTCTTCCGTCGAGGGAGGTGTCGATTGGATGCGACGTCGGGGGGTGGAGTCGTCAGGCCGACCGAGCGGATTGGGCGTGCGTGGGGTCGAGGGCTGTTGGTTCCCGCCCTGCTCCTCGTTCTCGGATCGGGGTGTGGTGACCCGCTCGCTCCCGCGGAGGACGCGCTGAACGGATCGGGGTTCGCGAGCGTCTTCATCACACAGCCGCGGCCGGCGTACGCGGCGCTTCGCGAGCGGTGGAGGAGCGCGCCCGCGCCCTCGAGCGCCGGTGCCTTCACCGCCGGCCCCGACCATCTCCTGAAGGGAGGAGAGCCCTTTGAGCTCCGGGGCGTCGTCTACGTCCCGGGCTATCCGGGGCACCTGCCCTGGGAGGCCGAGACGGCATGGGCCCTACCCGACAAGCTGCGCAACAGCATCGACCGGGACCTCGAGCAGATCGCCGCCCTGGGCGCGAACACGGTCCGCCTCTGGGGCGCGCCCCGGTACGTCTACGAGGCCATCGCGGCGCGCGGGGATCTGCATGTCCTCCAGACCCTGTGGATCGACACGGAGGTGGACGACCTCCACGACCCCGGGTTCAAGGAGGCGACCCGTGCCTACATGCGAAGCGTGGTCGACCGCATCCACGGCGTCTTCACCGACGGAGCTCCGCTTCTCGTGGCCTACGTGGTGGGCAACGAGCTGAGCGAGCTCACGATCCGCTCCACCGACGAGGCGCATCCGGAGCTGACGGGGTTCTCCGGTGCACACGTCCGGACCGGACTGGACCTGACCGCGTCGGAGGTCTTCCTCGCCGAGATGGCGGACTACGTGAAGCAGTACGAGGAGGAGCGCTACGGCGTCACACACCTGACCTCCTATGCCAACCAGATCCGGACCGCCGACCTCCTCGACACGCCATTTCTCGACTTCCGGAGCCATAACGTCTACCCCTATGACATTCCCTACCTTCGACCCGCAACGGCGGCCGGAACCGCCTCGGGCACGATGCTGCAGGGGTGGATCGAGGAGCTGAAGGCCCGGTACCCGGACCGCCCTCTGCTCGTGACCGAGACCGGGCTGAGCGTATCCCCCAACGCCGCGCACGTGGGCCCGCCGCACTATGGCTACGGGGGGAACACCGAGGTCGAGCAGGCGGCGGCCTTGCTGCGGGCGCTGGACGACGCGGCGACGGCGCGCCGCCCTGTGGCGGGCGTGATCGTCCACGAGCTGCTCGACGCCTGGTGGAAGTTCGGCCTCGAGGACTCCTTCTCGCAGGATCCCGACGACGTGGAGGAGTGGTTCGGGCTGGTGAAGCTCGCCGGGTCCTGACGCGGCGGGAGCCGCCGACGCCCTCGCCGCCCCCCGGCGGCACCCGGTACATTGCCCGCTCGCGCCTCGACCCGCTCCGCCCCGGAGGGCCCGTGTCCGCTCATCGCCTGACCGCCGTCGCGTGCTCGCTCGCCCTCGCGATCGGCCTCGCCGCGCCCTCGATCGCCCAAGAGATCCCTTCGCCACAGCAACACTTCGGCTTCGCGATGGGGACGGACAAGGAGCTGGCGGGCTGGGACGAGATCCTGGAGTACTTCACGCTCGTCGCGGACGCCTCGGACCGGGTGGTCGTCGACACCGCCGGCCCGACGACGCTCGGCAACCCCTTCGTCTCCGTCACGATCTCGTCTCCCGGCAACCTGGCCCGGATCGCCGAGATCCGGGCCGACTCGAGGCGGATCGCGGAAGGTCGGATCGACCGGGCGGAAGCCCAGCGGATCGCCGCGCGGATCCCCGGCACCGCGGTGATCCATCACAACATCCACTCGACGGAGATCGGGGCCTCCCAGACGAGCGTCCAGCTCGTCTACGAGATGGCGACCGGCACGGACGAGACGACGGGGGCGATGCTCGAGAACCTCGTCACCGTCCTGATCCCGTCCGGCAATCCGGACGGCCAGATCATGGTCACCGACTGGTACCGCGACAACGTGGGCACGGAGCACGAGCGCGCGCGCATGCCGTGGCTCTACCACCACTACGCGGGACACGACAACAACCGGGACTTCTTCCAGGCGAACCTCGTGGAGACGAGACACTGGATGGAGATCATGTACCACGAAGCGTACCCGCAGCTCTATCTGGACCAGCACCAGATGGGCACGAGCGGGCCGCGGATCTTCGTGCCGCCCTACCCGGACCCGATGAACCCGGACGTCCATCCCCTGCAGTGGCAGCAGCTGAAGTTCATCGGCGGCGGCATGGTGGCCGACCTCCAGGCCGAGGGGAAGCAGGGTGTCGTGACGGGCTCCATGTATCGGATCTGGGGACAGGAAGGCGCGCTCACGGGCCGGTACCACAACATCGTCGCGCTGCTCACCGAGACGGCGAGCGCGCGCATCGCGAGCCCGGACACCGTCGAGCTGGCTGCGCTCGAGCGCGGGGCCGCGCCCGGGCGAGGACTCGGCGAGTACGGGTTCCAGATGGCGTTCGTCGATCCGTGGATGGGCGGCGAGTGGACGCTCGGCGACATCGTCGACTATCAGATGATCGCCGCACGGTCCTTCCTGGAGCAGGGGGCGCGGTTCCGCGAGCACTACGTCCTCGGGCGCTGGCAGATGGCGTCCGAGACGATCGCGAAGGGGGAGTCGGAGGGTCCGGGGGCCTACGTCATCCCGATCGATCAGGACGATCCGATCGCGGCGGCCGAGCTCGCGGACAAGCTCATCCTGCAGGGCATCGAGGTGCACGAGGCGACGGAGGCCTTCTCCGCGGTGCCCCGGACCGAGGTATGGTACACGCCCGACGACGGGACCCTGTGGGTTCCGGAGCGGCAGCGCCCAGCCGCCGGGCCGGGCGACGAAGTCGCCGCGGACGTGTCGGGCGACGTGGAGACGCGGGGAGACGACGAGGGAGCCGGGGCGCGGGCGGCCCCCGCAGACGAGGGCGCGACGCGCGGGGCGGACGCCGGCGAGGAGGCGGAGGAGGGCGAGGACGAGCGCGAGGCGGGTTCCTCGACCGATCCGCGCGCCTTCCCGGCCGGCTCCTGGGTCGTCTTCGGCGCCCAGCCGGGACGCGCCGCGGTGCTGAACCTCCTCGAGGCCCAGAACCGGCGGCTCCAGCGTGAGTGGCCGGGCGGCCCGTTCGTCCGCTCCTACGACGCGGCCGCGTACACGATGCCGATGCAGATGGGCGTCGAGGCCGTTCGCGTCGACGACGTCGACGTCCGCGGCGTGCGTCGGGCAGAGGCGGCCCGCTTCCAGCCCCCGCCGGTTCCGGTCGCGGACGAGCGCTACGCCTTCAGCGCCCGCGTGACCCGCAACTACCAGACCGTAAACCGCCTGCTCGACGCGGGCGTGTCGGTGTCGAGGGCGGAGTCGGCCGACGGCCCCGTGTTCCTGGTCGACGCGGGCGAGCCGCAGGCCCGTGCGCTCCTGAGCCAGCTGTCGGCCGAGATCGGCACGGAGGTGGTGGCGGATCCGGCGGGGCTCGGGAACGCCGTCGCCCAGCGGGCGGCCCGGATCGGCGTCTACCAGGGCTGGGCGGCGTCGATGGACGAGGGGTGGACGCGGCTCGTCCTGGAGGAGTTCGACTACGCGTACGCCTCGCTGGCGAACGAGGACGTGCGCAGCCCCGACCTCCGGGATCGCTTCGACGTGATCATCCTGCCGTCCGAGATCCCGCTCGACCGCCTCGTCGACGGCTCGACCGATGACGAGACGCCGCCCGAGTACCGGGGCGGCATCGGGGAAGAGGGCGTCGAGAGCCTCAAGGCGTTCGTCCGTGGAGGCGGCACGCTCGTCACGCTCGAGCGGGCCGACGAGCTGGTCATCGAGCGCTTCGGCGTCCCGGTCCGCGATGTCGCCGCAGATCTCGGCTCCGAGGAGCTGTTCCTGCCGGCGTCGCTGCTCCGCCTCGAGCTCGACGCGGAGCATCCGCTCACGTCGGGGAGCCCGGAGGAGGTCGCCGCGAAGTGGGCCGGCGGGCGGGCGTACGAGCCGACCGACTTCGGTGGCGAGGCCGGACGCGTCCGCGCGGTGGGCCGGTGGGCCTCGGACGGCGAGCGTCTGCTCATGAGCGGCCTGCTCCACGGCGCCGACCATCTCGCCGGCAAGGGCGCCATCCTCGACGTCGATTACGGCGCGGGCCGGATCCTCATGTACGGCTTCCGGGTCCAGCACCGCGGCCAGACGCACGGCACCTTCAAGCTGCTCTTCAACGCGCTGCTCAGGGACGACCCGAGGGCGGCGACGGAGTGACGAGCGGACGAGCGGAGGCCCCGTCGGGTGCGATGACCCGGAACCCGATCCTCCGGGGAAGGGCGCGGAAGACCTTCCGCGCGGTCGCGGCGGCTGCCGTCCCGGCGTGCGACAGCCTGGACGAGTCCGGCTGGTCGCGGCTGGAGGCGATCGTCGAGGACGCCCTGGCCTCCCGCCCTCACCTCGTGCGGCGTCAGCTCGTGCTCTTCCTTCGCCTTCTCGACGTCGCCGCGCTGCTGCGACACGGGCGGCGGATGAGCTCGCTGCCCGCCGGGCGCGCCCGCCTCTTCCTCTCCTCGCTCGAGCGGGCTCGGGTGCTCGCGATCCGAAGAGGGGTCTGGGGAGTGCGCACGCTCGCGTTCATGGGCTATTACGGCCGGACCGCGGCCGGCGCCGAGCTGGGGTACCGGGCGTCGGGCGGTGGGTGGGAGGCGCGCGGCGCCCCCGCCGGCCCCTGGACCGATCGGGACGGGGCGGCGGGGCCCGAGCCGGCGGTGCTCGAGCTGCTTCGGCGCTCGGTCGACGATGCGTGAGCTCCGCGCCGACGTCCTCGTCGTCGGCAGCGGCGCCGGGGGCGGCACGGTGGCGCAGCGGCTCGGGGCGCTCGCCCAAGCCGGGCGGAGGGTCCTCGTGGTCGAGAAGGGGGCCCGGTTCGCGGACGAGGAGTGCACCGGCGGCGAGCTCGAGATGGCGGACGCGCTCTACGCCGACGCGGGAGGCTTCCTGACCGCGGACGGCACGATGACGCTGGCCTTCGGCGAGGCCTACGGGGGCTCGACCGTGGTCTATACGGGGACCTCCCTGCCTCCGCCGCGCCGAGTGGTGAGGGACTGGGCCGTGCCCGGTCTCGATCACGAGGACCTGATGAGGCGCGCCGCCCGCTACGTGGCCGAGAACGGGGTCCACCTCGATCCCGACCACCTGATCAACCACAACAACCGGCTGTTCGTCGAGGGATGTCGGGACGCCGGCTTCGAGGCCCACCAGTTCCCCGTCAACACGCGCGGCTGCAGGGGCTCGAGCCTGTGCAACCTGGGATGTCCGAACGGCGCGAAGCAGGGCACGCACAAGGTCCAGCTCCCCCGGGCCGAGGCCGCGGGCGTGGAGGTCGTGACGCGCGCCGAGGTGCTGCGCCTCTCGAAGCGCGCCGCCACGGTCCGGGTGCGGCCGCGGCCCGAGGGCGCCAAGGGAGCGGAGTCGGAGTGGGAGCCCGGCGACTACCGGATCAGCGCCGACACGATCGTGGTCGCGGCAGGCGCCGTCGGCACCAGCGCGCTGCTCCTGCGCTCGGGGCTCGGGGACGCGCTGCCGCAGCTCGGCCGCGGGTTCACGTGCCATCCCGCGTTCATCCTCGTCGGCGAGCACGCCGAGGAGATCGACAACGACGTAGGGCACCCCAAGAGCTTCTACGTCGACCGCGCGGAGGAGGAGGGCTACGTGCTGGAGACCTGCATGTACTTCCCCTTCGTCACGGCGAAGAACCTCACCGGGTTCGGTCCGGATCACAGCCGCCTGATGCGCGTCTTTCCGAGGCTGCAGATGATCCTGGTGCTGGCCTGCGACCGAGTCACGGCGGGAAACCGGGTCACGATCGATCGGGCCGGCAACCCCGTCGTGCACTACCGGTTCACGGCCGAGACGGTCAGTGCGCTCGCGCGCGCCACCCGCGCGGCGGCGAAGATCTTCTTCGCGGCCGGCGCATTGCGCGTGCACGCGCCGACCGCCCGCCCGCCGCTGATCGAGGCCCGGGATCGGGACCACGTGGACGCGCGAATCCAGGAATCACACTTCCTGCCCGGCAAGATTTCCGTCTCTGCGGCGCACCTGATGGGCGGCTGCGCGATGGGCCGCGACGCCAGTGACTCGGTGGCCGACGCCTGGGGACGGGTGCACGGTATCCCGTGGCTGCGCATCGCCGATGCGAGCCTGTTTCCCGACGCGCTGCAGATCAACCCGTACCTGACCGTCATGGCCCTGGCCGACCGCGTGGCCGAAAAAGTGAGAGCGGAGCTCGGCTCGCTCCTGGTGACGGCGGCATGAAGACAAGCGGCGGCAAGGCAGTGGTTCGCGCGCTGGAGGATGAAGGCATCCCGTTCACCTGCGGGATCCCGGGGACTCACAACATCGAGCTCTACGACGCGCTCGGCGAATCGGAGCGCATCCGACCGATCCTCGTCACCGACGAGCAGAGCGCCTCGTTCATGGCCGATGCGGTGTGGCGCTCGTCGGGCAAGCTGGGCTGCGTCAACGTGGTGCCGGGAGCCGGCCTGACTCATGCCCTGTCCGGCATCGCCGAGGCCTACCTGGACAACGTCGCGATGCTCGTGCTCGGTTGCGGCATCCGCAAGGACACCGGCCACGCGTACCAGTTGCACGACATCGACCAGATGACCCTGGTCAAACCGGTGACCAAGGCGCAGCTCTCCGTCGAACACGGATCGGACCTTTACGCAACGGTTCGCCGCGCCTGCGCCATCGCCCGCGACGGCGCGCCCGGGCCGGTGTTTGTCGAGGTGCCGGCGAACCTGTACCTCGTCCCACACTCGGACGCCGGGGCCGACCCGGCCGCGTGGGCTCCGCTCGCGGCGCCACGGGCCGATCCGACTGGGGTCGAGCGGGCGGCGGAGATCCTTGCCCGTTCCAAGCGACCCCTGCTCTACCTCGGCAACGGCGGCGCCGGAGTCGACGGCGCGACGTGGGTTCGATTGGCCGAGACCCTGGAGTCGCCCGTATCCACGACGCTCCAGGGAAAAGGCGTCTTTCCGGAGAGCCACCCGTTGTGGCTCTGGCCCGGCTTCGGGCAGGCGGCGCCGTCGTTCGTGCGCGAGCTGGCCCACGGCTGCGACGCCACCCTGGCCGTCGGATGCCGCTTCAGCGAGGTCGGCACCGGGAGCTACGGCATCGACCCCCCGGGTCCGCTGATCCACGTCGACATCGACGCATCCGTGCTGGGCCGGAACTTTGGTGCGGAGGTCGCGATCGCCGCCGACGCCGGAGAGTTCGTCAGGGCCTTGCTCGACAGGCTCGAACCCGCCGGCCGGGACGAGGCGCTGCGGGGGGAAATCGCCCGCGGACACGTCGGACTCTCGAGTGGCCTCGACGCCGGTGATCGCCGGCGCGTCTCGCCGGGCCGGCTCTTGCCCGCGCTCCAGCGGGCGTTCGGGCCGGAGGCGATCTTCACCGCGGACAGCGGAAACGGCACCTTCCTGGCGGTGGAGCACTTGCGCCTGGACCGCCCGGGCCGTTTCCTGGCGCCGGTGGACTATTCGTGCATGGGCTACTCGGTGCCCGCAGCGATCGGCGCGGCGCTGGCCAACCCCGGGACGAAGACGATCGCGCTGGCCGGGGACGGGGCGTTCCTGATGACGGGGCTGGAGCTGCTGACCGCAGCCCACGAGGGCCTGCCCGTCCTGGCCCTGGTCCTGCGGGACCGCGAACTCGCGCAGATCGCGCAGTTTCAGGACGTCGCGCTGAACCGCAAGGTCGGCAGTCGCCTGCCGGACTTCGATGTCGCGCGAATCTGCGAGGCGATAGGCGTCGAGTGCCTGCAGCTCGACGGGGACGGCGCGATCGACGGCGTGCTCCGGACCGCGGACGCCGCGCTGACCGAAGGCCGGCCGATCGCGGTCGACGTCGCCATCGACTACTCGAGCAAGACGCACTTCACGAGGGGCGTGGTCAAGACGAACTTCCTGCGACTCGCGTGGCGCGACCGGCTGCGGATGATCTCGCGCGCGCTCGCGCGACGGGTCACGCGATAGACGCTTCGCGTCGCAGGCGCTCAGCCGCGAAGCCCGGTCCAGGCCAGCGCAGCCAGCCGGGCCGGACTGCGCCCCAGCTGGAAGTGCAGCAGGCGGCGGCCAAGCCGGTCCAGCGTTCGATGGTCAGGGAACCAGATCGGCTTGGGCCGGATGCGGAACGGAGCGCGCACGACCGACTTCTGCGGGTGATCGAAGAGCAATGTATTGTGCACCGCGCCCTGCCCGGACCCGATCCGCTCGGCCGTGTGGCCCGGGAACGCGCCCCACGAGGTGACGCCCAGCCCGTAGACGATGCCGGGCCAGACGTTGAGGCCGACCCCGCCGTATTCCAGGCGCTCGATCGCGCCCTCCACCGCGGCCGCGTGCTCGCGCGCCGTCGCGGAATCGACGATCAGCGCACACGAGAGTGAGCCCCAGACCTCCCCGTTCACGAAGTCGACCGCACGAAGCAGGAAATCCACCGCGCTCGACGCATCGATGCTGACCTCGGACAGCAGGCCGCAAAAGGCTTCCTGGCTCAGCGCGTACTCGTCGCCCTTCGGCGGAACGTCCGGGATGAACGTCCACGGCACGCTTCCCTCGTCCGTTTCGCCCAGCGGCATCGCCGCCGGGTAGTGCGCCTCGAAGCTGCTGAGTCGTTCCTGGGCCCCCGGATAGTAGGCGCGGCGTGGCGGGATCCGCGCGAGGGCGGCCTTCAGCCGGTCGAGGAATTGCTCGCGTTGCGCCCAGCCGCGCGCCAGGACGACGACCTGCGCCGCGTTGCAGTTAAAGCCGGCATTGTGCGTCACCATGGCGGCCACGTGCCGCGCCTGGAACTCGAGATCCGCAGACGACCACCGGCCGGGAACCACCAGCACCGGCGTCACGCACCCCAGTTCCGCCGTGACCGGTTTGCTCAGGGCGCGCCGACCCTGCGCTTTGCGTGCGGGGTGCGCGTTCCGATCCGACCCCCAGACGATCGCGTCGTAGGTCCGGGCGGAACCGGTCAGGTGTATGCTGTCCACCAGCGGATGACGGCACAGGTAGTCGCCGATCTCCGGACCGCCGCCGCAGATGCCCAGGAATCCGTCGCGCATCAACGGCTCGAACGCGTGCTCCAGGTAAGGAGCGAGGTACGCGTTCACGGGGTTTGTCTTGAGCACGACGACCTCGTCCTCGACCAGCAGCTTGTGCAGCGCATCGAGCGGACCGATCGACGAGATGTTCCCGGCGCCGAGCACCAGAGCGACCTTGCCGGGAGGGTACCTGCCGGCGGCCTTCTCACGATAGATCCGTCCCTGGGTGGCCTCGCGGCCTGGCTGGATCCAGATCTCGGCGCTCATGTTGTAGTAGAGCAGCCGCTCGGTCAGGTTGTCCGGAAAGACCCGGACGACGGTTTGCCCCGCATCGGTCACCCGGATGCCGCAGGCCGGCGGCCGGCCGTCGCGTCCGAGGCTGCGGTTGAACTGGCGAATCGCCTGGGCCGTGACCATCGGCCCGCTGAGCCATTCCTCGCCGGACAGCGCCGACCCGGGGTCGATGCCGCGCCGGAGGCAGGCCTCGCGAACCCAGCTCGGCGCGACCTCGACGAGCCGTTGCAGACAGCGCGTGAGGTAAGCGACCCGATCGGCCGGGCCGACGCGGACCCACGCGTCCTTTCGACGCGCCAGGCGTTCGACGGTCGCGTCCAGCGCCGTCGCCGCCCGGAGTCTTGACGTGGGTGTCGTTGAGCGCATGTTTCAACCCCTGCCCGTCGGTCCGGCCAGCCTATCGCGGTTGCTTAATTAAAGATGAACGGAAGCCGGCGCGGCAAGGAGGATCGTCTGCAACCCGGCTACCGGTTCAGTCGATCCGTCAGATCCCGGATGCGATGCGACATGGTCTCGACGATCCGGAAGGCCAGCGATGGATCCTCGTGAATGCCGCTCAAGAAGTTCTTCTTGTCGATCGTGAGCACGCGGGCGTCGCCGACCCGTGGCGGTCGCGGGCGCGGCGATCGCACAGGGTCGCCATGCGGCCGAAGCGGCGCACGCCGAGCTGCGCAGTCTGCCCATGCCCCACGGCGAGCGCGACACACCCGTGCGGCGCCAGCAGGTCAAGACCGGACTTTACGAGACGCAGTCAGCATTGACCCGCCCACGCCGGCGTGAACGGGAATGGTTGCGGCAACCGGGCGCCGAAATAGACCGGACCATCACCGGCGAACAAGCCTTGCGCGAAGCGACGCGATGTTTGTCCTGCGGCAGTTGCTTTGGCTGCCGGCAGTGCTGGATGTACTGCAACGCCGGCGGGTTCCTGCCATTGGCCGAGGCCGAGCCGGGCAACTACTTCACGCTGAACACGGACTTGTGCGAGGGTTGCGGCAAGTGCATCGAGGTGTGTCCATCCGGCTTTCTCAGCGTCCGACGGGAATCGACTCCGCCATGAGCGGGCCGTCAGACACCTGAAGAGATTGCTGTTACGCAAGTCCGTCTCCACGTCANNGATACTACCATCAGACCCGCCCTGATTAGGCAAGCCACTTATTTAGGGCGCGTGAGGCTCTCGGCCTGGCGCGCTCCGCTTCCCCGGCTGCCATTCAGCTGATAGGATTATATTAATATGCGCCTGACTTCGGAGCGCAGCAAAAAGAAGAATGCAGTGATGGACCCAAGACGAGTCGAGATGCTCGCGGACCGACTCCGCGAACAGAATGCATCGAGCCCCAACTATACCGCCGTCAAACGGCACCTCGACGCAGCCCGCGCGAAGCTCGAGAGCTTGCAGGCCACCCGACGCCAACTGAAGGCGGATCTCGTCCGGGTGACGGAGGAGCGCGACGCCGCCGTGAATGATTCGGAACGCCTCAGGTCCCATCGGTCCCGCCCGCCCATCACGCCGTGCGATCTGCACGAGCGACGAATTGCCCAGCTCAAGACCGAACGCGCCTATCTCGTGCAGGCACTCGAAGACCTNNGACCATCGACGCGGAAGAGCGGCTCGGCCCTGCGACCCTGCGGGCGCGCGAGTCACTCGAACTCCTGCAGCGACTGGACAAGGCCAGCTAGGAGAAGACGCCCGATCGATTGCGGCCCGGCGCCTCAAGGGCTACTGAGCAACGCCTCCGAAATCGCCTGAATCTCTTCCGGTGTCAGGAAGCTGAGCGAGCCCATGCCGCCCCGGCCCTGTTCGATCGCCGCCTGGATGCCGGCCGCCGTCCGGATTTTCGACGCTCGAGCTGGCGATCGGCCCGTGACAAAGTTCGCAGTTCGCGGCATACAGCGCGAAGCCGTCGAGCACGACCGGCGTCGATGCGGTCACCGTAACCGAGTCCGGATCGCTGTCCAGCTGGCCATCGTTGACCACCAGCGTGCCCACGTAGTCGCCGTCCACGACGGCCGTGAAGCTCGGCATCGCGGTGTCGGCCGCGTCGAGCATAGCGCTGCTGCCTGCCGGCGCAGCCAGGGTCCAGGCATAGCTCAGCGGGTCGGCGTCGGGATCGCTGCTGCCGGTGCCGTCGAGCATGACGCCGGTACCGGTTTCGACGCTCTGGTCGTCGCCCGCGTCGGCCACCGGCGGCCGGTTCTCGGCAGGCGGCGGCGCGACGTCGGTCGCGTCGGCAATGATGGTATCGGCGACGAAGCAGCCGTCCGTGCCAGCCGCGCCGTAGACGTCGATGTTCAGCCCCGGCACCGGGTCGGCGTAGGTGCCGCGCTCACTGCCGAGTCGGCTCTCCACCAGCGTCACGAGAAAGATGTCGGCGTCGAGCGGCATGTCTACACACCGGTCGCCCACGTCGGTCGCCAGCATGAGCCGGCGATCCTCGCCCGCCGTCATGATCTCGCCACGCAGAACTTCTTGTCCCTCCGCGTCAATGTCGAGCACCGCGAGTGCCGTCTTCAGCAGGTCGGGCGCGTCGTTCGCCAGCATCAGAACGCCGTCGAACACGCCCCGGACGCCGTCCATGATCGCGGCGTCTTCGAGGCGGATACCGCTGCGCGAGTAGATCTTCGAGCCGTCCTGGAGCTGCGCGGTGACCAGCGAGGCGTCGCCGAAGCCCTGCCCCGGCGCCAGCATCAGCGAGAACTGACGCCCGTCGTCGACGCCGGACCGAGCCATTCCCTTCAGGTGCGCGAACGTGCCCGCCTCGCCGAGCTCGATCACGACAGCCTCGAGCGTGAACCGACCGTCGTCGCCGTCGCGATCCGAATCGCTGTCCGAGTCGCCATCCGAGTCGTCGTCGGCGCGGCCTATCCGGCCATACACCCGCGAGAGTCTTCCCTCTGATCCGTCGGTCAGGACGCGGACGAAAACGACCGGGCGGAAGCGCACCTCGCCGCTGCCGCCCTACTTATATATATTTAAGTGACTTCTCGGCGTCGACATCCAATTCGATCAGCAGGGTCGAGCCCGGCGTCACCAGGAACTCGCTGCGCGGATTCAGGTCGACCTTGCCGTTGCCCGGCAGCCTCGGGCGCACCGACTCGGCGATCGAGCCATCATCGGCGAGCTTGACGAGTTCCAGATCGGCGAGGGTCAAGCGAATCTTCTCATAGATGCCCGTCTCGACCTCCGCGACGGCGCGTCGGTGATCACGACACCGACGGTGCCCGTCACCGGGCCGTTTGTGCCCGGCCCACCGNNGCGCTCGGCCCATCGGCGCCGCTCGCGCCATCGGCGCCACCCGACCCGCCGCCGCCACAGCCACTCAACATCAGCGTCGCTAACAACAAGGCAGCGCCGCCACGGAAGAATTTATTGATCGAAATCCAGCGCATTGGTCCAAACCTCCATTTGGATTCCCGTTCGCCCCGGCAGGATCGCCAGCGGAACAACGACTCAGCTCACCACAACACGCGACTAATAAATACTTTTGGGGTAAAAAGATTCATTTGTGGATTTTTTCTAGGCCAACCACCCATCGACGCGCCGTCGCCACCGATGCTCGTGCGGGTATTTGTGCCAGCCAGCCCCGAGGTGCGTCATCGGGTGGATGGGGCCCGTGAGGCTAACAGATTGGCGGCTGGACCCGAAAGGATGCGTTTACATAATGCAGATGACGCACGGCCACTGGCGAGCCGCTGCGGCTGCGCCTCATCACCCGAGTTGACAGTCCGGCTCTCCGGCTCCTACCGTACGGACAACGACAAGCTCATACTTTCGCCGGCGGTACCGGCGGCCCGCGGCAAAGCAGCGGATAAGAACATGAAAAAAGCACTGGCCTGCCTCCTCATCTGCATCGTCGCCGGATCGGCTCACGCACAGTCCTGCAACGCGCTGCTCCCGACGATTACCGGAACCAACGATGTCGACATGATCGACGGCACGCCTGGTAACGACGTCATTCTGGCCCTCGGCGGCAACGACGTGATCAATGGCGGCGGCGGCGACGACGTCATCTGTGGCGGCGGCGGCGACGACGTCATCAACGGCGGCCCCGGCAACGATCAGCTGTTCGGCGACGCCGGCGATGACACGCTCAGCGGCGATGCGGACGACGACGTCATGGACGGCGGCAACGGCCTCGATGCCTGCGACGGCGTGTCGGGCGTCGATGCGGCCGCGGCGGAATGCGAGGCGATCGCGAACGTGGATGTGGAGATCATCCCGGTCCGACTGTACGCGGACGACGGGACGCCCCTCGACGGGGCGCTGCATCGACCGATCGAGGACGCGGGCCACGGGATCGGCATTCGCGACCTGGCGCTGGTGGTCAGCCACGGCGCGATGGGCTCGTTCGCGGGCAGCGTGCCGAAGCTGTGGGGCCTGTATGGCGCACCGCAGGGCTTCACGGTGCTCGCGCTGAATCGCCGCGACTTCGGTCCGACCGGCGGCGGCGGCGCCGTGCTATTCGAGCCGACGACGCTCGACATCGGCCCCGGAGTCGACCTGTTGACGGCGATCGGCATCAGCAGGGTCGTCGCGGCGGGCCACAGCCAGGGCACGCAGAACGCCGCGATCTATCCGACGCTGTCCGGCGACGATCGGGTCGCCGCGGTCGCGCTGTATGGCACGGTCGCGGATGGCCGCGCCACCGCGCGCGACCTGTTGTTCCGCGTGTGTCCATTCTTCTGCTACGAAGACAACGTCGCGCTGGCCCAACAACTGATCGCCGACGGGCAGGGAGACGTCGTCGTCCCGTGGCTGACGATCTTCGGCGTGCCGGTATTTCGCTCGCCGAACAATTTCCTCAGCTTCTGGGGACCGGAAACGCTGTCGGTCGTCGAACGCGAGATCGCTTTCCTTGAAATACCCGCGCTGTTGATGCTGACGGAGGGTGACGGCTTCACGCCCGCCGAAATGTCGCAGATGGTGTTCGATGCCGGCGTCGCGGCCGGCGTCGACATCGACTATGTGACCCTGCCGGCACCGTCCGGTTACGAATTCGGATTCGTGGGCGGGAACGCGCACGGATTCGTGGCCACCGAGCGCGCGATGGTCGCCGAGACGATGAGTTTCCTCGGCCCGCGCGTGCCGGAGATGAACGTCGCCGCCGCCGGCCTTCGATTTCCCGAGCTACAGGCGGACGGCAACTACTCTCCGGTGGCCGCGGCCGACGGACCGGCATCGGTGCCCGGCAGCAAGCCCGCGACGCTGGACGCCACCCGCAGCGTCGACGTCGACGGCGTCGTGAATGCGTATCGCTGGGAACAGGCGGGCGGCGACGACGTCGCACTCGACGACCCGGATTCCCCGACCCCCGCGTTCACCGCCCCGCTGCTAGAGCAGGTGCTGACGTTCCGGCTGGTCGCCACCGATGACGACGGGGCGGCCGGCAGCGACACCATCGACGTGCAGGTGACGAAGCGACCGGCCGACTTCGATGGCGACGGGACGGTCGACTTCAGGGACCTGGCGGACTTCTGCCCGTGCGCCGGCCCCTGGAGTGGCCGCGGCGCGTTCAAGAGATGTATCGCCACGACCGGCGCGATGTTCCTGAACGCGGGAATCCTGAGTCCGCAGCAGCTGTCGGTCGTCGCATCGTCCGCCGGCCGGCAGACCTGCGGGTCCTAGCCCG
>JABAOE010018151.1_pt2 | contig 15541 bp, 13 predicted proteins | sample 7062141 | NCBI WGS metagenome assembly JABAOE01 (sample SAMN14538627, study PRJNA623070) | marine sediment metagenome | biome: marine biome [ENVO:00000428]; feature: marine pelagic biome [ENVO:01000023]; material: deep marine sediment [ENVO:00002113] | place: India: Gulf of Khambhat ... | reverse complement strand
TATTTTCAGATCGCGCCGTGCTTTCGCGACGAGGATCCGCGCGCCGACCGGCTGCCGGGCGAGTTCTATCAGCTCGATGTCGAAATGAGCTTCGTGACGCAGGACGACGTGTTTGCGGCGATGGAGCCGGTGCTGCGCGGCGTTTTTGAGGAGTTTGCCAGCGGTCGCTCCGTTACNNGGGCTTCGACCGCTACTTCCAGATCGCGCCCTGCTTCCGCGACGAGGACGCCCGCGCCGACCGCTCGCCCGGCGAGTTCTACCAGCTCGACATGGAGATGAGCTTCGTCGAGCAGGAGGACGTCTTCGCGGCGATCGAGCCGGTGCTGCGCGGCGTTTTCGAGGAATTCGGCGGCGGGCGACCGGTGACCCAGAAATTCCCGCGCATCGCCTACAAGGACGCGCTGTTGAAATACGGCACCGACAAGCCGGACCTGCGCAACCCGATCGAGATGCAGGCCGTCACGGAGCATTTTCGCGGCTCCGGCTTCAAGATTTTCGCCGGCATGATTGAAGCCGACCCGGGTGTCGAGGTCTGGGCGGTGCCGGCGCCGGGCGGCGGCAGCCGGGCGTTTTGCGACCGGATGAATGCCTGGGCGCAGAGCGAGGACCAGCCGGGGCTGGCCTATATCTTCTGGCGCGAGGAGGAGGGCGCCGTTGCCGGGGCCGGTCCGGTTGCCAGGAATATCGGGCCGGAGCGCACAGAGGCGTTGGCCCGGCAGCTTAAGCTTGGCGCCGGCGATGCCGTGTTCTTCGTCGCCGGCCAGCCGGGGAAATTCGTCGATTTCGCCGGCCGGGCGCGCGACCGCATCGGCACGGATCTCGGCCTGGTCGACGAAAACGCCTTTGCGCTGGCCTGGATCGTCGATTTCCCGATGTATGAATGGGATGACGAGGCCAGGAAGGTGGAATTTTCGCACAATCCGTTTTCCATGCCGCAGGGCGGAGTGGAGGCGCTGGAGAGCGGCGATCCGCTGAGCATCGATGCCTATCAGTATGACATCATCTGCAACGGCTTTGAGATCGGTTCCGGCGCCATCCGCAACCACCGGCCGGAGATCATGAACAAGGCGTTCGCCATCGCCGGCTACGGCGAGGAGGTGCTGGAGGCCAAATTCGGCGGCATGCTGCGCGCCTTGCAGTTCGGCGCGCCGCCGCATGGCGGCATGGCGCCGGGCCTCGACCGCATCGTCATGCTCCTGGCGGGGGCGAAAAACCTGCGCGAAGTGACCATGTTCCCGATGAACCAGCAGGCGGAAGACCTGCTGATGGGCGCGCCCTCGCAGGTGACGCCACAACAATTGCGCGAGCTCGGCATCCGCCTGGCGCCGCAGAGCGGCGATTGACCTCAGTTGACGGGGCTGGCGCTGATGTCGCCGTTGAGCAGCTCGACAAGGGCTTTTGGCGACATGCCGGCAGTGCCGACAACCATTGGCAGAAGCACGATGTCTTGCGGCTCAAGGCTAATGGTCAGCCGGTGGCCGCCGTCCAGAAACGCCTGCAGCGCCGTCGCCGTTCTGTTCTGCAGCTCCGGATCACCGAGCACGCCAAGCATGAATGGCAGGGCGCCCTGCAGTTGCGCGCGGTAGGTTTCGGTGTCCAGGCCCTGTCTGGCGGCGACAAAGGCCAGCGCCCGGTCGACGATCGACCGGTCGGTGATCTCAAGCAGCCCATTCTTGAGGCCGAGCGTGCTGACGATCGCCAGCCCGGCCATGGGATTGTCGTTGCCCTCAAGCGCCGGCGCCATCGTGAAGACCGTGTCGAGCCAGGCCTCCGTCAGGCCGGCAACGCCATATTCCAGCCGCATGTCGGCAATGTCGCGGAGCTGGTATTCAATGGCGGCGTCAAGCAGGCCGGTATCGGCCGTCCATGTCGCCTCGCCGTCGCCGTCAATGGTAATCTCAGCATAGCCGAAGGCGTCGAGCGCCTCGGCGAAGGGCGCGGCGGAATCGCGCCACAGACCAGATGACAGGACGAGATCGCGCAAACGGACCGTGCCGGCGATCGGCAGCCGGCGCAAACGGCCGGTTACGGCGTAGTCATATTCGCCGATGCGGATCAGCGGCGCGCCGGCGGCGGCGACGCTGAAGCCGGACAATACCATGCCATCGAAGACCGGCAGCGCGTCGAACGCCCGCCGGGCGATCTGCGCTTTCACCGCCGGATCGTCCTGGCGCTCCGACAGGTCGACGATTGCCGCCAGATTGGCGAAATCGGAAAAGCCGATGCCGGTAACGGCGAAACGATCCAGTCCGAAGGAGGCTTGCGGCGCCGCCAGGCGCACACCGGCGAGGGAGACCTCCGCAATGCCGGCGGCGGAAAGGCCGGCAACCCGTATTGCGTCGATCGTCGCATTGCCGGGATCGGAAGCGGCCGGTTTGATCGCCATGCCCTCAACGCGGAACTCGCCAAGCCGCATTGACCGTATCATGTGGGGCAAAAAGCCCATCACCCGCTGCTTGATCTCCTCCTCATCAGCGTCAGGATTGGCGATCAGCCAGTCGAGGTCTTCGGCAAACGGCCGGTCGGGCTGTCGCATTGCCAGGTCGTCGGCGACGATCCGGGCAATGCCGATGATGGCGCCGTCCGGCGGCCGGACCTCAATGTCGGAATAGGCGATGCTGTCGGTAACCGGTTTCCAGATGCCGTCGCCGCGGCCGTCAGTATAGCCGGCGGGATCGAGGACACGCGCCATCTGGCGGAGATCGATGCCTTCGGCCCGGGCGGTGCCGATTTTCATCCGCATCGAACCGTCCGGCAGCGCCTGGCTGACGCTGATTTCGCCGATCGATGTCGTGGCGATGACGCCGTCGACGAAATCGCTGGCCAGAACGTTGGTGTAGACCGTTTCGCTGCGCACCGACCGGTCTTCGCCGGGCAGCGGAAAGCTCTGGATCAAGGTGACTGCCGGAATGTCGATGCGTTCGGCCTCAATCCGCGCCAGCGCGGTGTACAATCTGGCGATTGCGGTGACGAAACGGTCGGGCGAAAATGTCAGCGACCCGAAATTCGGAACAAAAAGCTGTGTCGCCTGCAGCTCCGGCAGGCTGACGGAGGCGTTTTGCGTGGAAAGGTCGGCGGAGCGCGCATCGATGGCAGTGGCGGTCATCGTGCCGTCTGAGGCAATCGCCAGATCGTCGAAGCGGATGACCTGCAAGGCAATCTTGACGGCGGGATCGGCGCGGCTGATCTCGACGCCCTCGGCGATCGTCGTGCGGCCCTCGCTGCGGATGCTTGCGGCCGAAGCCGACCAGGCGAGATGGCTGTCGATGGCATTGAGGTAGTCGCGCAGCGCCGCTTCGGAGCGCGCATCGGCAAGAGCCGGCGTGCCGACGAGGACAAGCAGGACGGTGGCGATGATACGGGTCATGGCAATGCCTTGCAGAACGGCGCCCGGAGCAATGTTCAGTTGTTCGATTCGACGGAGGCACCGAGGATATCGGGAAGGGTCTGCGGTGCCGTCTGGACAAGGCCGAACAGCTCGGCGCCGGAGATCGGACGGTCCGGCTGAACGCTAATGGTCAGCGATTTTGGATCGGTCAGGAACTGGCCGACGGCGGCGGCGACCTTGTTCTGAAACGCCGGATTCTGGATCATCGACAGGAAAAACGGCAGCGCCGCAGCCAGTTGCTGGGCATAGAGCTCGCGCGTCGTGCCCTGTTTTGCGGCCGCCGCCTCAAGGATCTTGCCGGCAAGCGAATCATCAGTGTAACGCAGCTTGAGCGACTGAACCGTCAATTGGCTCAGGACCATCATGGATTCCTGCGCCTCCTTGGGTCGCGCCGCCGGCACATTGCCGATGGCGCCGGAGAGGGTCAGCGACCCGCCGCCGCGCAGGGTAATGGCCAGGGTCTTAATTGTCGCGACCTGCGTGTCTGGGTCGCGGGCGCCGTCCCAATTGGCGTCCAGAATGATTTCCTCATAGCCAAGGCTTTGCGGCGACATCGGTCCCGGCGGCGCGTTTTCGACGGGAATGCGAACGCCGGTGACGGCGCCGCGCGACGCCTGGGCTTGGTAATCGATGAAATTGTCGGTTTCGATCTCGACTTTCTCGATGGTCACCTCGCCCAGATCGTCATCGGGCAGAAAGCGGAAGCCGGTGACGGTCGCCGTCTTGTAGACGAGACCCTGATCAAGGTTTGCGGCCTTGACGGTCTCGGCAGAAAGGATGGTGACGTCGGTCATAACGGCGGAGCTGACGGCGCCGTTGATGTCTTCGCCCTCAATCGTTCCATCGGTAACGGTGACGGTCGCCGCGTCGATGCTGCCGTCGCCGTTCTCGACGGGTGCGTTGAGAACCGTTTCGGTGAATTTCGCCGTTCCGGCCCCTTCTGGAAGGCCAATGGCGAGATTCACAATAACGATCTGGCTGCCGCGCTGGAAAGCATCGTCATAGCTGACGGAATCGTCCCGGCCTTGCGCGAGCGACGCCCCGAATGCCTTGGCCACCGCATCGGCCTCGATCGCCCAGGACGAGCCGGACAGCAATGCGGTCATGGCGACCGCGGCGAAAACGACTGGAGTCAGGCGAACGCGCATGATGGACTTGTCCTTTCAGGAAGGTGTGATGGAACGCGGAATCTGTCCGACCCGGCGATCTTGCCCCGCATTGGCTGACCGGTGCAAGCCGTTAGCGACGGCCGGCGCGGTGCGGCGGGCAAGGCCTTCAGGCCTTCATCTTGACATAGGAGCCGGGCGCGTCTTCCAGCGGCTTGAGCTTGCCGCCGCCGGGCCGGCGTTTCTTCTTCACGCGTCGGTCGTCCAGCGATTCAAGCCATGCCTGCCAGTCCGGCCACCATGAACCGGGATGTTCCTCGGCATTGGCGATCCAGTGCTCCAGCGTGCCTTTCACCGGGCTGCCGGTCCAGAACTGGTACTTGTTCTTCGCCGGAGGGTTGACGACACCGGCAATGTGGCCGGAGCCGGCCAGAACAAAACGTACCGCGCCGCCAAAACAGCGCGATCCCTCAAAAACCGAAAGCGCCGGCGCGATATGATCTTCACGGGTGGCGAGATTGTAGACCGGCACCTTGACCTTGCCGAGATCAAGCGTTTCACCGCCGACCACCATGCGGCCGCGGCTGAGATTGTTCTCAAGATAGCAATTGCGCAAATAGAACGAATGGTTGGCACAGGGCAGCCGGGTGGCGTCGGAATTCCAGTAAAGCAGATCGAAGGGGAAGGGGTCCTTGCCCATCAGGTAGTTGTTGACGACATAGGGCCAGATCAGGTCGTTGGAGCGCAGCAGATTGAAGGCCGTGGCCATCTTCGAGCCTTCCAGGTAGCCGGTTTCGCGCATCTGTTTTTCCAGCGCCGCGATCTGCTCTTCATCGGCAAAGACCTTCAGATCGCCGGCATGGGTGAAATCGACCTGGGTGGTGAGAAAGGTGGCGCTGGCGATGCCGTCTTCTCCGCGCGCCGCCAGCCAGGCCAGCGTCACCGCCAGCAATGTGCCGCCGACGCAATAGCCAATGGCGTCGACCTGCTTTTCGCCGGTCGCCCTTTTGACGACGTTGAGCGCGGTCAGCACGCCGTCCTTCATGTAATCGTTAAAATCCTTGTCGGCCTGGCGGCGATCGGGATTGATCCAGGAAATGACGAAGACGGTGTTGCCCTCATCGATTGCCCAGCGGATGAAGCTTTTCTCCGGATTGAGATCGAGAACGTAGAATTTGTTGATCCACGGCGGCACGATCAGCAGCGGCCGCTTGCGGACCGTGTCGGTGGTGGAGGCATACTGAATGATCTGGCAGACGTCGTTCTGGTAGATCACCTTGCCGGGCGTGTTGGCGATGTTTCCGCCGACTGAAAAGTAGCTTGAATCGGACTGGCGAATCTTCAGGGAACCGCGGCCGGCCTCGATATCATCGGCGAGCATATGCATGCCCTTGACGAGGTTGCCGGCGTTGCTGGTGGCGGTTTCGCGCAGAACCTCCGGATTGGTCATCGGGAAATTGGTCGGCGCCAGCGCATTGTTGATCTGCTCGATGTAGAAGCGCGCCTTGTGCCTTGTGTGTTCGTCGACCCCCTCGGCGCCCTCCACAAGCTCCTGCGCCCAGCGCGATGTCGCCAGATAAAGCTGCTTGAGGGCGTCGAACATCGGATTGTTCGACCATTGCGGGTCGGCGAATCGCTTGTCATTTGCGGCAGGCGCAAGCTGCTGCTCCGGCTCCTCGCCGGCCGTTCGGCGCAACGCCGCATTCCAGATGGTCAGGTAATTTCCCCAAAGCCGGGTCTGCGCCTCCATCATGCGGGCGGGATCGGAACTCCAGTATTCGCTGATCTGCCCGACCGTCTTCATGATCTCCGATATCTGTTCGGCGATGGCATCAGCCGGCGCCTGTCCTTCTTCGCGCGGCTTCAGATAGGCGGCCAGCGCCCGGCCACCTTCCTCAATGGCGCGCGCCAGATTGCGGGCGAATTCCTCAGGATCCTCCACCGCAAACTCAGTCAGGCCTGTATCCGGGCTGGCGGTTTGCCTCCGGCCGCTCATCGGGCGCCTCCAGTCATTTACTGCCATCGCGATCGAATGCGTGGCAAATTTGCTTTTCCCAATATAGGGTCAATCCTTTAAAGCTTCACCATTGCATTACGAATTCCGGCAATTGTCCGGTATAACGATGGCTGTTTAAACAACCCCGCAGCGCGCTCATGGGCAAAAGCCGTATTCCCTCCACCGGCGACAAGTCGCCGCTGTCGCGCCCAACGGCATTGGCCGGACTGGCAACCGCCATGCTTGCGGTTGCTGGATGCGCGGGCTATCCGGTACCGGGTGGACTTGCCGGGCAGCGCACCGCCTACGACCCGGCCTATGAAACGCTGGCAGTGCCGGCTGAGCCTGCCGATCCGGCGCGCCAGGTCGCGGTCGCCGAGATTCGCGCCAAGGCCGATGCCGCGGCGGCGGCAGCAGGTAACGGCACGTTTCCTGACGTCTTCCAGAGCTATGGGCCGGACGGCACACTGGCTTTGACACGGGCGAAACGGCTGGCGGTGGAGGCGGAGCTGCAAGCGGTGCTTGCCGCGCAGGCGCAGGCCGGCAATCCGGCCGAAGCGGCGCGGCTGAAGGCGCGCGCGGAATACCTGAAACGGCTGGCCCAGCAGCACGGCGCGCAGGCGGAAATGGACATTGAGGCCGCCAGTCAGGCGATGGACCCGCTTTGAGCGAAGCGCTGGCTGTGGCAAAGCACGAGCCTGGACACGTCATGACCATATTCAACACGCAAATGGCGCGTGACGGCGGTCAACGGGAAAGATGATATGGACGAATTCCATAAGATAAGACGCCTGCCGCCCTATGTCTTTGAGGAGGTCAACCGGCTCAAGGCACAGGCGCGGGCCGACGGTGCCGACATCATCGATCTGGGAATGGGCAATCCGGACCTGCCGACGCCGCAGCACATTCTCGACAAGCTCGTTGAAACGGTCGCCAAGCCGCGCACCAACCGCTATTCGGCCTCGCGCGGCATTCCCGGCCTGCGGCGCGCGCAGGCGGCCTATTACGGCCGCCGCTTCGGCGTCAAGATCGATCCGGAAACGCAGGTCGTGGCGACGCTCGGCTCCAAGGAGGGCTTTGCCAATATGGCGCAGGCCATTACCGCGCCCGGCGATGTCGTGCTCGTTCCCAATCCGAGCTATCCCATTCACGCCTTCGGCTTTCTCATGGTCGGCGGCGCAATCCGCCATGTGCCGGCCGAGCCGGGGCCGGAATTCTTTCATGCGCTGGAGCGGGCGGTGCACCATTCGGTGCCCAAACCGATTGCCGTCATCCTGTGCTATCCGGCCAATCCCACCGCCTATGTCGCCGATCTGGAGTTTTTCCGCGACGCCGTCCGCTTCGCCAGGCAGCATGACATCTTCCTCTTGTCGGACCTGGCCTATGCGGAGATCTTTTTCGACGACAACGATCCGCCGCCCTCCGTGCTGCAGGTTCCGGGCGCCATGGATGTCACGGTCGAATTCACATCGATGTCGAAGACATTTTCCATGGCCGGCCTCAGGATGGGTTTTGCGGTCGGCAATGAGCGGCTGATTGCGGCGCTGGCGCGGGTCAAATCCTATCTGGACTACGGCGCCTATACGCCGATCCAGGTGGCTGCCGCGGCGGCCTTGAACGGTCCGGAGGCGTGCATTGAGGAAATGCGCGCCACCTATCGCAAGCGCCGCGATACCCTGGTGGACTCCTTTTCGCGGGCCGGCTGGCAGATACCGGCGCCCGCGGCAAGCATGTTCGCCTGGGCGCCGCTGCCCGACAGGTTCCGGGAGCTGGGGAGCCTGCATTTTTCCAAATTGCTCATCGAGAAGGCCGATCTGGCCGTCGCGCCGGGCATCGGTTTCGGCGAGCACGGCGACGATTATGTCAGGATCGCGCTTGTGGAAAACGAGCAGCGCATCCGGCAGGCGGCGCGAAACGTCGGCCGGTTTCTTGCATCGGCCGACGAAAATCTGCACAACGTCATTCCGCTCAGCGCCAAGCGCTGAGCCGTTTCGCGAAAGTCAATCTGGAGACGGACGGGACGATGGAAGGCCCGCTGCGACTTGGCATTGCGGGACTGGGAACGGTCGGCGCGTCCGTTGTCCAAACCCTGCACCGCCACGAAAACGACCTTGCCGCCCAGGCCGGACGGGCGATCCGGCTGGTGGGCGTGTGCGCCCGCGACCGGACGCGCGACCGCGGCATTCGACTTGACGGCGTCGCCTGGTTCGACGATCCGGTGGCGCTGGCGCAATCGGACGATATCGACGTTTTCGTCGAACTGATGGGCGGTGAGGATGGCGCTGCCCTGGCCAGCGTGCGCGCCGCGCTCGGCGCCGGCCACGGCGTCGTGACGGCCAACAAGGCGCTGATTGCCGCGCACGGCGTCGATCTGGCGACGATCGCGGAGGCCCATGACGCGCCGCTGGCCTTTGAAGCGGCCGTGGGCGGCGGCATCCCGATCATCAAGGCGCTTCGCGAAGCGCTGGCCGGCAACCACATCACGCGGCTCTACGGCATTCTCAACGGCACCTGCAACTACGTGCTGACGCGCATGGAGGAGGAAGGGCTGACCTTCGCCGAATGCCTGGCGGACGCCCAGCGGCTCGGCTATGCGGAAGCCGATCCGACATTTGACGTGGAGGGGCTGGATACCGCCCACAAGCTGGCGATCCTCACCTGCATCGCCTTCGGCACCCGGATCGACAAGGACTCAATCTTCGTGGAAGGCATCTCGGCGATCGAGCCGGAGGACATTGCCGCGGCCGACGAGCTCGGCTACCGCATCAAGCTTCTCGGCGTTGCCCAGCAGACCGAAAGCGGCATTGAGCAAAGGGTGCATCCGACCATGGTGCCGCGCGATTCCACAATTGCGCGAGTTTCCGGAGTTACCAATGCGGTTGCCGTGGAAGGCGACGCCATCGGATCAGTGATGCTGTCGGGTCCCGGCGCCGGCGGCGCGGCGACGGCGTCGGCGGTGGTCGGCGACATTCTCGATATCGCCCGCGGCATCCAAGTGCCGCCGCTCGGTCGTCCGGCGGCCAGCCTTGAGCCTTACCGGCGGGCCAAGATGCGGGCGCATGAGGGCGGCTATTATCTGCGGCTGATGGTGCGGGACAGGCCCGGTGCCTTTGCCGCGATCGCCGGGTGCATGGCCGATGCCGGCATCTCGCTGGAATCGATCGTGCAGCGCAACCGGCCGCCGAAATCGGCGCCGCGCAGCCATCATGAGGAGGCGCAGGCGGTGACCATCATCACCTACGATACCACCGAAGCCGCCATTCGCGGCGCGCTTGAGCGGATCGAGTCGGAGGGTCAGGTTTCGGCGAAGCCGAATCTGATCCGCATCGAGCGGCTTTGATCGGACGCCGCTGTCCGGGCAACGCCGCCAAGCTGAGTGAAGAAAGGATTTGCATGGCTGCCACCGAAAAAGTGATGGACCGGGTCCTGACACTGGAACTGGTGCGTGTCACCGAACGCGCCGCCATCGCCGCCGCCATGATGCGGGGACGCGGCGACGAGAAAGCCGCCGACCAGGCAGCCGTCGACGCCATGCGCAATGAGCTGAACCGGCTGCGGATTCGCGGGCAGGTGGTGATCGGCGAGGGCGAGCGCGACGAGGCGCCGATGCTCTTTATCGGCGAGAAGGTCGGCGCCGGCAAGGGCCCGGAGATCGACATCGCGCTCGATCCGCTGGAGGGAACGACGATCTGCGCGAAAAACCTGCCGAACGCCCTTGCCGTGATCGCGCTGACCAATCGGGGCGGCCTGCTCAACGCGCCTGACGTCTATATGGACAAGATCGCCATCGGCCCCGGCTTTCCCGACGGGCTTGTCGATCTTGAAATGCCGCCGGACGAGGCGATCAGACGGGTCGCCAGGGAAAAAGGCGTCAAGCCACATCATCTGTCGGCCTGCATTCTTGACCGTCCGCGGCACGCCAAGCTGATTGAAGCCGTGCGCACGACGGGGTGCGCCATCCGGCTGATCGGCGACGGCGACGTTGCCGGCATCATCCATACGACGGATCCCGACACGACCGGCATCGATATCTATCTCGGCATCGGCGGTGCGCCGGAGGGCGTGCTGGCGGCGGCGGCGCTGCGCTGCATCGGCGGCCAGATGCAGGGCCGGCTTGTTCTCGACACCGACGAAAAGCGCGCCCGGGCGGAGCGCATGGGCATCGACGATCCGATGCGCATCTACAGCACGGAGGACATGGCCTCCGGCGACGTGCTTTTCGCCACAACCGGCGTGACGGACGGAAATCTTCTGGACGGCGTCAAATTCAGTCATGGTGTGGCCAGCACCCACACTTTGGTCACGCGGTCGCATACCGGCACGCAGCGCTGGGTGCGGGCACGGCACCAGATCGGCGAGAAATTCGGCTTTATCGACTGATTGCGGCGACACGATCGGGCACATGCCGGGCGCGGCTCGTCTCTCGACCCGATCCGGCGGGCATTCCATAATGCCCGCCATGCGCGGATTCGCAGAACCTGCCGGCAGCGACCGGCCGTTTCTCGGCGTCGCCAGCTCGCTGACCGGCAAGGCCTGGCGGGCGCGGCTCGACGCCGCCGGCGAAGCGGTGGCCGCGGCGATTGCTCAACGTCACGATGCTTCGGAGATCCTCGCCCGCGTGCTGGCCGGGCGCGGCGTGACCAGCGAGACCGTAGAGGCCTATCTGGTGCCGACAATCCGCTCGCAGATGCCCGACCCCTCCGAGCTGACCGATCTCGATGCGGCGGCGGCGCGGCTCGCCGATGCCGTGGCAGCCGGCGAGGCGGTCGCTATATTCGGCGACTACGACGTTGACGGCGCCACATCGGCTGCCTTGCTGCACGATATTCTCGCCGCTTGCGGTCTTGATCCGCGAATCTACATTCCGGACCGGATTTTTGAGGGATATGGCCCCAATCCGCAGGCCATCGACCGGCTGATCGATGACGGTTCGACACTGATCGTCACGGTCGATTGCGGCGTCGGCAGCTTTGAGGCGCTGGAACGCGCGCGCCTGCGCGGCATCGACGTGATCGTCATCGACCACCATCAGACCGGGAGTCGTCTGCCGACGGCCGCCGCGATCGTAAATCCCAACCGCCATGACGATATTTCCGGGCAGGGTGACCTGGCCGCCGTCGGCGTGACCTTTCTTGTCGCCACCGGGCTTGTCCGGCTGTTGCGGCAGCGCGGATTTTTCACCGCCGCCCGGCCGCAGCCCGACCTGCTGACCTGCCTCGATCTGGTTGCGCTGGGAACCGTGTGCGACATCGTTCCCTTGCGCGGCCTCAACCGTGCCTTCGTCCAGAAAGGCCTGGCGGCGATGCGCCATACGTCCCGACCGGGCATCATGGCACTGGTTAGGGACGCCGGCCTGAAGGAACCGGTCGACACCGGCCATCTGGGATTTCTTCTCGGGCCGCGGATCAATGCCGGCGGGCGCATTGGCGACGCGGCGCTTGGCGCCCGGCTGCTGACCTGTGCGGATGAGGCAGAGGCGCGCGACATTGCCGCCACGCTGGGCCGCCTCAACCGCGAGCGGCAGGCGATTGAGCGCGACGCGGTCGCCGAGGCGGTCGCGGAAGCGGAGGCGGAGAGCAGCGAGGGGGAGGGTCCGGCGGCGATCGTTGCGGCGCGCGATGGCTGGCACCCCGGCATTGTCGGCCTCGTCGCCGCGCGGCTCAAGGAGCAGTTTGGCCGCCCCGCGTTCGCCATCGCCTTCCCGGACGGGGCGAGCAGCGGGACGGGATCGGGCCGGTCCGTGTCGGGCGTCGATCTGGGGGCGGTAATCCGCAAGGCGGTCAAGGAGGGCGTTGTCGTCAAGGGCGGCGGTCATGCCATGGCGGCCGGTCTGACGATTGAGCGCTCAAGGCTGGCGGCGTTCCGGCAGTTTCTGGACAGCGAAATCGGCGATGCGGCGGCTCTTGCCCGGCGGGCCGACACGCTGCGGATCGACGCTGCGATGACGGCGGCGGGCACCGGGCTGGAGCTGATATCCGGCCTGAAAGCGGCCGGGCCGTTCGGATCGGGAAATCCAGCGCCGGTTTTTGCGTTTCCGGCCCATCGGCTGCGTTTTGCCCAGATTGTCGGCCATGTCCATGTTCGCTTCGGCCTGTCGGCCGATGCCGGATCGACCTTGAAGGGCATCGCCTTCAGGGCTTGCGGCACGGCGCTCGGCGACGCGCTTTTGGCCGCCGGCGGGCGGCCGCTGCATGTCGCCGGCACCTTGAGCGTCGATCATTGGGGCGGCTCGCCGCGACCGCAATTGCGGTTGGTCGACGCGGCCATTCCCGATGCCAGATCTTAGGAGCGCTCCTCAGGTGGATGGCCACGCCTCACAGAAAGGGACAAGCGATCCCTGCCGGTTGTGCGGCGAGACCGATCATGTCGTTGTCTCGCGAACGGATTGCCATGGCAATGCGCTCGAAACGGTTCTGTGCATGGGATGCGGGGTCATCACCAATGACCCGATCCCGTCCGATGAGGAGCTGGCCGCTTTTTATCGGACAGACTACCGGATGCAGTACAAGGGCGCCAAAAAGCCGCGCAAGCGGCAGGTGTGGCGCAATTTCAAGCGCATCGAGAGTCATTTCGCCGTAAACCGGGACATGTATGCCGGCCACCGGACCTGCCTCGATCTTGGCTCCGGCAGCGGCGAGTTCATGCTGATGGCCGAGGCGCTGGGCATGGACTGCATCGGCATAGAGCCGAACGAGGTCTATGCGCGATACAGTTGAGAAACGCTCGGTCTGAACGTCCGGTCGCAGACGCTTGAAGAATGCGCGTTTGCCGCCGCATCGTTCGACCTGATACGGCTCAGCCATGTCATGGAGCACATGCCCGATCCCATACGCTCATTGAAAGTCCTGCGCCAATGGCTCAGCGAAACCGGCATTATTTTTGTCGAGGTTCCCAACATCGAACGGGAGGCGGATGAAAAGCTTCGCGGCTGGCTCTTCCATTATGGTCACATATTCAATTTCAACCCTTATATGTTCCGCCTCGCGGCAAGCCTGGCCGGCCTGGAGGAACTGCCGGCGAGCAAAGAGCGTTTCGCGCAGATGACCGCCGGATTTTTCCGCAAGGCTGCGGCGGCGGGAGCGGTGGGCGGGGGCGCGGGCGAAAACGCCCGACACATGAAAGCGACGCTGGAAGCCAATGCCGGTCGTATCGTTCCACGGCCGCGAGAGAGCACGGCGCTCGGCCGGTTCATAAAGACGATCGCGGCGAGACTGGGCGAGATCATCGCCACGGCCCGCTTTCGCGATCACCGTGCCATCGCCAGACATTTCGTGATGCGGGTTTCGGCGCCATCGGCGGGCGAGCGCTGATTTCCGCGTCGGCCACAGGCTCCGGCCTCAGCCGGCCCGCATAACCTCACGGTAGACCGCCTCCATTTGCGGCATGATCACGTCAGGGGAGAGCAATTCAGCCACGGTTTGCCGGGCTTGCCTGCCGATTTTGGCCCGCAATCGCGGATCGGCGGCGAGCTTGGCGGCGTATTCGGCCATGCCGGCATGGTCGCCGACGGCAAAAAGCGCGCCGCCGCGCCCGTCGGCCAGCAGCATATCCATACAGCCGACATCGGTTGAAATGACCGGTAGGCCGGCGGCCATCGCCTCCAGCGGGGCGATCGGGCATTCTTCGTGGGTTGACGAGCTGATATAGGCATCGAATGCCGGCAACAGACTTGCCGCCCCGGGACGGGCGCCGGGCAGATGGACAAACTGCCGCAGCTCGCCCTACGCCACAACGTCCTGCAGATTTGCCAGGTGCCGGTCCGGCGTTGCGTCGCCGATCAGTACAAGATGGGCATCGATCCCGCTTTGCCGCAGCGCGCTCAACGCCCGCACGCAGTCGATCTGGTTCTTGCGGGCGTTGATGGTGCCGATCATGCCGAGCACAAAGGCGTCGCCAGGCAATCGGAGCAAGGCGCGTTGGCTCTCACGCAGGTCGGCGGTGGCTTCGGAGATTTCGCCGGGGTCGATCATGTTCGGAATGATGCGCAGATTGCGCCGCCTGACGCCGTTGACACGCCGGTGATAGTCGGCCGTGCGCCTGCTTTGGGCAATCACCCGGTTGTTGAATATCCAGTGCAATTGGAAATGGCAGGAATGTGCCGTTGCGATGATCGGAATCTTGCCGGCGACGCGAAACACGGCGCCATATTTGTGGGCCGTGCTGCCGTGGGTGTGCACAACATCCGCGCCCCAGCGGCGGATGCCGTCGCCGACCCGATAAAGTTCGCTTATCCGGGTCTTCAGCAGCGATTCAATCAATGCGATCGGCTGGTCCGACAAGCTCTCAGCCAGCCAGGAATCCGGCCGGTGCACCAGCATGATATCGTGGCCGCGCGCCACCTGCTGACGGGTGAGCGCGGCAAGGCTGGTGCTCACGCCGTTTATTCCGGCATGACTGTGGATATGCGCAATCTTCAAGCTGCAGTCTCTTAAATCGTGTCGTCGGTCCTGCTCAACATCAAATCATGCAAAGCCGACGCTTGGAGATTTGTGCGCGACTGGCGCGCCCTACGGGACTCGAACCCGTGTTTCCGCCGTGAAAGGGTCCATTCATAGGCTGCAGCCTGTTCGCGGGCGTTCGTCCACATTCATAAATATCAATATGTTACGAATTTGATGTTCGCACTTGTTCGCCTGCGTCCGCTGGCGTATATTCGACGTATATTCGACGTGTTCGCGAACAAGAAAGGCGGAAACAGATGGCGAAGACCCTCAAAGAGGCGCAAATCACCACCGCCAGGGCGCGCGAAAACCTGCCGTTCGGCGTGCATTGGCGACGGCTCGATGCCGAGGCTCATTTAGGCTATCGCAAGGGCAAACGTTCAGGTGTCTGGCTTGTCCGCTGGCGCAACTGGTATGCCGGCGCTGCCTACCGCCAGGCGCCGCTCGGCACAGCCAACGATGAAAACGACAAGGCGGTCGCCGGGAAGCTGATTTTCGGGCAGGCCGAAAAGGATGCGAGGGCTTTCGTCAAGAAGGCGCGCGCCGAAGCGGCCCTTGAGGCTGCCGGCGAGGTGCTGACAGTCGGCCAGGCGGTCAAGCACTACATCGC
>JABAOE010003817.1_pt2 | contig 15552 bp, 20 predicted proteins | sample 7062141 | NCBI WGS metagenome assembly JABAOE01 (sample SAMN14538627, study PRJNA623070) | marine sediment metagenome | biome: marine biome [ENVO:00000428]; feature: marine pelagic biome [ENVO:01000023]; material: deep marine sediment [ENVO:00002113] | place: India: Gulf of Khambhat ... | reverse complement strand
GGCTCGAACCAGCAGTTCACGATGGCCAAGATAGGCTGCTGTCACGCGTCTCGCTCATTGCCCATAGGGCTGCTTGAGTTCTGGGCAATCGATCTCTTTGAGGTAGATCATCTGCTCTCTACCATCGCTCTTCGTAGGTGCCTCAAGTAGGAAGACTTCTCCTGGCTCATGACTCGTGCTTTCGATTCAGTTGGCAGTCGATTACAAAGTCCCGGTCATGAGGATAGGCTTGCGCCATTTCAAAGCCGACACGATTTCGTTCAATCTGGCATTCCTGAAATGAACCATAGGTGTGTAGTATCGTGACCCTATCGAGTCCCGGCACAGTATTCAGCAGAACCATGATTAGGAACCACATAGGACTCCTTTCAGCCACTCGGCATTCGTGTAATCAGATCTGTGCTCAATCCTTCTCCTTCCCGTTGAGCCACGATCTTCAATCCTTTGCCGTCTCCTTTCTTGCTACCACTCATGTCTTCGGGGCAACCGACGTGTAACTTTTATCAAATAGTTCGGTGGCCTATCCGCCAGGCGCAAGAGGCCAGGCTCCACGAAGGGATCACCTGAGAGGTCTTTACCTCACACATCGAGAGCATAGCCTATTCAGAAGCAGCCACAAGACATTTTCACTTTTATTCGGAATCAGAATGGAGCTTCGTAGACATGTCGAGCGGCGAGAGAAGCGACGTATTGCTCACTTCCGCTGGTTCATGGACAGAATCCGGAACCATCTATTCACAGAGACGGTACCTGTCGCTCAGTCTTGACCGGTACATCACTGGAAGATAAGCTCCAAAGATCTGTACCAGAGTCAGGAGCAAAGCCTTTGCCACGGTTCAGCTATCTATTCACCAAGGGAGAGGATAAGGGGAAAGGGTGCGTCTCGCTCTGCTGTTGATCATCATCGGAATCGTCCTTCTCGGTCCACAATTATGGACTAGGCGGGTGTTTGCTCAATATAGCGTACCCCGTCCCGACTATCCGGGAACCGGGGCGGAATTGGCGAGACACTTACTCAATCAGTTCAACTTGCCGCACATCAAGGTAGAAACGACCGAGATGGGCGATCATTACGATGCCGAAACCAAGGCCGTCCGCCTGACTCCGGACAACTTCAGCAAGAAATCCCTGACGGCTGTTACCGTCGCCGCCCACGAGGTTGGACACGCGATTCAAGATCACACAGGCTACCAACCGCTTGCGGAACGCACGAGGCTCATGCGCGTCGCACAAGGGGCGGAAAAAATCGGCGTGGTGGTTATGATGGGTATTCCGATTGCAACCGCATTGGCTCGAACCCCTCTGGCTGGTGTCCTTGNNGATCTCCTCGCTCGTACACCTGATCACCCTTCCGGTCGAATGGGACGCCAGTTTCAAGCGTGCTCTTCCAGTGCTCCAGCGAGGAAATTACCTGTCGCCTGAAGATATGCGGGGAGCCCGCCGGATCCTCACCGCAGCGGCGCTGACCTACCTGGCTGCTTCTCTAGGAAGTCTGCTAAACCTGTGGCGGTGGATCGGCTTCTTACGGAGATAAGACCGGGCTGGCCCGCCAATGATGCGACAGGGGAACCAACTTATCACTCAACCGCTCGTGGTAAAGGGCAGAACCGGCGTTGCAGTGCCATGCTTCAGAATGTTGTACGCCACGAGCTTTCTGCTTGCAATGCCAAGGACCTTGAGAACCCACCTGTTGGATTCGAGTAACATCAGCAAGAATGGTAGTCATACTTTTCCACAATGTTGTCTGCTGAAGCCGTAATGACGATGGTACACAAGGGGTCTACTGAATTCCACGTCCAAGGAATTTTCCATGTGTAGACAATTCTGCCGTCGTTCAACGCATGTTTTCCACTAGGTGCGCCCCACTCCAAGATAGGCTCAGTTATCGAGGCACGACGTTGCACCGCATCGTCGAGTTTCATGCGGAGGTCGCTGGTGTCCCCCACACAAGCACATAGAAACCCAAGAAACAGTGTGGATAGCAAAGCGTAGCGCATGTCTTTTCCAACATCCTTACCGGCGTCTCAGCAGCTTACTTCCTCAACCGTATATACGCTGCCAGAGTGGTTCCCTCTCGGTGGGAAGAGAGGTGGCCAGAGCACGCTCTCACTTCGAGGATATCGGGTCCCATGGTTGAAATGCACAGCATAGATGCAATGGGCTTCCTTGGAGACAACCGATCTAGCAAGATTCGGCCTCCTATTTCGACTCACGATTCAACTCAATGTAGTACGAAGACACATGTCCATCATTACTCTTTTGTTCGGAGTTCCGCTTAGGCTGATTTTAGCTGGATCGTCTCCACACGGACTTGGGTTAACCCTTTTGAGACAAACCCAAGCCGTTGGGCTGCTCCCCAACTGAGATCAATGATTCTCTTTCCAGAGTGAGGATTATTCTCACTGGGGAAGGGGCCCCGATCATTTACTCTGACAATTATGGACCGGCCATTCTTTAGGTTCGTCACCTGCACGTGAGTCGGAAGCGGAAGATACTTGTGGGCTGCCGTGAAGGCCTTGGGGTTAAACAGTTCCCCATTGGCCGTCATGTGGCCTCCCTTCTTCCGTCTCGTTTCTTCCCCATACCAGGACGCGAAGCCTGTCTCGCGGTACCCTTGAGCTGCAGCTACAGTCATGGGTACATAATGACGCCCCTTGACAGTATAGGGTGCATTTTTTACGCGCCCCTGGCGAATCGCCTCCTTGACCGGAAGCCCGTCAATCGTCTGGAGGTCATCATTCGTCAATGGGTACTCCAATGGGGCGCGGGCGACTTCGAAGGTAAACTTACCTATGTGATACACGAGTTTGGTGGTGCCTTTGGTGAGTTGATACGTCCCTCTTATGGCCCATACCGTGCCTTTGACGGTTCCCGTGATTACATTCAAGCTCGTCTGGATCACCGAACACCCGGCGAGAGCCATGCCAGCGAGGAATAATGGCAGAGTAAACGTATTTGTTCTCAGATGCTCGTAAAAGACGGAAGAAGTTGAACGGCTAGACTTCATTGACCTGCTCATCCTAATTGGTCTTCCCTAGATGTGAGTCACACGCGATGAGTTCAAAGTAGGTCGTCCGTGGAAAGATTCCAAGGTTGAGCTAAGACTCGACGACGTTTCAGCCACTTTCACGGCGACACGTGCTGAGATGAGCCCTCCAGTCCCACATGGCTATGCTCCCCTCTGATTCCAGTCGCGTCTTATCGCCTGGCCATTTCCCTAACGCCGCAAGCACCAGCTATCTTTGTCGAGTACGTGGTTGATATTCTTTCCATCACGGGAGAACGCATCAATGCTTCGGACTATCCGTGGGTCTCTGTCACCAGAATTCCAATGTGGCCATACTCTTAACCTGGTGCGTATAGAGGTATTTCACGATTTCGTTTTCGTCAAAGGAGATAATTGCTGAAGCAGTTGTACTAGGAGACTCAACCAGAAACAATAGCGGACCAATCAGAGGAATGGCCGTTGCAGGATTCCTTTCAAGGTTAGTGTGGGTATAGCTCCAAATCTCGTAGTCTTTGATCTTGTAGTTCAATTGCCGCAAGGGAACCGGAAGACCTGTGTCGAGGAATGGTTTGCCGGAATCTCTAATTATCGAGTTCGGTTTTCCAAGCAGAGCGCGCACATCTTCCTTGGTCGTCGTGCCGCTTGTGATCTGGCTAATTACATCTTCATCGGCAACAGTAGGGTTTCCTATCGAGATGCATCCAGCAAACACCACCATCACTACGACACCTATCCAACTCCAACGCATAAATCCCTCCTTGAAGAACTCATGACGCACATCCTGAGGCGACTTAGGAAACACCCTGATGGGAGACTTCATGGTCACCGCGGGAGCCTCCATTGCCTTTCAGTTCTATTCAAAAATAGTTGCGCGATTTTCTTCTCCTCGCTGGTCCATATGATTAGCGCGCCACTAACACAATCGTGAGCGACAAAACACTTATGAAGTCGGCGTAGTACACACATATGCCGGCTTCCATGTTTTGAGGATAAAGCTGTCGACAAGCATACGAACGTATGCCCTAGAAGGGTAATGTGTTCGTCCGATCACCCTTTGCCTCTTTGTGAGCCTTGATGCATAGAGACTGCTACAGATCGCAGTGCAGCGCGACAGGTCAGGCACAACTACCGCAACTATCTGTAATCAGAATTACAGACCTTCGCCACGCTGTGGAGTAGTTCGCAAAATTATCCATCCATGGTCATGACCGATCGCCTCACCTGACGTATGGAGGATGGTTGTGTATTGCGCCATAAGAGTTTACGATGCAAAGTAATCTTCTATGTCCTTGATTTATGGTGATCGCACATCCCGCTTCCCTGCCACGATAAAGAGATCCTCATGAAACCCTTCCACCGAACAGACGGCAAGCTAGTATACCATGCGATCATGGAGGAGGCATAACAGTATGCCAATGACGGGCAAACAGACACAATCTGTTTGGCTCTTCTATCTCACGTTGGTCTTCGCGAGTCCAGCTTCTGCTGAATCGTTGGTCTCCTTGCTCTGGGAGGCCCGGGGGGTGGAAGCTGTGCATCAAGCAAATGCCATTGGCATCGAATTGTCCTGGCTCCAAGGGCAGAAACGAGTGAATCGTTTGTGCGAGCTTATGTTGGAACAAGCCTTCGCAATGCATCAGTCGACGAATACGATGGGCCAAATGGTCCAAAAGGAATCACGTGACTTCAAGCACTTTCATGTGCTGTTAACTGATACAAGCGGATTGTTCGACATTCAGTATATGTATGCACACTCGGGGACCCTGGTTACTACCAAGATCGACCAGTTGCCTAAGGGTTGGACAATTCTTCATCAGATACTGAAGCCCAACAAAATCCAGGTCTCGATGCCCGATGTGACGCCCGAACTTCCTGGATGCATTTTCGAGTTTGACGTGTCCGACCCGTTCTCTGCCAAAGTCCTACCCTAAAGCATCTTTCACATTATCAGTTCACACATGGTCTCAAAACGAGCCATGCACAATGATTGACCTCCCATAAGGGGGGGCTAGCAGAGGCCACTTCTTCTATCGACTGGAAGGGGCCGTGAGGAAACAACTGCTCACAATTCAAGAGAGCGCACATCCCTGACTTGATACTTCCCACGCGCCACGACTGGATAGACCGAAAAGATCGGTGTATTGGCAGGAACAACCGCAGTCGAACAATTTGGGAGCAATTGCAGGTGCATATTGATGAAATTAAAGCTTAGCCCCTGTTGCCAGGATTGGCTTCCAATACCGACATACGATGCTATCTTTTCTGAGGTGTAGGTTCTGGACAGCAAACCTGCTCCCCCTTGCAACCCGTACTCGTGAAGGTCCGGGGCACCCTGAATCAATAGACTCATCACAGCTGCATCGAACCACACTTTAATATTGCAGCTGACCTGTACGTAGGGCCCGAGCATATTGGTCCCTTCGAGGAACGCGCGAGGCAAACCTATTTCAAAAGGGACGTCGGATGCCACCGTACGATCGACCTTCCCCAAATCCCATTCTTTCAAGGGAGACACCGAGACGAACAGAAGGTGGGGGTTGGTCATCTCAAGGTCGAGCACCTGATCATCGTAATAGCTGCAGAGCCGTCCCATCTCGTAACGAAGAGGGAACGAATAGCCAATCTTCGCGTACCAGATTCGAACACCGGCATCTAGAGGATCCTCAGGCGAACGGCTGATTTTCAAATCAAACGGCAACGTCACGTGCCATGCGCCGGTACGTGATGCGAGAAATGGAGCACAAGCACCGGGGAATTCTTTGTGTACAGCCGTCGTGCCCGGCTCGAAATGGCGTGTGGTTGATGAAAAATGTTGGGCGATCTTTGCTTCTTTGGTAAGTCGGTATTTCTCCTGGTAGTAGGAGCCAGCACGTTGCTGTGCGATCGACAGAAAGTAGTCGGGCATATCAGTCTCGACGATGATTTGTGCAGCTGTACTGGAGGGCTCAAGAACAGACCGTGCTGGCTTCATCGCACTACCATAGAGATCCGCTTCGGCTTTGAGACGTGCAATGTCCTGTTGGATCTGCCGTAAAAGGCCAGGATCGAAAAATGTCGTAGCCGGTAACATTTCTGCGGCCTTCTGCAGACAGTCCACCTTGAGACTGTATCGCTTTGGTTCATCGGTAAAGGCATCCGCGACAGCCATGAGGAGATTGAACTGTTCTTCTGGCTGTAAGCCAAGGTTTGAGAAGTCGTGATCCTTAATGAAGGCAAGGGCCAAAGGACCAAAGGCTTCGGCTTTGCGGATGCAGAGGGTCAAGAGGAAGTTGTAGTGAGCCCGTGCTTCTTCAGGTGTCATAATACAGCCCCTTAGGTGTTCGACTCCTAGAATTCTAACGGGGTCCCGTTGGACGTGACAAGGCGAGGTTCAGAAATGATTCTGGCCTGAACAAGGCCCCGTGGAAGATACATTGTGAATACGTTGGAGTTATGATAATAGAGAAACATGAAGATCTTTATCAATCCAACGTGAGAACAGCAGCATCACTCACGGTATGTTGGATGACAAGGAGAACGTGGGCTTACGGTAGGCCATGAATGACCAAAAGACCCGACTGATTTACTTAGTCTAGCTCGAAGCAGGAGAAGATGTTTGACTTTCCTACAGTGTTTGGCCAGCTCATCTATTCCCTTGGTATTCATAATCCCCTCGAATCTTTCGGTGAGAATATTTTTCTTCCACGATAGACTCATATCCCTGCTGGGCTCTTGCACCTTCCTTCGAACCTTCCTAAAATGAACTCTCTACGAGGCTCCTATGGATCTCCGCCGTCAGAAGCGTTTCCCTGTAAACCTTCATAGTGTTCTCACTGTGGGAAAGGGCAAGGAATCGTCTGGCACGATCTTGGACCTCTCAAAGAAGGGCTGTCTCATTGCGACTGCCCTCCAAGTATACGCGGGCATGCCCATCACCCTTCGCATCGAGACGCTGGGCACAGTGGCACCAATCCATGTTGAAAAGGCCGCAGTGCGTTGGAAGCGTGGGGAAAAGATCGGGGTGGGCATCATCATGGTGGCTCCGGCAGATCAGGAACGATTTGACCAACTTCTCAAATCACTCAATCAGGATCAACAGTAACATCACAACAAGGCATTGCCCTGTAGAGCTGGGCTCTATAGGGCAAGAGGTGTCTATACTCAAATACAGAATCTAGGTACTAAGACAGAAGTCTATGGGAAAAGAGGGAAACAGTGCCTATCCGTTTGCGAAGATCATACCAACGAGTAGAAGAGGAATAGGAGAGATGAGTCTGAGCTACCGGTTCAGTTTTTGATCCATTTTTCTTCTGGCCTTCTCGAAGCCTTCAGCCGTCTTTGTGCCTGCCTTTTTTAACTTTCGCTCGACCTTTGTACGTATTTGCTTTTCCCTGAGCTTTGTGGCTGCCTTCGTGAATCCTTGTTTGATCTTCTTGCCTACTTGCTCCGCTGTATTCCCGATTCCTTCGAATACACTAGGCTTCTTCAGTGGCTCGTTCTCACCCCACGCTAGGGATCCCACAATGATCCAAAGCAGGAGAATTACCCGAATGGCCCATCGTATCGAGTGGTGCCTTCGCATGGTTCCTCTCCACCTTTATGAGAAGCATACCACCACCCGATGGATGTGTCTCAATGGGGGATCTACCTTTAGCAGTAGCGCACCGCTAGCAACCGATAGGAAAGAGCACGCATGAAAGCCATGGAGGCACCTCGCTGGGACACGTTTTAGTAGGAGGATTTCGAATGAATGCGCACAGGCGTCAGCTCGTTGAAGAAATGTCGTGTCTGAAGCTGAGGCTCACACGGGAGAACCTTTCTGCATCGGGTCGGTCAGACCGTTGAACATGTTGAGCACGATAGCCACGATTACCCCCTGCACAACCCACCCAATCACACAGACCCCGACGGCGCGGAGCGTGCTGCGATAATCCAGTGCCTGGCGCACAGCGATGACCATGGCGACTAGCATCCAAACCCCAGCCACGAGCAGTACAAATGGGGCTAAGGACGGGATCATCGCTAGCACTCGGATTAGGCCAGGCGAACTGGCAAAGCCGATGGTTCTCAACAGTTCGCGATGGGTTGCGTGCGTCTGTGGTTCAGGAAGGAGTTTTGTGCCAATCAGGTATGTCAAGAAGGCCCAGAGATACCAGCCAAACAAGGCTGCAATCGTGGTGATGACCAGCCCCTCAAAACCTCCAGTCCTGAACAAGCCCAGCCCAGCAGCTACGCTAGACAAGATCACGACTCCCATGGCCTGACCAAGTGCGCCTTTGTCAGCCTCCACCTCCTCGTAGAGGTGAACATCGAGTTTGGCAGCTCGGATCATCCGATTAACAAACAGACCCATAGCGCTTTTCGCCTCCGTCACATAGCATAGTCAGTGGGATGGGTGCACCCTAAGCCATCAAGCGAATAGGTGTCAAGGCGAGACAATAGCCGTCGTCTACCTGCCACCAGACCTTAACCGTATCTTCCTCGAAGCATGATAAATCTTAAGTTTTTTCAGGCCTATTAAGAAAATGAGCGCACAGTAGGCTCACACACAAGTAACTGGAAAACCACACAAACTAACTGAAAAGTGACGGCAAACTAGTGGCATCATGGCATCATTTCAGCAACTTGACCGATACCACTTGCGTGCTACATTGACATCATGAAGAAGTTGACACTGCGTCTTAGTGAATCCTTGCACACGTCACTGAAGCAACTTTCACTGAGAGAAAACCGTTCGCTACATGGGGAAATCGTGTATCGCCTTAAACGGGCCACCGATCTGCAACGGATGAAACCGATAAAGAAGGAGTTAATCGATGCTTAACGACGGAGAAGTAAAACGGATTGTTGAGGCGATCAGCGAATACAAGGAATTGGTCCAGCAATCGAGCGATTTGCGTGACCAATTAGAGTCCCTGCAGAGTCGCTGGAATGCGTTGAGACAGGAGAGAGATACCCTGCGCTCAGGGCTCGATAAGATTCACCAAAGCATGTCCTCAATGAAAGTCGAATATCAGGGAATGATGAAAACTATGACAGACTTGTCGTCGACAGAAGACACGGTGTTAGACAACGTGAAGTTCCTCCTGGATGAGTTGACCTCGCTTCTCAAGAAACATGAATTAGCAGCCTAGCGCACGAAAGTAGAGCAAGAGGAGATTTCCATGTTGCTCAAGACCGCCGACTTCACGGACGAGAGCCGCATTATTGCCGAAGGGCAAAAAGACGGAGAAAGGAACATCCCCGAGATGGGATCATATGCTCCTGCCCAATTCGAGCAGGCGCTGATCGCTCACGGAGAGCAAAAGGTCCAGCAGATTTATGGAACGGCCTCACCCAAGATTGCCAAACTCCAGCCGGTTTTTCAGGCCCTAGAAAGGCGGTTGGCAGATCTTGAAGCACGACTCAAGCCACTCTCTGAATCGTATCAAATGAGGAAAAAAGAATTGGACCGAGACGTCGCGATTCCTTTCCCAACGATGGTTCACTTGGCTCTCATAGTATTTCTGGCAATTGGAGAATTCCCGTTGAACCTTGTGGTATTCAGATTGTTTGGCGAGGCTGAAGCCGCAACCTATGTTATGTCTTCCACACTAGCCATCACAATCCCACTTCTAGGCTTGTTCATAGGGATTCACTTACGTCACTCGGTCCCACGACTCGCCGGGAATATTTTGATTGGTGTCTTAGGACCAATCGCTGTGGGGGGAGCACTCTATGGTGTTAGTCTCCTTAGGAATGCCTATATCCTTTCTCAAGGTGTGTCAGCTAGTGAAGTGATCGCTACGAGTCAAGACCAAATGGCCTATGCTCTTTTTTCCTTGAACGCACTCGTATTTTTCGCAGCACTGGTTGCGTCATTCTTCGCTCATGATCCGGACGAAAGACTTGATAGGCTCCATTCTTCAATCTTATTTCTGGACAGAAAGAAAAACGCCGTCAGAAAACAACTGTTTCGTATCGGCACCAAACTCAATGGAGAAATCCAAAAGGCCAGTAGCGAAATCGCCCAAGTGAGAGCGTTGACTAGCCAGCAGTGTGCCCTCTATCGCCAAACAAATATGCGTTTTCGAAAACTGATGTCTCCACCCTCTTTTAGGAAAGACCCGATTTTCCCTAATTTGAAATTGTGGTCAGAGGTGTCCATCAACGGAGACAATGGAACACCCTAAAGGCCAAAGCTATGCACGTCGTCAATCGAATACTTGCGTGGGTTATTCTTCTTGTGGGGGGGCTCTTCTTCATCCCCGCATGTAGCGAACAATCAGATCTCACCGGTCCACCGGGGACCGATTTTGTTGTCTTTATAGATTTTTCAGAAAGCCTTCGCAGTAAGGATCGGGCCCTCTTCGGGCAAGACATTGCCAAATGGATCATCCCTACGCTCAAGGCCGGAGATCGTCTGCGTATTGCTCCCATCAATGAAAACACCCTGACGGGTTTTCATCCTCTTGTTGAAGTTACCTTTCCTTCCCAACCCGTGTTTAACCGATGGAAAGATAATGCGATCAAACATGAGAATCAGGCCAAGGAAATTGACGAACAAGTGATTCAACTGAGAGAGCAGGTACAGGAGCAAGTGAGGGAGATTCTTGCTAAGCACCCCTCAAGTAAGAAAACAGACATTTTTAGTTCACTCCTCCTGACCAAACGATTGCTTCATAACGAACCAAGGAAAAAGGTTCTAGTCCTGATGTCAGACATGATTGTCGATTACCCCCCCTATCGCTTCGATAGAATTAATTGGAGCGACAAAACGAATAAGAAACTTCTCTCAGAATTAGAAGAAAAAGGGCTGATCCCGAATCTCACCGGCGTATGCGTCTACGTCGCAGGGATTTCCGCGAAGTCAGCTCAGCAGGCACAAGACATAGGGAACTTTTGGCAAGAATATTTTGAGCTAGCAGAAGCGGACCTCGACCCAAGTCGCTATGCACACGTACTTCTCCACTGGCCTCCAACACAATCTTGTTTTTCTGATTCAGATGTATCTGTGTAGGCAATATAGGCATTAATGGGCTCCCTCGGTAGTCGAAGAGCACATTTGAGTCCTCTCCTCCCTCCCCATGCCTTCACTTCGTGGTACACATCATGATAGCCATGACGGGAAGGTTCGGCCGCAGTACTACCCGCCTCGATCCATGTTACCACGACAACCCGAGCTGTGGATTGGACCACAAGCCTTTCCACCCCAATCAGCCCGGGTCAGGAAACTGAAATCCCACACCGGGGGATTTCAAAATCCGCAAAATCTGGGATGACAGACCCTCGTCTCTTGCTGGCCCATCGAGCAGCCTTCCCTAGATCATCGATACACCTACAGCCCCCCCCTCCGAGGGGTAGTACCGCTCGATGCGGCCAAGATACACTTCTTTTCATCGGAGGGCGTCCAGGTGGCAGAGCACTTATCCTATTCCCGTACGTACGATCGATTTCCAGTGACATACCCGGTGATTTTTAGCTGTGCGCCATTCGTAGGCGAAGGCACGGTCTCCAACCTCTCACTCAACGGCTGTTCGGTCGTCTGTGAGCAGACCATCACCACGGGCGACTACATCAAAATGCGCGTCCTCATGCCTCATCCCACCGCACCTCTTTCCATCGAGCTGGGGAAAGTCCGGTGGGTGCATAAGAACGTATTCGGCATCGAGTTTATTCGGTTGCCTGTCATCGATCGTGCGCGACTGGGGCTCGTAGTGTGGGAACGGCTGACTTCATCGCTCGAGGGTCCCTCCTACACGGTCTCTCAAGAAGAGAGAGACCCGGCACCCCCCCCACTCCGTTGAGCAATGGGTCCTATAGTCAAGATACCCACTGACAATAAAAAAGGCCGGTACAGAAGCGGGAAATAATTCGGAGAATACGACGCCTCTCAGTACCAAACTCACATGGAGGTTCATATAACTACGGAGGGCGGGTTAAACCGGTGGCTATGGCTCGGGATGTCGCTCATCACAGTAACGGACCATTTCACGAGTCAACGTGCGGATCTTGGCCTGTGTTTCTTTGTAGTTGGCAACCGCATGCTGGAGCTCGTGCGATATGGCTTGGGAGGCCTTCGCGTCCGCTATCGAGTCCTGAAGCTGTTGGGTGAGGTGCCTCAAAGATACCTCGCAAACGCGTAGTTCAGATTCAAAGTTCCCTCGAGCTTGTTCGGTATCGCGGAGTCGACCCTCTAAATTCTTGATCATTTGAATCCACGTGGCAACTTCTCCCACATCTAGCCGTGGAGACTCCGGAACCTGTTCGCCCTTTTCAATGGCCTTCATGGCCAGCTGAATCCACTCCGCAAATTGCATGACCTCGATCAGCTTAACGTCGGCAACGGACGACTGCATAGTTACACTCCTTCATTGAGCTACATGAGCAGGCTACAACTGCGAGTCGAGGTCCACGTCGACAGTCGCTTTTCGCGACTGCCAGGATGGAACCTACTTGAGAAAAATTCCTTGGAACCGCTGAAGAAAAAAAAGGATTCGGATTGTTCATCCAGCCTATCCGACCTCTTGTGCCTCATTCTATGAGTAACCATAGACAAATGAAACATCAATATTATTGAGCTGGGTAGGGCTGACCACACAACACTCCGTGCTCCATCCTCGAAGGTTGCGCCGTCCCAACTCTCTCTCCCTACGGCTTAGCCGTATACCCATTGATCGGGGAAGGCGCAACCTCTCCTTTAGGAGGGAGCATTTCTACGTAGCCACGATAGGGGCTGGTCAACCAGGTATCCTTCATACTGGAACAGCAGATAGGGGTTCTGGGGGGCGTCATCATCAATAAACGGCCTGAGTAAGTAAACTGTTCACCGGCTTCTAGAGTTCCCTGTAACTAGAAGAAGGTTGCCAGCGCCTCGCGTCTCTGTATTGGGAACTAATCATTTACCACGAATTGCCCCCTCTCCCATGCCCATAGCGGCCTGTCCCGTAGACGTCTATTTCGTGGGAAAATGGAGGCGTAACAACGTGGTTGTAGGCACTGGACTGGGTTTGGGTTATTCCCTTGTTGTCGGGGGCCAGCTCAGCTGCCTTTTTAAAGTGGGTCGTTGCCTCTGAATGCCGATCTAGCTTGTCCAGTGCCAGAGCAAGATTGAAGTGCGATTCGGCAAGGTTCGGATCGGCTTCGATCGCTGAGACGAAGTGATCCTTAGCTGCTGACCAATGACCCATTTTGTAGTGCACGCTACCCTTAAGGTTGTGCTGGGCGGCAGTGGCATTGCTGCCTGGCGCCGTCGTCAGTGGCAGAGTCGGGGTTGCGCAAGCACTCTGCAGGACAGCGAGGCCCACAGCAAGAGTAACTCTAACGACGTTCATGATCGGTACTCCGGGGGCATGCGTTCGCCTTTAAGATGGGGCTCGCCCATGGAATGCTTTCTCACGACTTGCCGCAGGCAAACTTCCACAAAGCATGGCTAATACTTCCTGGTGCCACAGGTCTCCACTTGTTGTTATCTGAACTGAAGGAATCCACCTCAGAACCGCTTAGCATGTTGTCAGAGAACGCTGTGTACTCAATGGCTCGAACGAGCTCTTCGGCACAGTCATATTCACTTTGCCCTTTAAGAGATAAATACTGCACGCCATCAGCAGTAGTGTTTGGGATTTCGAGGTCGTGAAACTCCCACATCTTTACCACATTTCCATTGCGGAGAATGGTCTCTGGGTGGACGTAGGTTGCTGTTCCGTCATGCCTAATAGGAAGCTCTATCCATTCTGCATACACATGTCCACCATGAAGCACTAGTAGCGCAAAGAGCAACCAGAAACTTAACCAGTAGGCTGACAGCAGCTTGCGAAGTAGCAAGGTTGTGGAACTTGTAGGGCATTGCCCTGGCAAGCGAAGGTAGGAGCATTTGGTCGCACACGTACCACAGGCACTGGCTTTATAGGCGAAAGAGACCGAGGCTCTTGCAGCCTCGCACACGTCATAGAACCATTGTCCCCCTTCCGCGTCGTAAATAGTCCCATCCTGTTGGAAGTTAACGCAATGTCTTGCAGACATCATTCCCTAGGGGCTCGGCAAGCTACGTAGCTCTTTGGTACGTTACTTCGCCTTATCTAGATGCGTGAGTGCATTTTCAGCATGCTGTGTGGCTACGTCAACATGTCCAGCCTTCCCATGCTCGATCGCCTCTTGCAGATGCGTAATCGCTTCGTCCAAATGCGGGTCCGTGCCTCCCATCTTGGCATGCTGCAGCGACGCTTCTGCATGTGTCACGAGCACCTCAGCATGACCCTGTTTGCCATGATCCACCGCTTCCTTCGCGTGTCTGATCGCATCCATGACATTTTTCTCTTCCTGACGCACGACATCACGCCGCGCCGCACCTTCGCCAAATACTGGTTGGAGAGGTAGGCTAGTGGCGACGACTATGATGAGAATCCCGGTCAGTGCGACAGTCATTCGTGTGGTATATCGTGTCATTGGCATAGCTTCTTATCAAAGAAGTAAGACACCTTTATGAGGACCCCTTCGGCAAGTGTGAGCTACCATAATATCACAGTGGATCTGCTGTCCTGAAACTGAGAAGGGATGGATCCCTCCTCAGTCAGATGCCGACCACCCATTAGCGGTTCATCGGCTTTAGGTAGGCATAGGACGGCCCTTTGAACCGGATGTCGACGACTTTGACATCCACCAGAAGTGTCTTCTGCGGCCGCTAACTTCGCGTCTTCCAGCTGCGCCCCTCCCAGATTAATTGTCGAGTGAGAACGAATTCCTTTGAGCGTCAGCAGGCGGAAATCACGGAAGTAGCACTGAAGCCGGCGATGCGCTGGCAACCGGAAAGTAACAGGTGAAAATGGTGATCGCCGCAGATGACTTAATCACCACGAACTGCTTCATGGGTACCGCGATTGAGATAACGCTCAGCAAGGTCCGGTGCCGGCGCATCTTCCTCACAGGCCGGTACGAGCCCGATGGTTCTCAAGCAGTGATGGATGAGGGAAAAGCACTGGCCGACATGGTGCGGGCCGGTGCGCTCACGGCTGATGAGCTGCTGGCACGATATTGCGCCGTGCTGTACCAACTGTGTGGGACCTATACTGTGTGGGACCTATACAGATGTAGCGAAACGGACAGGACTTGATCCACGGACCTCTCGCAAGTACGTCAAAAAAATGGGAAAGCAGATAGAAATCAGCGGGTAGTAATCACGGAAATTCAACCACCCCCTACTCCAGACAACCTAACTCCAGAAGAAACCACAAAGGAGGATCCTCCTGACGAAGGCACTGATGGGCTTAAATTGTTCTGTCCTGGTAGCAGCGTGGTAGCAGAATCCTGACCGTACACCCACCGGACAATTGTCTCGTCGACTCGCGCGGGCCGATCGAAATCAGAGAGAAACAGCGAAAGGTTCAAAAGCATTCCAAGTCACAATGCTGAGCGGTGTTCCTACAACGTGGAAGAGATTCTCATCTTCCTTGTTTCATGCTTCGTTAATAGTTAACTGTCACCATGACGCTATCAGTATAAATTCCCCAAGGGACGCTCTGATTTTCAGGAACCCGACCGTGAATAGTTATGTCCTGCGGAGCGTTGCTCGGAGCAACGTAACTGAACAG
>JABAOE010006344.1_pt7 | contig 15557 bp, 18 predicted proteins | sample 7062141 | NCBI WGS metagenome assembly JABAOE01 (sample SAMN14538627, study PRJNA623070) | marine sediment metagenome | biome: marine biome [ENVO:00000428]; feature: marine pelagic biome [ENVO:01000023]; material: deep marine sediment [ENVO:00002113] | place: India: Gulf of Khambhat ... | reverse complement strand
GCTCGGTCTCGTGTCCGGAACGGACGACGTCTCGGGGTGGGCTCGCGACGTCGGAGACGCGGTCCCTCCGGGGTCTTCTTCCGCGGAAGCGGACCTGGCCGTTACGGCCGAGCCGACTCGCTGTCCCGCCTCGGCCGACCGCTAGCGAGGGTCCGCCGCTTCAGGGCTGAAGCGCCGGAGTCAGCGCCGGCGGCCGCCTTTCCATGGTTCGCCGCTCGTACGAGTAGGCCAACCCGAAGAGGATCCCTTCCGTGAACGGTCTACCGAGGAACTCGATTCCAACCGGCAGCCCCTCGGAGGTGAAGCCCGCCGGAACGGTCAGGGCGGGAAACCCCATGGCCGGACTCAGGCTGCGGTTGCTTCCCTTCGCGTAATCGTCCTCGGCGTCGGGATCCGTCAATACGTCGTCCGGAATCACCGCGGGTGAGTGATCGAAGGTCGCGTACACGAGCGCGTCGAGATCGTTGTGCGCCATGACGTCGAGCACCAGCTGACGAAGCTCCTCGCGCGCGGCCATCGAACGCAGGTAGGCCAGGTCTTCGGTAGAGCGATTGAGGGCCCGGAGGTGATCGTAGCGGCGCCTCGCCGTGACGATCTCGGACACCGCGATCTCGCTGAGAGACCGGACCGGGGAGTGCGGGTGCTGCTCGAGATAGGCGTCCACCGCGGCCTCGGTCTGGTGATTCGAGCTCGTCCGATCGAGCAGCTCTACGAGCCCCGGGATGTCCAGCGAATCGATGATCTCGGCCCCGCCCTCCTTCATGGCATCGATCGCGCGGTCCACCACGCTCCTTACCCGCGTGTAGTCCTCGGAGTCGGGCTCGGTGCTGGAGCTCATCGGTGTCCGGATCACGCCGAGTCTCGCGCCCGCCAAGGCGCTCTCACTTAGGAAGGCCGTGTAGGTCTCCGGGATGTTCCCGACCCCGTACGCGGTCACCGGATCGTTCGAGTCGTACCCCGCCAGCACGTCGGTGAGAATCGCAGCATCCCGCACCGTGCGCGTGATCGGGCCCAGGGTGTCGCGCGTCGGGCTGACGAGGAGCATGCCGAAGCGGCTGATCAGAGGTAGGGTGGGTCGGAGTCCTACGGTGCTCGTGTGCGCCGCGGGGCCTCGGATCGAGCCACCGGTATCTTCACCGATCGCGACGGTGGCGAAGTTTGCGGCAACGGCGATTCCACTGCCGCAGGATGAGCCGCTCGGATTCCGGTCCAGCGCGTATACGTTCCGGCAGATCCCGAACGCAGAGCCGACGTAGCCATTCGCGAACTCGCCCATCGTCGCCTTTCCGAGGATGATGGCACCGGCCTGCTTCATTCGGGTCACGATCGTGGCATCGCGTTCCGGCACGAAGTCCTGAAAGAGTGCGGAGCCAAAGGTCGTCGGCATCCCGGCGACCTCGACCTGATCTTTGATCAGAACCGGAATGCAGTGCAGCGGCCCGACCGCACCCGAGGCGGCGAATGCGTCGTCGAGTCGTAATGCCTCCTGCAGCGCATCCGGGTTCACGGTCTGTACCGCATGTATCGAAGGTCCTTCGCGGTCGAAGCGCTCGATTCGGTCCAGGTACGCTTGGACCAGCTCCACGCAGCTGAGCTCCCCGTCCTCGAACGCCGCATGAATCCCGACGATCGTGGCCTCCATCACGTCGAAGCTCTGTGCGCGAGCCGTCGTCGTCGGGACCACGGCTCCGATGGCCAGAAGCAGGACCGATACGGCGAACGTGCTGCGACCGAAGGGCGTCATCGGGCGTCGGCTCCTTTTGGCGGTTCACCGGGGTGGGGCGGGTGCGGACGCTTCGCGTAGAAATTGCCGGTGGCTTTCGAGCGCAGCAAGGAACCCACGAATCGATCGAATGTGGGGTGGCCGACCTCACCACCGACGTCTATCGTGGGGGCGGCCGCGCCACGGGGGGCCCGGCCTCGTCGATCCATCGATGCTCCAGCCCAATGACCGAGCCCCTTCGCTGCCAGCGCGAAGCTTTCGCGATTCCGCCCGATGCGCACTACTTCGACTGCGCCTACATGGGCCCTCTACCCCGCGTCTCCGAGGAAGCGGGCATCGAGGCCATCCGGAGGAAGCGGCTTCCATCCTCGACGCTGCCGCCAGAGGCGTTCTGGGAATCGGACCGTCTGCGTGAGCTGTTCGCTGAGCTGATTCACTCGGACGAGCCGGGCAGAGTGGCGATCCAACCCGGCATCTCCTACGGCATCGCCACTGCCGCCCACAACCTGCCGGTCCGCTCCACACAGAACATCGTCGTCACTCACGAGCAGTTTCCTTCGGCCTACTACTCGTGGAAGCGCATCGCAGACGAATCCGGTGCGCAGCTTCGAATCGTGTATCCGCCGGAAGGGCTGCCTCGAGGGGCCGGTTGGAACGAGCGACTTCTCGAGGCGATCGACGCCGGTACGGCGGTCGTATGCGTGCCCAACGTTCACTGGACGGACGGGACACTCTTCGATCTCGTCGAGGTCGGAAGGCGATGTCGGAGCGTGGGAGCGGCCCTGATCATCGATGCCATTCAGTCGCTCGGCGCGCTCGACCTGGATGTGAGGAGCGTTCAGCCCGACGCTCTCCTATGTGCGACCTACAAATGGCTGCTGGGCCCGTATTCGCTCTCCCTCGCGTACTTTGGAGATCGCTTCGACGACGGGACGCCCATTGAGGAGACCTGGCTCGCGCGCGAAGGAAGTCGTGACTTCCAGCACCTCGCGGACTACACCGATGCCTACGCCCCCGGCGCCGTTCGTTACGACATGTCGGAGCGGGCGAACTTCTTCCTGGCCCCGATCGCTCAGAGGAGCCTCGAGCTGATCCTGGATTGGACTCCGGTGAGAATCCAGGAGTACTGCCACCTGCTAACCGGGGACCTCTTCGAGGAAGCGCGGTCCATGGGCTTCGCGGTCGAAGACGAAGGCTACAGGGCGAGCCACCTGTTCGGATTGGGGATGCCGAAAGGGGTCGATCTCGTCGCGCTTCGCGACTCTCTCTCCCAACGAAACGTCTACGCTTCGCTCAGGGGTGACGTGCTTCGGCTCTCGGCGAACGTGTACAACGACGACCGCGACGTCGAGGTTCTCAGCGAAGTCCTACGGGACGCCGTCCGGCAAGGCCTTTGACCTTCATCAACCGGTCCGGCCTTGCAGGAAGCTCGGCCCACCCGCATCGACAGCGCGCCGCGCCTCGCGGTCCGCAGGAAGCTCGGCTTACGCATCGACAGCGCGCCGAGCCTCGCCGTTTCGGCTAGAGAGATCCGATCTTGGCCCCCTGCGCGGCCTTGCCAATCCTGTTCTCCACCGCCAGGACACCCGGGCCGCCCAGGACGAGACAGAGCAGCCCGCCTACCAGGGCCACGTGATACTCGAACCCGAACGCGAGAGGAGCATTCGGCACCGCGATAATGAAGAACCCCTGCCGCAAGTGGAACAGAACGACAGCGACGACCATCTCGCCCGAAAGGAGCAAAGCGGCCCAACGGGTGAAGATCCCCAGAACCAGCGCGAGTCCGCCGAACAGCTCGAGCAGAGCGATCAGCCACACCAAGGCGCTCGGCGGAGACCATCCGACCATCGCCAACATCTCACGGATGAAGGACTGCCCGCCCAGGACGTTGGTGAGGCCGTGCAGAAGGAAGATCGACCCCAGCGACACCCGCAGCAGAAATAGCCCGATTCGGTGATTCGACGAGGCCTCCATCAGTTGCCCTTCTTGCTCAGTTCCCTGAGGTACGCCACCACCTCGGACAGCACGACACCTTCCAGTACCGCCTCGAACGCGGGCATCGAACGTCGTCCCCTGCTCACCACCTCTATCAGCTCTTGATCGGTCATCGTCCCGAGACCGTCCGGATCCGTGAAATCTGGAGGACCCGGATCGAACGCCCTGGCCGCCGGCCCGTCTCCACGCCCTTGTTCGCCATGACAAACGGTGCAGTGGCGCATGTACGCCTCTTGTCCGGGGCTCTGTGCCTGCGCTCCCTGCCCCTCCGAAACACCTGCGCGGCCCATACTCGGATGCACGACGATCGGGGATGAATCGTCAACGGACCCGCTGGTGGCACCCAGGGCGCCCAGGAGGACNNGCTCGGCTCTCTTGATCCAGCGCCTATTTGTGGCGGCGAGAGGCCGTCGACCCCTTTCGACGCGTCCCGTCCGTCGCTCGTCTTGGCCAGACACGCGATGAGATCCTCTCTTCAAGTTGCGTGGTCGCGTCTGCGAAACGCTCGGTCAGCCGCAGTCTACACTATGCGAAAGCAGCGTGCGGCCCAACAGTAATGCCCGCGGCGTCCAAAACGCCGTCGCAACCTGCCCGCCGAACGCTTCGCACGCAACGACGACGTGACTTATGGGGCCGCCGTCCTCGATCTCAGCCACACCAGCGCCCTTCCGTGGATCCCGCCGACGACGCATCCGGTCACGAAGCAAGTGAGGTAGATCGAGACCGCGAGCAGCGGAAAGGTCCCGTCCCAAGGGCTCCAGTCCATGCCAATGAAGATCACGGGCATTCCCGCCGCCCAGGCGAGCGCGTTCGCCCAGAGCCAATGTCCGGCCTTGTCGACGACCCGCCTGAGCACGACCCATTGCGCGATGCCGAGCACCGGACCGAGCACGAGACCGAGGAGCGCGGCGAGACCGTACTGCGCGAGTGCGCTCGGCTCTCCTGCGGGCGCCCCGGAGGCGGAAGCGCCGCTCAGAGCGGCGATCGAGCTCGGGATCATTCCGAGTAGCCAGGCCAGTCCAGCGCCGATCGCCGTGGCCTTGGTCCAATCCCCGAGGCGCAATCCGCGGAACTCCCGAGCGATCACGAGCTCCTGCGCCGCCCCGACGACGATGCCCTCCAAGAGCGTGCCCAAGACCACCGCAGCAATGGCANNTCCCGATCAAGAAGGTCGAGCCGAGGCCGACACTCTCTGACACGCCGTTCGCGAGAATCCAACGGAGATACATGCATGCGAGGGTAGGACTCCTCGGGGGATGGAGGCAAACCGTCCGCCCGCGACTCGCGCGCTCCGGGCACTACATGCCGATTGAGGCCGGGCCCTCGAGCCGAGCTCACGCGGGCTGCCTTCCTGGACGGGCCCGCCCTGCGAAAGCCCCGGAGTCGTCCGAGACGGCGCACACGTCGTTCATCCTCCACGGAGCCGAGTTTGCGGTCATGGACAATCACCGGGCGGGCGAGACGCAGGACGTGTGCGGTTCCCTCGGCTAGGGAAGCGAGGGAGGGCCGCATCGACTAACTTCACAAACCCGACTCTAGCGACCTTGTGGTCGACGGAACCGAACTAACGGTAGAGGGGGGGCAACCCCCCTCGACCACCGCTCTTTACATGGAGGTCCGAATGCTTCAGGCCCCTTCAGCCGATTCCCGAGCGGGCCAAGTCCGCTCCTACGCCTTGGGCGGGTGTACTCTCGCCCTGGCCGCGGCGATGGCGATCGCCACTCCTTTGACCGCCCAGGACCGCGTCTACCAGTCTGAGCGCGGACCCTATCGGGTCGTGACCGTCGTTCCAGAGCTCCAGGACCCGTGGTCGATCGCCTTCCTTCCCGACGGTGACATGCTCGTCACGGAGCGACCGGGGCGGCTCAGAATCGTGAGCGGGGGCGTCCTGCAGCCGGAGCCGATTGCTGGAGTTCCTCCGGTTCGCTACGGGGGCCAGGGTGGTCTCCTGGACGTCGCTCTTCATCCGGATTTCGACTCGAATCAGCTGGTCTATCTCAGCTTCTCGAAGCCCAACGAAGACGGCAGCGAGGGCACCACTGCGGTCGTGCGCGGGCGGCTGGAGGGCAACCGGCTCCACGACGTCGAGGAGATCTTCGAGGCGGTAGCGTGGAGTCCCGGGGGCTCTCACTACGGCTCGCGTCTGGCGTTCGACGGCCGTGGCTACCTCTTCATCACGGTGTCGGACCGCGCCGTGAGTCCGCTGTCCGTGCCGAGAGACGAACACCCAGCGCAGGATCTCACGAACCATCAGGGCACGATCGTGCGGCTGCACGACGATGGTCGGGTTCCGTCCGACAACCCATTCGTGGGACGGTCGGACGCCCTCCCTGAGATCTGGAGCTACGGACACCGAAGCCTCCAGGGGCTGGGCTTCCATCCAGAGACGGGCGACCTCTGGGAGACCGAGCACGGCCCTCAGGGCGGTGACGAGCTGAACCTCATCCTGCCCGGTCGTAACTACGGATGGCCCGTAATCGGTTACGGGGTCCAATACGGGGGCCCGCCCATTCACGACACGAGAGAGCTGGAAGGATTCGAGCAGCCTCTCCAGTTCTGGACGCCGTCGATCGGACCGTCGGGCTTGATGATCTATTCGGGCGATCGTTTCCCCGAGTGGAATGGCGACATCTTCGTCGGAGGCCTGTCGGGACAGCAGATGGCGAGAGTCCCCCTCGTCACGGACGGCGAAGGCTACCAGGTCGGTCGAATGGAACGCCCTCCGCTCTTGCTCGGCTTCGGGCGGATTCGCGACATCCGTGAGGGCCCCGACGGGCTCATCTACATCGCCATCGACGACCGACAGGGTGGGAGCCTCACGCCGATCGTACGCCTCGAGCCCGTGCCGGACGTCTGACGGTCCCGTGGGTCCCGCGGGCGCCTCGAGGATCCGAGGCGCCCGTGTGGACTCGCGATGTGACTTCCTTCCAGCACGACCGTTCTCTTGGGCTGGCGGAGGAGGCTCCCTGGCCTTTCAGTGAAGCCTTGGCCCAAAGGAGAGAGGCGATCGTAGAATTCATCGGGGAGTTGTTGAAGGCGAGAGCGAGCAGCCTCGACCTGGATCAGCTGGCCTCGGCCTCCAACGTGGCCGCGCTTTCGAGCGCGATCGACACCGAGTCGATCGCGAGCGAAGTGGGGATCTCCGCAAATCAGGCTGGCNNACGGCGATCCTTCCGCAGCCGGTACCTCCGAGATCATGAGGGAGCTTCTGTCCGCCAGTTACGACCCCACCGCCGAGCCGTAGGAATCCCCTCCGGCCGTCACGATGTGGGTGGAGGCTCCTTCGAACGAGCTCCCGATACGCGCGGCGAACCGGCCGCGCGATCCCTGTCATGGCGCCCCCTGGGAAGGATCGTCGCAGGCTTCATGGGCCAGTTCCGAGAAGGGCTCCGAAGGCAGTATACTGACCCTGACGAATCGGCCCGTGGGGTTGGGGGCGGCTCGTCTAGGATCACGTTCATTTGGGGGTGCTTCGGGCGGCCGACGAGCGCCCTTCCGGACCCCACATGACCCGCGGAGGCAACGAGTGACAGCTCGAGCTCCGACCGGCTCCGCCCTGATCGTGGACGGCGTGCGGACACCTATCGGCTCGCTGAACGGTGCTCTCTCGTCGGTCCCCGCTCCGGACCTGGGCGCGGCCTGCGTTCGAGGTCTGATCGAACGGACCGGTCTCGATCCTGGGACCATCGACGAAGTGATCATGGGCAACGTGGTGAGCGCGGGGCTCGGCCAGAACCCGGCGCGGCAGGCCGCGATCGCAGCCGGTGTCCCTACGTCGGTCGGCGCCGTCACGGTGAACAAGGTCTGCGGCTCAGGCTTGAAGGCAGTGATGCTGGCAGGCCAATCCATTCGTCTGGGCGAGGCGGAGGCCGTGATCGCCGGCGGCATGGAGAGCATGAGTCTCGCGCCTTACCTGCTCCCCGGCGCGAGGCAGGGATACCGAATGGGCCATGGACGGGTCGTCGACTCGATGATTCACGACGGCCTGTGGGACGTATACGGCGAAGAGCACATGGGGCACTACGGCGACAGTTGCGCCCTGGAGTATCGCTTCAGCCGCGAAATGCAGGACGACTACGCCGTCCGGAGCTACACGAGGGCGCGCGAGGCGGCAGCGGACGGGGCTTTCGACGGCGAGATCGTGCCTGTCGACGTGTCGGCGAAGCGGGGCGCGCTTCGTGTGACGGAGGACGAAGAGCCGGGCCGCTTCGATGAAGCGAAGCTGAGAGCTCTTCCCGCCGCCTTCGGTGAAGACGGAACGGTGACGGCGGGGAACGCTTCCAGCGTGAACGACGGCGCTGCGGCGCTTCTCATCGCCTCGGAGGAGCGATGCGAACGGGAGGGCTGGAGGCCCATTGCCCGGATCGTCGGGGCCTCTACGCACAGCCAGGAGCCCAAGTGGTTCACGACCGCTCCGATCGGCGCGGTTCGAAGGCTGTTCGAGGCAATCGACTGGAAGGTCCAGGACGTCGACTTCTACGAGATCAACGAGGCTTTCTCGAACGTCGCGCTGGCAGCACAGCGGGAGCTCGAGATCCCCGAGGAGAAACTGAACGTCTACGGCGGCGCGGTCGCCCTTGGACACCCGATCGGAGCCAGCGGGGCCAGGATTCTGGTGACCCTGCTCACCGTCTTGCGGCGCGAGGGTGGGCGACGCGGGGTCGCGTCCCTATGTCTCGGAGGTGGAGAGGCTGTCGCTCTGGCTGTGGAAACGCTCGACCCGACCCCAGCCTGACCGACACATCCCTTCGAGGTTGCCCTCGAAGTACCAAGCTCCTGCGCGGCCCTCGATCGCCTCCGGATTTGGCGTGTCTCACCTTCGGGATTGCTTGATTGTATCGCCTTGATCGTCCTTCGCTCGGAGGCTGTTTCACGAGCAGTCCCACGTCGAGTAGCCCGAGGCGGCGATTCGGGCACTGCCGAATCGAGGAGAAGCGCTCGTTGTCGAACGGCTCTCGACCCAACCCCTCGTCCCCGCACAGCTCGCTTGTCAGTAGGCGTCGAGCCGGCTAGCAGACCCGCCTTCGCACGATCCTCGCGCACGCGCTCCGAGCTCGGCAGATTGACTCGTCGAGCCACGCGGAAACGCCTGCTTCCATTGACGTCGCCGACCGAGGAGGCGGGTTCGAGAACCAGGAGTCCGCAGAGTGCATGATGTCGTGATCGTAGGCGCCGGGCCCGCGGGCTCATATGCCGGGTACCTCCTCGCCGGCCAAGGCCTCGACGTCGTCATTATCGACAAGGAAGACTTCCCGCGGGACAAGGTGTGTGGGGGCGGCGTCTCCAGTAAGACCATCCAGTTGCTCGACTTCGACGTATCCCCGGTCGTGCAGCGACGAATAACCGGGGCCTATCTCACCTATGGGAATCGGGAAACGGTCATCAAGGACGTCGGCAATGGCCCGGGGCTGACGACGCTTCGGCGGGACTTCGACCACCTGCTCCTCAAGCGAGCGATCGACCGCGGAGCGCGTTTCCGACCAAGTACGGCCTTCGTCGGCGCACGCCAGAGGAACGGCGCCGTAGAGTTGGACACCTCGAAGGGGTCCTTAGGGGCCCGCTACCTACTGGGAGCGGACGGAGTCTTCAGCCGGGTACGAAAGCACTGCTTCCCGAAGGGCCTAGTGACGTACGTGCCCTCGGTCGCGGCCCTCGTCCGAGTGGATCCCCGTGTCATGGGGCGATTTCGCGACCGAGTTCTATTCGACTTCGGCGGAATGCCCCGGGGCTACGGCTGGATCTTTCCGAAGGAAGACCATCTCAACGTGGGTGTCTTTTCGATCTTCCCTTCAGCGAACATCCGAAGAGAGCTTGAAGAGTTCATGTCCCGGTACTCGTCGCTGCGCTCCTTTCGGGACATCGAGTACCTGGGGTTCTGCATCCCGCTCCGGAACACCCGGGCGCAATTCGAGAGCGGGAATGTCTGGCTCTTGGGCGACGCGGCGGGTTTCGCAGAATCCTTCTACGGCGAGGGCATCTACTATGCCCTGAAGGGCGCGACGCTCGCCGCGCGGACTCTGATCGAGACCTTCGATCTCGATGCGTCCGGTTCGTACAGCCAGCGCGTCAAGCGCGAGATCGGTCCGGATCTTCGCTATTCGGAGCTCAACGCCCGACTCTTCTTTTCGTTCGCGCACTTCGGCTTCACCCGGATGGTCCGAAGCCCGCGCGTCAATCAGTACTTCGCCGAGCTCATCTCCGGGCACTTGGGGCACCGTGAGTGCTTCTACAAGACCCTGACTTCGACGCCAATTTGGCTGCTCGGAGGACGGGTACCCGCCGAGGTGGGACTTGAGATCTGAGGAATTGAAGGCTCGTCCCCCTCCGACCACCTCTGGACGTCGTTGGAAGATTCGCGAGGAAGATTGGCTCTGTCTGGCCTTGCTTTCCCTGCTGCTTCCGTTCCCGCTGGGCGGGCCGGCTCAGCAGGCCGGGCAGGCGCCGGTCCAGGATTCCGCGAGCGTTCACCAGGGATTCTGGCTGAACGTCGGCGTGGCGGGCTCGGTCCGCAGCGTCGACTGCCAGCCCCCATGTGGCAGAGATCCCGGACAAGGCGCTGCCCTGACCCTCGCACTCTGCCGAACGGTGAGCCCGCGGCTTCTGCTCGGAGCCGAGATCCAGGCTTGGGCGCCCTGGAACAGCTCGTACTTCGAGATCGGCCTGGGCTGCACGTGGCACTTGAGGATGACGGGCAGCGCCGTCTCCAGCACCGGGAAGCAGGCCGATTCCTTGGAAAGCCCCCCCCCGAATGATCTGACGCATGCGCACGCATAGGATCCGGAGGGGCCTGGATCTGGAGATCGGAGGCGCCCCGGAGCAGATCGTCCACGACGTCCATGCCCCGGACCGTGTCGCCGTTCTCTCCGTGGACTTCCCGGGGCTCAAGCCCCGAATGCTTGTGCGGGAGGGAGACCGCGTCCGTCGTGGACAGCCGCTGTTCGAAGATCGGGCTAGGCCAGAGATTCGGTTCCCCGCGCCCGGAGCCGGGATCGTGTCTGCGATAAACCGGGGCCGGCGGCGGGCGCTGCGCTCCGTCGTCATCGAGTTGTCCGCCGCTGAACGGTACGGTGAGGTCCCGCAAATCGAGCTTCAGTCGTTCGAAGCGTTCACGGGCCGGTCGCCCGCGGCTCTGGACCGGAACGAGGTTCGAAGCCTCCTGCTCGAGTCGGGAGCTTGGACGGCCATCCGCGCCCGTCCCTTCGGTCGCGTTCCCGGAAGCGAGGATACGCCTGGCGCGATCTTCGTGACCGCTGCGGATACGAATCCCCTCGCGGCCCGGCCGGAGGTGGTGCTGGAGAGTCGGGCGGAGGACTTCGACGCCGGTCTGCACGCGATCTCCCGGCTGACCGGAGGAGCCACGTACTTGTGCGTGGGTCCGGATTCGGAGGCCCCCGGGCGCGTGACCGCCCCCGTTTCGGTCGAGGAATTCCGGGGTCCGCATCCCTCCGGCACCGCCGGTCTCCACGTGCATCTGCTCGAGCCGGTGAGCCGCCATCGGTCGGTCTGGACGATCGGCTACCAGGACGTGGCGGCCATCGGCCGGTTGTTTCTGACGGGTCGGTTCGACGCCGAGCGAGTGTTCGCGGTCGGAGGCCCGCCGGTCCTCAACCCGCGTCTCGTCCGGTCCCGTCTCGGAGCCGCACTGAATCGCCTGGGTGCGGACGTGGAAGACGGAGAGCTGCGCTGGATCTCGGGCTCGCCGCTCTCGGGGAGGAAGGCCTGGGGTGCGATCACCGGCTTCATGGGCTGGTGCGACCTGCAGCTCTCGGTCTTGCGCGAGGACCGGAGCCGCGAGTTCCTCGGATGGCTCGCACCCGGCGCCCGCAGATTCTCGGTGCTTCCCGTATTCCTCTCTCGCTTCTTCGGTAACCGGCGGCGATTGGAATTCACTACGTCGACCCACGGCTCTCGCCGAGCCATGGTGCCGATCGGGACGTACGAGCGCGTCGTGCCATTCGACATGATGCCCACCTTCCTGCTCCGCGCCATCGCGGCCGGGGAATACGAGCGCGCGGAGGCGCTGGGATGCCTGGAGTGGCTCGAAGAGGACATCGCGCTCTGCACGCTGGTGGATACGGGCAAGATGGATTACGCACCCTTGTTGAGGCGTGCTTTGGACGCGCTCGAGCAGGAGGGGTGATGGAGCGCGTACGAAGGCTCCTGGACCGGCTCGGAGACCTCCTGGGAGGGGGAGCGCTCGGACCCCTGCGGCCCCTTCACGAGGCTGTGGACACGGCGCTCTTCACGCCGGGAGAGGTCACGACCGGGGCACCGCACGTTCGGGACGGCTTGGACCTCAAGCGCGTGATGACCATCGTCGTCGTCGCCCTGGTCCCCTGTATCCTCATGGCGCTCTACAACACCGGATATCAGGCGCAGCTGGCGATCGCGCAGGGAGCGGCTCCGCTGGACGACTGGAGGACCGCCCTGTACCTGGCGCTCGGGCTCGAATTCGACCCCACCAGGCCCCTCAACTGCATCGTTCAAGGATCGCTCTACTTCTTTCCCGTTCTCGCCACGGCTCTCTTCTCCGCCGGAGCGGTTGAGTGGGTGTTCGCCGCCGTCCGAGGGCGCTCGATCAATGAAGGCTTCATCGTAACGTGCACGCTCATTTCGTTGATTCTGCCCGCGACGATCCCTCTCTGGCAGGTCCTTTTGGGCACCGCTTTCGCGATCGTGTTCGCGAAGGAGATCTTCGGCGGCACGGGCATGAACTTCCTGAACCCCGCCCTCGTCGCCCGGGCCTTCCTGTTCTTCGCCTATCCCGTGCAGATCAGCGGAGAGGGGCCCTGGATCGCGGCTCAGCTTGCCGACGTCGACGCGCTTTCCGGGGCGACGTTGCTCGCTGGCGCCGCCCTCTCGGCCGACGCTCTGACGACCGCGGATTGGACACGCGCCTTCGTGGGGCTCATCCCGGGATCGATGGGAGAGACCTCTACCCTGGCCTGTCTCCTCGGGGCCGTGGTCTTGGTCGGCACTGGCGTCGCATCGTGGCGCACGATGACGGGCGTCGCTCTCGGTACCTTCGCCACGGCGACGCTCCTGAACGCCCTCGGACCTACCGCCAACCCAATGCTCGGCGTCCCCTTTCATTGGCATGTGGTGCTCGGCGGCTGGGCTCTCGGCACGGTGTACATGGCCACCGACCCCGTCTCTTCCGCATTCTCCGATCTGGGGAAGTGGTGGTATGGTTTCGGGATCGGGTTGCTCTGCGTTCTCATACGGGCAGTCAACCCCGCGTATCCCGAGGGGATGATGCTCGCGATCCTGTTCATGAACATGATGGCCCCACTCATCGACCACTTCGTGGTGGAGCGGCACATCCGTAGGCGGGCTCGGCGCCGTGCCTGAGTCGGTCCGCACCCTCGGCTTCATGCTCCTGGTGAGCGCCCTGGCATCGGTGGTGGTGGCCGGCTCCGCGATGCTGCTCCGGGATCGCCAAGAGGAGAACCGGCTCCTCTACAGGCGCGTGCACGTGCTGGAGGCCGCCGGCATCGTCGAGCCGGGCGCCCGGCCCGGGCTCGGCGAGGTAATGCGACTCTTCGACGAACGAATCGAGGTCCGGGTGGTGGAGCTGGCCTCGGGCCGGGAGGCGCCCTCGATCGACCCCGTCGACGTGGACGTGGGTCCGGACGTGAGAGACCCGGGAGCTCGCGTTCCAGCGGCAGCGAACGACGCCGGGATCCAATCGGTGCCGAGGCACACGATCGTGTATCGAGCGATCGAGGGGGGAGAGCTCAGGGCGCTGATCCTGCCGATCGAGGGTCCGGGCCTTTGGGGCGCAATGTACGGATTCATCGCCCTGAGCCCGGACCTGGTCACCGTACGCGGCATCACCTTCTACGAGCACTCGGAGACTCCCGGCCTCGGCTCGGAGATCAGCGAGCCAGGTTGGCGAAGGCTGTGGGTGGGTCGGCGGCCCTTCGACGAGGCCGGAGCCCCCGTGATCGAGGTGGTGAGGGGGGCCGCAGGATCGCCCGAGCAGGCACCTCACCAGGTCGACGGGATCTCGGGCGCCACCATAACGGGGCGCGCGGTCACGAACGTCGTGCGATTCTGGTTGGGAGAGGGAGGCTTCGGGCCGTATCTGCGGGCTTATCGACTCGAGGGGGGCGCCGCATGAGCTTCAAGCGGCTCTCGAGCCTCGTCGACCCCATCGTCGCCAACAATCCCATCACCCTGCAGGTGCTCGGCATCTGCTCCGCGCTCGCGGTCACGACCCGAATGGCGACGGCGGCGATCATGGCCGGCGCCGTCACCTTCGTCCTCGTAGGATCGAACGGGATGATCAGCGCCATACGCCGCTACGTGCCCACTGAGGTGAGGATCATCGTTCAGCTTACGATCATCGCGTCGCTCGTCATCGTGGCCGACCAGTTCCTCAAGGCCTACGCCTTCGAGATCGCCGAGGAGCTCTCGGTGTTCGTCGGTCTCATCATCACGAACTGCATCGTCATGGGACGCGCCGAGAGCTTCGCGAGGCAAAATCCGGTGGGAGACAGCATGCTGGACGGCCTGGGAAACGCCCTCGGCTACAGCGCGATCCTGCTGTACGTCGCGTTCGCGCGGGAGCTTCTCGGCTCGGGAACCGTTTTCGATTACCGCATCCTGCCGACCGTGACGGATGGGGGCTGGTACGTGCCAAACGGGCTCATGCTTCTGGCACCCGCCGCTTTTCTGCTGATCGGCTGCCTGATCTGGATCATCCGGGCGGTCGACCCAAGCCAATGTGAGGAGGAACCGGGAATTGGAGCATTATTTGAGCCTGGCGGTCCGGGCGATCTTCGTTGAGAATCTGGCGCTCGCCTTCTTCCTCGGCTGGTGCCCACTCCTTGCATTGTCGCGCAGGGTCGAGACCGCCCTCGGACTAGGAACTGCCGTAATCATCGTGCTGGGGATCACGGTACCGCTCAATTATCTGATCAATGAGAGTCTCCTGCGTCCCGGAGCGCTCGCCTGGCTTCCGGTCGAGGAGGTCGTGGACCTCTCGTTCCTGACCTTTCTGTTCCTGATCGGGACGATTGCCGCGATGGTCCAGATCCTGGAGATGACCATCGACCGTTTCGCGCCGGCCCTCCGCGAGGGCCTCGGGGTTTTCCTTCCGCTCATCGCCGTCAACTGCGCGATCCTGGGAGGGTCCCTGTTCATGGTGGAGCGAGGATACGATCTCAGCGAGAGCGTCGTCTATGGCGTCGGCTCCGGAATCGGCTGGGCGCTGGCGATCGTCGTCCTCGCGGCAATCCGCGAGCGTCTGCGCTACAGCGACGTCCCGGCTCCACTTCGGGGCCTGGGCATCACCTTCATCATTGCGGGACTGATGTCCATGGCGTTCATGGCGTTCGCGGGGATTACGCTGTGAAGTGCCCCGCGGGTCTTTCGGGAGCGAGGATCTGAACGTGTGGACCGTGATCGTCGGCGTGGCCGCATTCACGATGGTCATGACGACCTTGGTCGCGGTTCTGCTCTCGTTCCGCAGGTGGCTCCTTTCTGCAGGTCCCTTCAACATCACGGTCCAGGGCCCGGCGGGACGGCTCCTCGTCGCGGGCGGCGGCACGACGCTCCTCAGCGCGCTCGCCGAGGGCGGCATCTTCTTGCCTTCTGCGTGCGGGGGAAAGGGTACCTGTGGGGCATGCCGTCTGCAGGTCCTGGGTGGAGGTGGAGGCCTGCTTCGCACCGAGGCCGTTCACATCTCCCCCAGCGAGGCCCGGGAGGGATGGCGGCTGGCCTGCCAGGTGGCGGTCCGAGAGGACCTCGAGATCGCCGTGCCGGAGGACGTCCTCGGCAACCGCCGCTGGACGTGCCGGGTCCGATCCAACCGAAACGTTGCGACGTTCATCCG
>JABAOE010001479.1_pt1 | contig 15563 bp, 20 predicted proteins | sample 7062141 | NCBI WGS metagenome assembly JABAOE01 (sample SAMN14538627, study PRJNA623070) | marine sediment metagenome | biome: marine biome [ENVO:00000428]; feature: marine pelagic biome [ENVO:01000023]; material: deep marine sediment [ENVO:00002113] | place: India: Gulf of Khambhat ... | reverse complement strand
TTTTTAAAATTTAATCTTCTAAAGATTCTCTTGACTCTTTTATTCTCTTAATTCTATTACCTTCATCATCTATAATAGAATCAATTCCTGAAAGTTTACTTCTTAGGGTGTTAATTATTGTTCCAACTTCATCTGCTTCATTTTCTACTTGTCTTCTCTTATTTTCAAGCTCTTTTATGCCTCTATTTTCTTCATCAATGTATTGACTAACCTTTTCTAGCTTTTCTTTTAGATTCTTGATATCGACAGATTCTTTTTCTATATCTTTTTCAAGCAAAGTTCTCTTATCTTTTAGATTCTTTATCATTACCCCTACAGAATCTATCGCTTCTTCTAATTTGGCACGTTTTCCCATTAATTCTCCAATCCCAATTTCACTTCCTGAGGCTATTGTTGAAGTAGATTCTTCATGTTCCATAGTTGCTGATTCTACAGATTCTATCTCTTTATTTTCTCCAACCCTTTCTTCTACCATTTCTTCACCTTTCTCTTTTCTGAACTTATCAAACATCTATTGATTTTCTTACAAAACTAGGAATAAAAAGCTATTATGAATCTCAAATCTGACTTTTTGAATAATTGTTGTAAATTAAAAAGAATGGTGATTATCTCACCAATATAGAATTTCTAAATTCTTGGATAGAACCAATTGAATTTTTTGAATTTATGGCCAATTCTCCAAATTGTTGAATTTTGATATTTTGACCATTCTCAAAATTTTTTAGACCAGAATTTAAAATGGAAATAATGAACATATTTTGTTCATCCATTTCTACAATTTTTCCAGAGAAAATTACTCTATAATTAAGATCTTCTTCTGAGGCATTCCCCCCCATTACTACATGAGAACCATTGATTTTTCCATCTAATTCTAGATCAAATTGTTGTTCTCCAAGGGTTAGTATTCCAATAGTGGATATCTCCCAAATATCATCTCCTAATTTGGATGCTTTTCCATCAAAGAGAATTATTCCTGAATTGTATGCTTTGGCATTTACATATGCCCATCCTGTCGTATGCCCCTCTAATGATAGCATTCTTTGAAGATCTCTTTCAGAAACATCATTAGGCAATGCATAATGTCTGACTTTGAGTTTTCCATTTACAATTTTTTCAGTTAGAATTGCTCGCAGTCTATCTTTTTTTGATTCTTTATCAGAGCTTGACTTGTCTTCACCTTTGCTTTCTTGATTTTCTGCCATTTCTGCAAAAGAATAGGTTACAGATAGTGGTGAAGCACCAAGCATCAATAGGATTAGTATTGCTCCTTTGGCTCTATTTTGAGATTTAATCATTATTCAAAACTTGTTCAAATGTTAGTTTAGGAACGACAAGGAATCGTCCTGTTCCTTAAATACTAAATTTAATCAAAATCCTCTAAAAAATCACAAAATAACAGAAATTTTGAAAAAATGATCAAAATTTGCTTATTTCAAGAAAAATCATCATTTTCAAAAAAATTTCTAGGTACAAGATTTCTAGGAATTCTGTTCCCCGCACCATTTTCTGCCATTTTTTGATGATTTTTTTAGCTGAAATACCTGTTCCGCTTTGCGTTCCGCTTTAGAGTTTCAAAATGTCCCTCATTAACTAACGAGTCGTATACTAGTACATGTCAAAACAACAATACAGGTCCGAAATGGGCATAATGGGTGATATCTTAGACGTTACCGCCGATGGCGGTCGTAGTGGAGTCATTGTATCTGCAATCTCTCGCAAAGCCAACCTATCTCACTATGCAGTACTAGACAAATGTGAGAAATTGGTAGAAGCAGGCTTGGTCGAATCCGTCAAAAACGACAGAAATAGAGTCTTTTTGATAACTGAAAAAGGACTTCAGTTTTTCCAGGAATTCAAGAGATTTCAGGGACTCGTGGAGAGCATGAATCTAAGGTATTGAGCCAATGAACCCAGAAATCGTACCAATTCATAGGAAAGAGTCTCTTCGAGAAGATGGAATGCTTTTTGTAAGGACTGAAGGTATCCTCGAAACAATGGTTAATGCACCTTTGGTTATCGCAGGCTTGATGGTCATTGCGCTAACGATACCTATTCAGACCTCATTCAGCTCTACTCGAACTCTTGATCTTACTCTTTATTCAGATGGGTCAGCACACATCACTTATCAATTAGATATTGATCCCTTAGAACCTGATTTTGAGGTCAATCTGTTTGGCCCATCAGTTGATAACTTTGTCGCAGTTGGAGAAAACGGTTTTTTGTTATCTAGTGAAATAACTGATGATAAAGTAACAATTGATACATTTGGTTCTTCTACAATTACAATTGATTATGATATTCATGACTTAATTTCAAAAGAGGGAAGAGTTTGGACTTTCTCTCTTAATTCCCCAACAGATTATTCATTATTGATGCCTCCAAATTCAATTATTGTTGGCATGGATGCTTTGCCATCAAACATGGACCTTGTAAATGATCAAACAAAACTAGAACTTGGTAGTGGATTATCTGAAATTAATTACATCTTTGGCACTGTAACCCCACCAGTTACAAATCCACCAGTAACGAACCCACCAATAACCAATCCAGATCAACCAACATTTGATGCCTCTACTTTTGCTTTAATTGGAATCCCTGTTGCAGCTGCAGCTGCTGGAGCAATAATTGCAATTAAGAAAAAACAAACAAAATCATCTACCTTACAAACTGCAACAGTATCAGAGACTAAAACAGATTCTGATGCTATTGATACTGAAACTATTTTCAATCTAAGACCTGAAATTCGGGAAGATGATAAAGAAATTATAAAATTTATTTCTGAAAATGGTGGACAAGCTTTAGAAAGCGAACTAAGAAAAAAATTCCTTCAACCAAGAACTACAATGTGGAGAGCAGTAAAGCGATTAGAAAGACAAGGAATTATCGAGATTACTAAAAAGGACTTACAAAACCTCGTAAAATTAAAGAAGGAATTGGAGGAAGAAGAATGAAAACTATAGCTACCTTTGGTTTATTGATTCTAGTTGCAAGTATGGCACTTGGAGGTATGACAAGTAGTGTTTATGCCCAAGATGATCCTGAAATTCTTATAAAGATTGCAAAAGGTGCAGAGAAACAAATCCATGATCAAATAACTTCAGATTCTTCAGATAAAGTAAAGAGATTATTTGAAGAAGGAAAAGATCATGTTGACGCATTAGAAAAAGCACTTAGAAGTGATAATATGGAATCTGCAAGGGAACACTTCCTTTCAGCTATGAAAATCTTCAAAGAAATCTCCAGACATTTAGCAGTATCTGATGCAGCACCACAAGCAGAAACTGCTACTATGAGCACTGCTGTCAAAGATCCAACAAATGATCTCCAAAGACTACAGAAATATGTAAACAGCCTAAAGACAATTGCCAAAAAACATGATGCCTCAATTGACTTTTCTGAACTAGATGAATTGTTTACTGATGCAAGAAAACAAATCAGTGATCATCAATTTGAACTTGCACTAGAAACTTTGCGCGAAATCAAAGGGGAAATTGTAAAAATCAACAAAGAACTTCGTGAGGAGTCCTCAAAACAAGAAACTCAACGTGCTAAAGACTATGCCCAAAAGTATCTTGAACAACTTGACAGATTGATTGAACATGCCAAAAAACAAGGTGTTGATGCTGAAATTATAGAAAAACTAGAAAAAGCTAGAGAAAATCTTTCTTCAGCAGATAATCCAAAAGAAATTGTTAAAGAAATTAGAAAAATTATGTCAATTAAGGATCAGTTTGAATTAACAAAAAGTGATAGACTAGAATCTCGAATTCTACAAGTTGAAAAAACTCTTCTAAGATTATCTCAGGCTGATGGAGTAGATCCAAAAGATTTGGAAGATACAAGAGAGACACTTGCAAGCATAAAACGTCATTTATCTGAAGGTGAATTTGATACAGCTAATGAACTTCTAAGAGATTTAGCAAGACAATTACAAGAAATTAAAAATTCTCTCTGATAGATTATCATAAACTTCATATACATTTTCAAAACAGCATGAGCATGGCTTCTAGGGCAATAACTGTTGGTGTAGGCATTCCAATGATTGTTGTTGGTGCTTTAATGGCTTGGTTATGGGCTCCAACGGATGGAGAATTTCAAAACCAAGTAGAACTTGTTGGAAGTACTATTGGAATCTTAGGAGTGATATTCTTTATCTCAGGATTATTCCATTCAAAAGAACCTATAATGCATTAGAAGCTCATTGAATAAATAATGAAAAAAATTACTATTATTACTTGAAAGTAAGATTATTTGAGATTTTTACATCCGTTGAAGGTGAAGGTATTCTTTATGGAACAAAGACTCTTTTTGTAAGACTTGCAGGATGTCCATTCACATGCTTTTATTGTGATACTAAAGAATCACTCCCACTTGATTCTGGTACTGAATATACAATCGAAGAAGCCAATCACCTGATTGACTCAAATCTAAAAGACCAAACTTACAAAGTAAATTTTACCGGTGGTGATCCGCTAATTCAACATGAAGCTGTAGCCCTTCTTGCAAAACATGTGCAAGACAAAAAAATTCCTACATATCTTGAATCATCATGTTTTGATATTGATAGATTCAATCACGTTTTACCGTTTATTGATATTGTTAAAATTGAATTCAAAACAAAAGATTCTGATTTTGTAGACTCGCAACACTATGAAAAATTAATTAATCATACACTAAAATGCCTTGAATCATCAGTTAATACCAAAAAAACAACTTACATCAAAATTGTAGTTAGCTCTAAAACCCAAGTAAATGAATTTACAGAACTGATAGATCAAATTTTTACTAAAATCTCAAAAGAAGACATTGATGGATTTGTTATTCAACCTACCTATGGTGTTTCTGAACCAACATTGGAGCAACTTTTGAATTTGTATGATATAGTGTATCCTCATTACATTAATGTCAAGGTAGTTCCTCAACTGCACAAATTCATTGGTGCACCATAATTAACACCAGCGTAAAAATCTGATTAGGTTCAAATACTAGAAAAATTCTGTCAAATTATCAAATGGACAAAGAGCGAGTAAAAAAACTAATCAGAGAATTAATCATCGAAGTTGGTGAGGATCCTACCCGTGAGGGATTACGAGAGACTCCAGAAAGAATTGCAGATATGTACAAGGAGATCTTTGGAGGTTACGATTCTGATTCAGAATTATCTATACAATTCTCAGAAGATTCTGATGTAGTTGTTGCACGTGATATTCAATTTTATTCAATGTGTGAGCACCATATGTTACCATTTTTTGGAAAAATCCACATTGCATATTCTCCAAACGGTAGAGTCTTTGGAATATCAAAACTAGTAAGATTAGTTGAAAAATATTCCAAGAGGCTTCAAATCCAGGAACGATTAACCAAAAATATTGCTGATGAGCTTTACGCCCAAGGAGTAAAAGGCGTTGTTGTCTTAGCAGATGCAGAACATCTCTGTATGAAGATGCGAGGTGTTAGAAATGACGCTACATTATCATCATCAGCATTTAGAGGAATTTATGAAAATAAAGAGGAAAAAGAGAGTATAATGACACTCATTAAAAAACGTGGTTCAGACTCTCTTTAGGATCTACTGAAAAATTAAATAATCAATCTTTTTGATGACCAACATGGGAGTACATGGCAATGTTCACGTTCCAAAAGAATCTTGGCCCCATTGGACATGGTATGCAATTGAATTTGGAATTGTTCTTGCAATTTCAATGCTAGTTTCTAGAGAAGTTACAAACTCCTTTGCAGATCTTACCCCAGAAGTACAAAACTATGTGTTTATGGGAATTGTTGGAATCATCTTCTTAATTTGGTATATTGGAATTAGAGGATTTATTCTCAAAAAGAAAATTATGCGAAATAATTACTAGAATTATTTTAGATATTTGGTTTTATCTATAATACCAGCTTTTGCAAAAGCAGCTTTTCTATTATTACAAGATTCGCAAACACCACAATGATAATTTTTGTTTGAATAACAACTCCAAGTTTTAAAGATAGAATCCCCTAATACTTTCATTCCCGTTTTTAGTAAATCACTTTTGGATAATCCTTTACGATAAGGTGACCATATCCTTATTTTTTTTCTTAATTTTGAATTAATTCCATCAATCTCTCCTTGATTAAACGCAGATTCTAGTTTCTTTGAAAAAGCAGGTCTACAATCAGGATAATGTTTGTCTCCTGTATGAGCACCATAAACTACTAGTGAAGCATTTAATGTATATGCCCATGCTGATGCGACTGATAAAAAAACTGCATTTCTAATTGGAACAACTATAGAATACTCAAACTTACTTGGGATCTTTCTTTTTTTACTTGTTAAAACGTTGGAATCTCCATACAATTCTTTCATAAAACCAATATCAATGATTTTGTGTTGTTTTAATCCAAGTTTTTTTGCAAATGATTTTGCAGCTTGAATCTCTCTACTTGCCTTTTGTCCATAAGAGAACGTAATTCCATACAATTCATATTTTGATTTTAAACATGAGACTGCACAGATAGAGTCTACTCCTCCACTAAAGACAATAACTGCTTTTTTCATAAATTACACCTAAAGATTATTTTCTCTTTGCAGCACCTTTACTAGGTTTACAGATTATAGTTTGACATTTTGTGTTTGCTGATGAGAATCCTCTTGACATAGCTGAACTAATCTTTTTCAAATCAGCTGAACTCTTTGAGAATGCAATTACTGAAGGTCCAGCACCACTTATTGTCACACCTAATGCCCCTGCCTTTAGTGCATTTTGTTTAACTTTAGTAAATCCTGGAATCATATGCTTTCTTGCAGGCTCTACTATCACATCTTTAATTGAAGTGCCAATCAAATCTGGATTTTTCTTCATAAATCCTGCAACAATTGCTGAGGCATTAGATAAATTCAAAACACTATCAGTTAGATTGATTTTCTTTGGAATTACTCCTCTAGATACTTTAGTTTTCTTTTTTGGTACATTGATTGTTGGAACAGCAACACACATTCTAAGATTTGATGGAGGTTCTATTCTAATTACATCTAGGGGATCTGTCTTTACTATAACAAAACCACCTAAAACAGATGCTGCAACATTATCATAATGAACTGAACCAGCACTGGCTTTTTCTCCATAACCTGCAAACTCTACTAAAGAATTTCCATCAAGTTTTAGTTTAAACAATTTATCAAATGCTACTACAGCTGCAGCTGCTGATGCTGCACTACTTCCCATTCCAAATCCTGCTGGAACTCCTTTTCTGATTTTAATTTCAATACCGCTTTTAATCTTGAATTTTTTTTTCATATTTTTTACAACTAATCCTGCAGTATTTTTTTCAGGATTTGTAGGAATGTTATCTTCTGAAATTATCTTGATTCCACTTTTTGTTTTAGAAAGTGTCACTGTATCATAAAATGCGTTTATTGCTAATCCAAACACATCAAATCCAGGACCTAGGTTTGCAGTAGATGATGGTGCTTTTACAGTAACTGAGGCCAACTAGTCTTCTACCTCCTCACCCAAGTTAAGAATTCTGCTTAGAGCCCCTTCAAGGTTCACAAGACCCTCACCAGTCACATTTGAAATTGGAATTAATCCTTGTGCAAAACCACTTAGATTCAAACCTCGTAAAATGTTTGTAGTCAACGTATAGGTTTCTCCATCTGCTTCTTTAGCAATAGCATTTTCTAATGTACTTAAGCTTGTTGACCATTGTAGTATGTTTTTTAACTTGTCACCAATAAGATCTGTTTTTGTTACTACGTTAATTGTTGGTAAATTTAGGCGTAATCTTATTGAAGTTGCAAGAAGTGCAATTGAAACAAAATTTACTGGAGTTGTAATTAATGCACCATCAAAAAGAAAGATACTTGTTTTTTCTTCTGATGAAATATTTTCTACAAGAAAACGTCCACTAGAACGATATGCAAATAATTCAATTTGTCCTGGTGTATCAACTATCAAATAATCTGGATTTACTCTGTTTACTTCATTTTGAATATCATCAATTTTTGATGCAATCAAGTCATTTGCCATAATTAAAGCACCATTTGGACCAAGATCATACTGTTGCATAATAGATACAATATCTACGTAATCTCTAACATCAACATCACACGTGTATGGTAAAGTCTCAACACCAGGATCTAAATTCAAGACAGCAGTAAAAGCTCCATTTTTTGTATAGTAATCATATAATTTTGAAGTAAGAAGTGATTTTCCTGCACCAGCAGTTCCTGAAATAAAAATTGATTTCAATCCATCTAATTTTCATTATTTGCTCATATTTCAAACTAGCTTGAACCTACTGTTTTTTGATACAAAATTCCAAATTGGTATAGAAAAATATGAAAAAATTCCACTTGAACTTTATCTAATACAACTTTATCTTATCTATGATTCAAAGTACTTTTGAAAAAGAAGCTTATCTCAAAGATCTTGTTATAAAATTACTTCAGGAAAGAAATCTCTCAAATTTTGACATGTTAAATTCATTGTTTGATGAAGTAAAGCAAGAATTCAAAAATCAAGAAATCCCTTAATCTTTTTTGAAATATCACGCCTGAAATCAGGCACAATTCTTGTCATTATCACTCTACTCAACTTTAGCTCTACTCAACTTTCATATTTGATTCCTCAAAGAAATCATCAAATGAACTGGAGACTTGCAGTAATTCCTGTTACCTTAATTCCTATTTTCATTATTGCCATTCAATTTGACATTAAACTAGAAGATGTACTAGCAATTGGAATCCTTCCATTTGTTGGTGCAGCTGTTGCTATGATGATCAAACTAGGTCTTCAGGGAATCAAATTTGCATACATCACTAGAAAATATCTTGCAGGTTTTGATTCAATTCTGAAATTAACTGGAGTAAGAGTTGGCAGTGAATTTATTAAATTTACAACCCCGATGTTTGTTGGAGCAGAATTTATCGTAATTTACTATTTACATAAAAAAGGAGTAAAACCTTCCAAGTCAACTTGGATTGCAATTATGGATATTGTTACTGAAGTGTTTGCAGGAGGTTTGTTATCTATCATGGCAGGAATTATTGCATTAATGAATGGAGCATATGTAGTTGCAGCTATTGTTTTAGGAACAAGTATTACTGTAACTACACTATGGATGTTCCTCTTCTTTATGTCATCTAAACATACATTCCAAATACCTAAAGTAATTGCAAGTCTCGCAAAAAAGTTTGGAAAAGAAAAAGGTGAAAAATACATTGATCAAACAAACGTCTGGATGGAAGAAGTATGTTTAATGAGTAGAAAGAACCTAAGAACTTCTGAATCTAAAAAAGTCTTTACAGTATCATTTCTAATCTCTATTGCATCTTGGATGTTTTATGGAATTTCATTTATGATTATTGCAATGGGAACAGGATATGTCATCAGTGCATTTGAATCTATTATGGCAGTAATGGGCGCAAATGCAATTGGAAACTTGCCAATTACTGTAGGTGGTTCTGGTTTAGCTGAATTTGGAATTGTTGCATACCTTAATAATTTAGATCCATTCAATTTTGAAATTCCTGAAGGAAGCTTAGCATGGGATGCAGTAATTGGATGGAGAATTGCAACTTATTATGTTCCAATTGCAGTTACATGGCTACTTTTAGTAAAATTAGCCTTGAGTAGAATATCAAAACCTCAAGCAACATAGAAACCACTTTATCTCAAAACAAGTTTTTTGATTTGTGGATTTCAAAAAAAAAGTTGTACTAATCACAGGTGCATCATCTGGAATTGGAAAAGAAACTGCAATAGAGTTTGCAAAATTGGGTGCAAACATTATTCTAGTTGCAAGACGAAAAGAAAAACTTGAATCAGTAGAAAACGAATTAAAAAAATTTCATGTAACTACATTAGTTTGTCAATGTGATGTTTCAAAAAAAGAACAAGTACAAGAAATGTCAAAAACAATCTTGGGAAAATTTGATTCTATTGATATACTAGTAAATAATGCAGGTTTTGCAATTTATGGTTCTGTATCTGATCTTAGCATAGATGAAATAGAATCACAAATGGAAACAAACTATTTTGGTATGATTTATTGTATCAAAAATTTTCTTCCATCAATGTTAAAGAAAAAATCTGGTCATATAGTAAATGTTGCATCAGTTGCTGCAAGTTTTGGTTTGCCAGGTATTGCTTCGTATTGTGCATCAAAATTTGCAATGTTGGGATTCTCAGAGGGCCTCAAACATGAACTAAAAGATACTGGAGTTGGAATTACTGTTGTTAGCCCAATTATGGTTAGAACAGACTTTTTTGATCATCCTTCATTTGAAAAGATGCCAAAATATTCCCCAACATCACTTAGTTCTAAAACTGTTGCAAAAGCAATTCTAAAAGCTGCAAACTCTCCAAGATTAGAAATTATTGTCCCATCTGTAGTACGAGGTGCAGTATGGATGAAAAATACATTTCCATATTTTATCAATCCAATATTAGGAAAATCATTCAAAAACAAATTAGATTCTACTAAAGAATAATTCTATTCTTCCATATCATCATCTGCAGACTCAGAGCCTACATCTAACAATTCTAATGATTTTAATTCAAACTGATAAATTGCATTCATTTCGATCTCTTTTTCTTTTGCCAAATATTCTGAACATTTTTTGCTCAGTGGAGCTTTGTGTTGATCAAAAACAAATTCATAGACTTCTCCTTTTACTAAATCATCAAGTTTGATGTTTTTTGGAACATCTAATGTTACAATATGTCTTCCATCTTCAACTGGATCATACAGCTGTGCATCAATTTTGTTATCATCATAGTAAAATTCTAAAATATATCCTGTTTTTTTCAACTCTTGAGGCTTTTCAAACTTTGCATTTTGAATCTCATCAGAAACCCAATCTGGAATATCATCTTTCTTTTTTACCATGATAAATTCACTTTAGTTTTGTGCTTTCTCTTTTTTGCTTTTTGACCACCAATCAAGATAATCATCGTGTTTGTCTTCACGAGTTCTCTCTTTTTGGTTTAATCTGAATCTAATATCTGAAATCTCTTCTCTAGTAGCATACAATCCACATCTCTTACAGATGAAATTTCTTCTATTCTTCTCATCCATCTCCATTGGAATATCTATCTGATCAAATAATTTGTATAAATCATCTCTACCTCTTTCTTCTTCTGGAGTGTCAGCTTCGTATTTTGCTTGAATCTTCTTTTTCTCTCTTGCTGTACATTCTGGACAGTTAGGCACTGATGATTTGGCTTAATTTTTTCCATAAAAGCGTTCCCACATTCTTTAATGATCGATATTCATCTGACACGCGGATTTTTTCATCATCCCTTTCGGTCCGTTCGCCCATCGAACATCCCGCGTGCCAGATAAGTAAAATTCTAAAAATAATGTATTATCTCTTTTCTTCTAAAATCTGAGCAGCAATCTTTGCTGTATTTTCAGCACCATCAGGAGCAAAATTCTTTGAAAATTCACTCAAACTTTCTTCAAATTTCTCGTAATTTTCTTTAATTTTGGATATTGCATCAATTACTTGATCTGCTTTTGTGGCTAAAACACCTAGATTCTTTTCTTGAGCCCATCTAATATTGTTAGTATGTTCATCATAGATTGGAATTCCAATTATTGGCTTTGATTTTTCGCCCATTATCTCACCCATTACAGTGTGAGAACCATTAACAACTGCATATTTACACAAATCCAAAATTGTATCTTTTTCTTGTTCAGAAAGAAAACCAATATCAATTTGTATCCAGTCAATCTTTTTTTCTAAAGCATCCGAAATTGAATATTTTCTACCATCTTTTCCAATTACAGAATCTATACTAGGATCATTTCTTGCATGTGAAATGATTCTTTTTTCATCTTTCATTTCGTCTTGATGAAACACCTCTTCATATCGTTGACCTGTTCCATCATTAGTAGATTTATTTCCTGTTCTCATCCAATAACCAAATTGATTTCCTTGAATTAAATTTTCAAGATCAGAAATTTCTTCTGTTTTCTTTTCTTTATTATTTGTAAAATGTCCTACATAGACTACTTCGTCTTCTACTTCTTTTATGAAATTTAGATTATATTCACATATAGTATATGGTGGTGGTGAATCTGCAACAAGTATTTTTGTTGCTTTTGCAATTTGTTTTGCAACAAAGATTAAGGATGGATAAAGATATGATCTTGAACTATACAATTTTGGTCTAAATTGATTTGTAATAAACAAGCTGGGAATGTTTCGATTCCTTGCAAGAATATTTGATCCCATATCCCCATCATTGATTACAAGATCAAATTTTTCTTTATTGTAGAGTTTTCTTTCCTCTCTCAAATAATTTGCAATCTGTCTTACAAGAGGGGGATTTTTTGAAATTGGTAGTAACAAATTCATTAACGACATTGAGACACTTGGTCCAAATTTTCCATCAATTGGTGTAGGCATCAAAATCTCATGAATTTTCTCTTTTTCATCTGGGAATTTTTTTAATAATTTCTCATAAACATGATCTTTACTTGAAAAATGGATCTCATAATCTTGTTTAATGTAGTCGCCTAGTACCTCATTTAGTCTCATCATTCGAGAATAATGGCCACTTCCCCAAGGATAGATGAATTCTCCTATTTTGAGCACAATATGCAACCAAATATGCCGTTTAAATTCTCAATGATTCTCCTCAAATGAATCTAAAATATCATGAACATTGTTAGGTCCAACCTGAATTGAGATTTTTTTCTTTGTTTTTACTGCAGATTCTACATATTTTTTTGAAAAAGATGGAATTTCATCAGAACTCATCGTGACCAATTTTTCTAATTTTTTGATATTTCTCTCTAATCCAATCTCTTTTGCTTCATCAAACAAACCACTATCTACACCTGCAAGCGGAACTATTGGAATCTTTTTCTTATCATATACTTGTTTTAATGAATTTTCAATAAAGTTTGATGAAAATATCAGCGGTGATAATGCTAATGATACATATCGATTTGGATAACTTAGCATAATGTGTAGAATTGAATTTACATAAATCAAATAATTTTTAATTCCACTTGGACTAATTTTTAGATTAAAAAATTCTAATTCAATTTTATCTTGTACTAATCTTGGAATTATTTGATTAATTATTTTAGCTAGATTCATTAATTCTGATTTTTGCCTATAACAAACAATTATCTTTGTGTCATAACCTTGTTTGATTGTTTCAAAACATGAAACTGCAGATAATTCATCATACACTGCACAAATAGTTTTTTCTTTTTGTGATTGATATGGAATACCACCATTACCCTCATCTGAGAAAATACTGATGTACGCATTATTTTTAGTTAGATATGTGAACAATAATTTGTCATAATCCTCTTCAGTTCCTGGATGTGCACCAAGATTAGATTTTTTTTCTATTATGTTTGATGTTGCAGCAATCTCAACATCTTTTGTAAGAAATCCTTTTGATACTCCTTCAACTTTTACTAGAAATTTTTCACCTTTTAAGAGTAAATTACCACCTACAGATGAAATTTCTGAGACAATTTCTTGAAAATTATTCTCTATCTGCCTTGCAATAATGATTTTTCTAATTCCAAAAAGTAAATTGATAGCAGAAGATGCAAAAACTGGATCATTTGCATCAACTAGAATTACATCACCATCACGTTTTACAGAGTGAAATTGTTGATTTTTTAATTTAAGAATTTTTTTGATATTGCCAATTAACTGAGAAATTTTATTTTTTGAAAATATTGTTGGGAAAACTACAACATATGATATTTCATTCATATTTTCTATTTTGAAATCTACTTGTTTATAATTTAGGACAAAACTTTGGGTAATCAATATAAAACAAATACTTCAAATCACTATGTGACAAAATTTACTCAAGAACAAGTAGATGATCTTAATTCAAGAATAACGACAACTCAAGAGGCACTTCAATGGGCTTCAGACAATCTTCATCCCAAAGTTGCTAAAGCATCAAGTTTTGGTGCAGAAGATGCAGTAATTATGGATATTATGCTTAAAATTAATCCAGAATTCAGGTTCTTTACATTAGATACTGGAAGACTTCCACAGGAAACCTATGATATTATGGATATTGTTAGAAAAAAATACAATATTTCAATTGAAGTACTATTTCCTGATGCAAAAGAGGTTGAAGATATGGTAAGAGAAAAAGGAGTAAATCTATTCTATGACAGTATAGAAAATAGAAAACTTTGTTGTGAAATTCGTAAAGTTCATCCAATTAATAGAATGCTTAGTACTTTAGATGGATGGATAACAGGATTAAGACGTGACCAGACCCAAAATAGAGAAAATGTAAAAATTTTTCAGATTGATCATGGACATGGTGGAATTCTAAAGATTAATCCAATAATTGATTGGACCTGGGATCAAATACAAGAATACATCAAAAAGAACAACCTACCGTACAACAGCCTTCTTGACAAAGGTTATTCTAGCATTGGCTGTGAGCCTTGTACAAGACCCATTAAACCTGGTGAGGATCTTCGTGCAGGAAGATGGTGGTGGGAACAAGGCGGAAACAAAGAATGTGGCCTTCATATAGACCCTGAATAGAGGAGTTAGCATGTCAGAAAGTGATTCAATAAAGCCACATGGTGGAGTACTAATTAACAGAGTTACAAATACTGATCCTGCAGGATTGTTTTCAATCACAATTACTGAAGATCTTGCAAATGATGTTGAAAATATTGCAGATGGAATTTTTAGTCCATTAGAAGGATTCTTGGGACAACAAGACTTTGAAAGTGTTATCTCTAGAGGAAGATTAGCAAATGATATAGCTTGGACTATACCAATTGTTCTTGATGTTGATGAACAAACTGCTTCTAAAATGAAAGAAGCTGGAGATGTCTTGCTACAAAATCCTCAGGGAGTTGGAGTTGCAATTTTGCATGTTGATGAAACATATTCTTTTGATAAAGAAAAAACTTCACAAGGAGTCTATGGAACAACTGATTCATCACATCCAGGAGTTGCAAAGACAATGGGAATGAAAGACTATCTTGTTGGTGGAAAGATTGACTATATTCAAAGACCTGAAGATACTGAAATTCGAAGATATAGATTGACTCCTAAACAAACAAGAGAAGCATTTGCACAAGCAGGTTGGAAGACAATCTGTGCATTTCAAACAAGAAATCCTCCTCACGTTGCACATGAAATGCTCCAAAAGACCTCAATTACTACCCGTGATGGCGTATTTGTTAATCCAATTATTGGAAAGAAAAAGTCTGGTGATTTTGTTGATGAAGTTATTGTAAAATGCTATGAAACTATGATAAAACTATACTATCCTGAAAATAGATGTAAGCTTGGAACTCTACATACTGAAATGAAATATGCAGGTCCAAAAGAAGCAATTCACCATGCAATTATGAGACAAAACTATGGTTGTACACACATAATTATTGGACGAGATCATGCAGGCGTTGGAAAATTCTATGATCCATTTGCTGCACAAAAAATATTTGATGACTATCCAGAATTAGAAATCTCTCCTGTATTCTTTCCTGCATTCTTCTATTGTAGAAAATGTCTTACTTACACAACTCCAAAAGCATGTCCACATGGTGATGATGCAAAA
>JABAOE010000034.1_pt2 | contig 15572 bp, 17 predicted proteins | sample 7062141 | NCBI WGS metagenome assembly JABAOE01 (sample SAMN14538627, study PRJNA623070) | marine sediment metagenome | biome: marine biome [ENVO:00000428]; feature: marine pelagic biome [ENVO:01000023]; material: deep marine sediment [ENVO:00002113] | place: India: Gulf of Khambhat ... | reverse complement strand
GACAAGAGACTCAACAACATGAGCAAGCTCAGCGCAATCAGGATTACGCCGATTACTTCCCGCTGCATGTGAGAAGGGGAAGACGGGGCACGGCGGACTTCACCCCGCTTGGCCGAGGTATTGGCACCCATGGCGCGGATGCTAGCATAGGGGGGAGGTCATTTCAAACGAAGAGGCGGAAAGCTAACGAAGAAAGTCCAGATAGCGACAGCATTTGGTCTGACCTCGTGTTATCTCCCATAAAGTGAGTGTCCACACGGAGTGGTGTGCTCCGGCAGAGGACGGGCCTTCTCCATATCCCTCGGAATATCCGTTGCAGCCCTTGCTGAATGGAAGGCTTTCGAAATTTGCGTGGCTGGGTCCCTCACCGGCCACAGCGGCCACCGGTCTGTTTTATGCGAAGAGGAATTAGGAAGACGTAGGTGGGGCCGTATGGCGAATGATCTTGCCTTCGACGAGATAGACTACCAACTCGGCGATGTTGGTGGCATGATCCCCCATCCGTTCGAGATATTTAGCGATGAAACTCAACCGTATGGCTCGTGATGTCGTTCGCGGATCCTCCATCATGAAGGAAAGAAGCTCTCGGAATAGCTGTTCCATGAGATCATCGACAAAATCATCGTTGGCTAACACCTTTCGAGCCAGCGACGCGTCATCCTTGACGAACGCATCGATGCTTTCCTTCACCATCAATCGTGCCAAATTTCCCATCCGCGGGATGTCGATGTAGGGCTTCAGCTGGGGCTCTTCGTTCAGCTCGATCGCTCGTTCACAGACATTCTCTGCTAAGTCACTAATTCGCTCGAGTTCGGTAGCAATTTTCATTGCTGTCGTTACTAAGCGCAAGTCCCGCGCCGCAGGTTGATGCAGGGCCAGTAACTGGATACAGTCTTCGTCGATCTCTACGTCCAACGCGTTGAGCTTGTGGTCCCGCTCGATCACCTGAAGAGCCAGGGTGGAGTCGCGCGTCACTAGAGCAGAGAGCGCCTTGTCGATCTGATCTTCTGCCAAACCGGCCATTCGCAGAAGCTTGGCCTTCAACTCAGCTAGTTCTTCATCAAAGTGGCGCTGGGTCATTTCCCTCACCCAAATCGGCCAGTAATGTAGTCTTCAGTCTGCTTCTTAGAAGGCGTGGTAAAAAGCTGTTTTGTTAGGCCGAATTCTACCAATTCGCCGAGGTACATAAATGCGGTCCAATCGGACACCCGTGCCGCCTGTTGCATGTTGTGGGTAACAATGACGATGGTTAGTTCTTTTTTTAACGAAAACAGCAACTCCTCAATTATTCCCGTGGCGATCGGATCCAACGCCGAACAGGGTTCGTCCAGCAAGAGAACCTCCGGCTTCACAGCGAGTGCCCGCGCGATACACAGACGTTGTTGTTGGCCACCTGACAGCCCCAGCGCACTCTCATGGAGCCGATCCTTTACTTCGTCCCACAAGCCAGCCCCCCGGAGACTTTCTTCCACAACGCCATTCAGCAACGCTCGATTCTTCAAGCCCTGCAACCGAGGACCATAGGCCACATTTTCATAGATGGATTTGGGGAATGGGTTAGATTTCTGAAATACCATCCCCACACGCTTTCGAAGATCGGTGATGTCGACCGTCGGACCAAAAATATCCACGCTGTCAAGCAAGATGCCACCTTTATGACGGGCACCCTCTATGAGATCATTGAGACGATTCATGCAACGGAGCAACGTGGATTTTCCACAACCGGAAGGCCCAATGAAAGCGGTCACCTGATGTTCGGGAACTTCTACGCCGATCTTAAACAGCGCCTGGACAGGGCCGTAGAAAAAGCTGAAGTTCTGAACACGGAGTTTAAACTTCAGGTGGGCACTGGGTGAGGACTCCGCCCAGGCACCACTCAGGGATGTTTCTTCCATCCTGGGCACAGAGGGAAGGACAAAGGGAAGGTCATCGCTCATGACTCTAAACTGCGGATCCCGCATATTTCTTTCTCATTCGATTGCGTATCATGATACCCGTGAGGTTAAGCGTCACGACAACAAGAATCAAGACCAAGGTAGTCACATAGACCATCGGCTTGGCAGCCTCGACGTTCGGGGATTGAAAGCCTACGTCATAGATGTGAAAACCCAGATGCATGAATTTGCGGTCAAGATGAAGAAAAGGCCAAGTGCCGTCGATCGGCAAGGAAGGGGCAAGCTTTACCACACCGGTCAACATCAAGGGTGCAACCTCGCCTGCCGCGCGTGCCATGGCAAGAATGAGACCAGTGAGAATCCCCGGTAGTGCTGAAGGCAGCACTACCTGCCAGATCGTTTCCCATTTCGTGGCACCCAGACCAATCGATCCTTCACGGTAATCTCGAGGCACCGCAGCGAGTCCCTCCTCAGTGGCGACGATGACGACCGGAACGGTCATGAGCGCCAACGTCAAAGAGGCCCAGAGAATCCCTCCCGTGCCGAATGTCGGTGTCGGCAGTCGTTCTGGGAACCACAACGCATCCAAAGTGCCACCAACTCCATAGACAAAAAACCCTAACCCAAACACTCCGAACACGATTGAGGGAACCCCAGCCAGATTGTTGACCGCGATGCGGACGATTCTCACGACGACTCCCTGCCGGGCATATTCCCGAAGATAGAGGGCCCCAATAACGCCGAAGGGCGTCCCAGCGATACTCATGATAATCACCATCATAACGGTACCGAAAATTGCCGGGAATAGCCCTCCCTCGGTATTGGCTTCCCGCGGTTCCGTTGTCAGAACCATCCACACGTTGCCGATATACAACCACGCCTTTTCGACAACGGAGAGCGCATTGGGCATGAGCACACGAATAACCTGGTCAAGGGGAATGGGCTTTTCTCTGCCATTGGCATCAGAGACGAGAAGACGATATACACTCGGTGTCTCGCTCGCCCGCGTGAGAGGAAGGAGCGGAGGCAAGGCCTCTAAAACTGGACCCACCCCTTCAGCGATGATTTGATCCTCTTTGAAAAGACCCACCACGCGGCCATAGAAATTCCCCCACTCGCGCCGCTCTAACATGACAAGATCAATCGGCCGCCCACGGTCGACAATCCGATCCGTCATAATCCATCTAAAATCCAGCCCATATAGATCTCGATTGCCGACCTTCATCCGGATGCGTGGGATCCCTTTGGGGTCGATTTCTTCTCCTGCCAATTGTCCGATCACGTGTGTCCCATCCTTCAAGGTCAGTTCAACGACATCCGCTGGCCAGAAATAGCCGAAGCCGTTAACCAGAATGAGGACTAATAGTCCTCCGATCATCAGGAGCGACAGAGAAAGCCCTGCGCCGCAACCCCAAATGAAGAGATCACCGCTAGCCAGAAGATGCTTGTGCCCCAGTTTCATCGAGTAGCTCTTGTGCGTTCTTTTGTCAAAAGCCCCTCTCACTCAGTACTTCGACTGCCTATTCGGAGTCCTCCCTCTACTGCACTAAAACTGGCTATATTTCGTTCTTAACCGTTGCCGAATAAGCTCCGCTCCCGTGTTGACCGCAAATGTGATCACAAACAACAGAAGGCCTGCCAGAAAGAGTGTGCGATAGAGGGTTCCGCCGTGCGGAGCCTCAGGAATTTCCACCGCGATGTTCGCAGAGAGCGTCCGAAAACCGTTGAACAGGCTCCAGTCCATGATCGGTGTATTGCCAGTGGCCATCAGCACGATCATGGTTTCTCCCACCGCTCGTCCCAGTCCGATCATCAGAGCCGAAAATATGCCTGGGCTAGCAGACACGAGGACCAAATGGGTGAGCGTCTGCCATCGTGTTGCGCCGAGGGCTAAGGAACCGGCGATTAGATTCTTAGGAACATTAGAAAGGGCTTCCTCTGAGATACTATAGATAATTGGAATGATAGCGAAGCCCATGGCAATCCCCACCACGATGGCGTTGCGTTGGTCGTACTGCAAGCCAAGCTGTGTCTCGAGCCAAGGTTTATAGGCACCTCCGAAGAAGATCGACTCCCACCAGCCGCTGTTCTCCAGACACCACCACACGGCTCCAATGAGGATTGGCATCATAAGCAACGCCTCGACGCCTGGCCGGATATGATTGCGTACGGAGGTCGGCAGGACCAGAAACAACCCCGCGGAACCAACTACGACCAAGGGCACTACAATAATCATCGCCACCATAGCCGGGAAGTACTGTTCCAAGACCGGTGCGAACCAGAGGCCAGCGAGAAATCCGAGGACCACCGTAGGAAGCGCCGCCATGATTTCGATCGTCGGCTTGATCTTTGCCCGGAGATTTGGATGCATGAACATCGCTGTATAGATCGCGGCCAAGACTGCCAGCGGAACCGCCAGAAGCATTGCATAGAAGGTGCCCTTGATGGTGCCAAAGATGAGTGGGGTTAAACTGAACTTGGGTTCGAAGTCGTCCGATCCCCCTGTGGATTGCCAGACAAGCTCCGGCCGATCATAGCCCTCGTACCAGACCGGAGAAAACAACGTGCTTAATGTGATTTCCGGATGGGGATTCCGAATCGTGTAATGAACCAATTGATTATTGTCTGTCATACCGAGTAATCCGTCAGCTTTGGGAGCAAAATACGTACCGTGAAGCACTCCCGCTTGTGGAACGAGAGTGAGTAAAGTTTGTTCGGAGGTAGAATGCTGCAACCGAATTTGTCCCGATGCATCGGACGTGATAAAGCCCTTGTCACGTTGTGAGATTGTGATGTCGGTGACAGCAGATGGATGAGAAGGAAAGTCATGGACCGCTTTCATACGAACCCTATTGGTGTCCGGGTTCTCCCTCACGGGTACCCACACTGCCACCTGACCTGACGCTCTGCCAACAACGAGTCCTTGGTCACCCAAGAGATAGGCCAGCGCGGTGACCGCTTCGCCTCTGCCTGAGGCCGGATCGGCCCTCACAAGAACAGGCTCTGTGGGTTCCCGCAAGTCCAGAACGGAAAGCGTCCCTTCATCGGTTCCAACCGAAAGAGTTTCAGCTTGACCATCCAGGGCAAGAGCGGTGATGCGACCAGCAATGCGTTCCGTGAGCTCCACCTGCAAGGCCGTCGATTCAACCGTCCCATCTGGACGCGCTGTCTGCTGTATTCGAGCGAACCAAAGCTGTTGGTCCTCCAGCAAGGCCGCAATCCCGAGCTCTGACCCCGTGCTCTGATAGGCTAACTTCGTTACCGCTCGACGAGTCGGACCAATAGCAATCGGCGCTTCGACAGTAACCGACGGGGATATCGAACGTGTGTTGTCCTTATAATCTTCAATAAACCCGACCGTCACCGGAAGCACACGCCCGTCGTCGGTGCCAATGGCAATGTGTTGATCCTTGCCAAAGCCCCGTGCGACTGCTCTCACTGAGGTGTCAGGAAGCAGCGTCTGTTGAGACAATGCCGGTGTGACCGTGGGTGCTCCGATCAACGAGAAAAATTCGAGGCTCCCTCCCCGTAACACGTAGGCGAGTTCTTGGTGCTCATCAAGCCCGACCATGACACCTGCAGATGAAACATACGCAGAGGGAGAGAGGGGGATCGTGGAATTCAGACTCGCTTGTGGCTGGCGGAAAAGAGGGAGAACCTCTTTCACCAAGAAGACACACATCCCGAGAATACACAGGATAATGGCGATCCCGCCGGTTTTGATGACAGAGCCGGCTAACCGGTCCGTCAAACTCCTAATTCGTCGCTGGGTGAAAAGTCCCGCGAAGGGGGCCGCCCCTGGCGCATGTTCAGGATAATCGGCAAACAGGCCACCAGAGGATGGTTCCTTCATGCCTCTCTTTCACCCATGGCTTAGACACACTTCCATTACTTTGGGCGGGTGTGTCTCAGATGATGGTGCGTTACCGTTCTGACCTGTCAATGGTCGTGCCTCAGAAATCCGAGCCAGGCTTACTGAAGTTTCGCTAACTCCTTTTCGATCGCGGCCTGCGATAGAGGGAAGTAGCCGTCTTTAATGACGATCATTTGCCCCTCTTTACTATAGACGAACTTCAGAAACTCCTTCACCAGCGGATCGAGGGGTTTGTCTGGGGCTTTGTTGACATACACGAGCAGATGGCGCCAGAGGGGATAGGAGCCCTTCATGGCATTTTCGTGTGACGGGGCGACGAAGGGCCTACCAGCTTTCGCCGCCAAAGGGACCGTGCGCACACCGGACGTGAGATAGCCGACGCCGCTATAGCCAATCCCAACCAGGTCCTCCGTGACCCCTTGCACCACGGACGCGGACCCTGGCTGCTCCTTGACCTCATCTTTGTAATCACCTTTCTTCAAGGCATGGTTTTTAAAGAACCCATAGGTGCCAGAGGCTGAGTTGCGGCCATAGAGGCTGATGGGGGCTTCGGCCAGTTCACCGGTGATGCCGAGTTGTCCCCACCGTTCGATATTTTCTCGAGCACCAGCTCGACGGGTTTTTGAAAAAACCGCATCGACTTGGGGGATTGTCATGCCTTCAATGGGATTATCCTTGTTCACGAACACCGCAAGCGCATCGATCGCCACCGGGAAGACAGTCGGCTTATACTTGTATTGGCGCTCAAAGGCATCGATTTCTGTGCCTTTCATGGGGCGGGACATCGGCCCTAGCTGCGCAGTCCCTTCAATCAAGGCAGGTGGCGCGGTACTGGACCCTTTACCTTCGATTTGAATCTGCACGCTGAGATGCTGTCTGCGGAATCCCTCGGCCCACAACGTCATGAGGTTATTCAGTGTATCGGAGCCGATACTATTCAAATTGCCCGACACCTTGCTGCCTTTGACATAAGCTTTCACGTTGGGGTCGACTTGGATCGGCTCGGCTAGAGCGTTCGCCGGATTGATAAATGTTGCTGCAGCGAGAATGACGCCACTTGCAATCGAAGCAGGATTTGACGAACCTAATCTAGATTTCATATGAATTCCCTTCAACCTTCTCATGGTCCATCTTCGATGGTTATCACGATGAGGTTTTCGCCATGTTACTTCCGTGTTACAGGTCTGTTAATTCCGATTGTTCGGCCATTCTCCGACTTTCCTTGGCAGGGGGGTGGGAGAGAAGAAATGGATCCTGGGAACAAAAAACCTGCCCTATCGTCAACGTTCACAGAAGGATCTGTCAGGACAGAGATCGGGACTGACCTTACCAGGTGAAGATTGTTACGTTGCCGCAAAAGGTCTCCTCCTCGGAAACTCCCGTGAGCAATTCGAGTACCCCCCCGCCCCCGAACTCACCTTCCACGTCTTCATACGTGTCGTGCCCATCCTGCTTCGTCGCATAGAGAATGTGATGGTCTTGGAACTTCGACGGACGGGAAGCAGCGATCATCGTGAGCGGTACCTGGACCGGGAGACTCTCCTTGACAACAAAGGCCGCCTCATTGCCGTCCCATGTAAACAGCAACGTCTGGCCGTCCGTCACTTCGTCCAGCAGGCCGTGCTCTTGGAGAAATTCCCTGGCCTGAGTTTCCAGTGTTGTCTGTGACAACACCGCAGTGCTAGAGCAGATGATCAAGAGCACCGATGCGATCCAGTGCCGGATAGCTACCGGCATGTGAACCTCCCAGAGAGGGGTATTCTTTGGATGGTTATGAATGGAGGGATCAGTTAGAAAGGATGAGCACACTCTGTCTCCCTGGTGATAGATCCCCCTGATTGACTTGTACCGGGAAGAACAAGGAGCATGTGCTGTCCCCCCCCACGCCAAAGCTTCTTCTGCCAGAGACCCTGATGCGGGTCAAGCGAGATATTCGAAGCGCTATTCGTGCATCGGGTCCTCGTCCGCTATGGTTCCCGTCTCGACCGTGATGGTCTCGGAGGCGGCGAGAAGGTCATGGTCCTTGGTGGCCGCGGTCACCGTGATCTGGTGTCTCCCTTTGTCTAAGTGTCTAAGTGTTCCCTTAAAGCCCTTCTGATACACACCGTCCACAAACACGTGGGCATGGTCAGCCTTGGAGCCCTTAGTTAACGTATACCTCAGAGGAAAGGCTCCCTTGACCGTGTCCCCGTCCTTGGGAGCCGTGATCGTAATGGTCGACCCGTCATCGATCGGTTTCTCCGCTGCAACCACTGGGGCTCCACTGAGGTATCCTGCAACCACAATCCCTAATCCCATAAATCCAAGATGTCTCATTATTAAATGCATCACGACCTCCTTCTTGAACTCCATTCAGATTAATTTTTATTCTACTAAACTTGATACAGGAATATTGTGTCTAGCTCCCCACTGTGTTGTGTGACTGGCTCCCAGGTTTCCATAGTGTCGGCTCACAATGTCGTGCTTGAGTGCGAGGAGCTGTGCTCAGGCTTAGTAGGAGGAGATCATTCCCTTGTTTACCTTCTAGTAGTGGTACAAAGTCCTTGATGCGGACCTTTTCTTCAAGTAAACGCATCTCCGTACGAAGCATCTGTTGGCACTAAAAGGAGACATCCCACTGGAGCCTGACACGATCGACAGGCTTGAGCCCACCTTCTCCAGTTAGATGCGAGTAGTCCACCGTGATCTTGTTCCGGTGGCCTATATGGGAGGTATCGGTTTTCCCAAAAAACCAGTTGACCGCGAAGGTATGTTCCCTGCGCGTATCAGCCGCGCCCTGGCTGGCGTTCACAAAGGCATACCGATATGCAACTTCAAGTGGCGCAGGGATCTGCTTAATCAGGGAGTGCGGAAACAGACCCGTTTGTACATAGGCCCCGGTGCTCTTCGTTTTGACTCCGGTGGCACGATTGGTGACTTCTTTGAGGTGAAATTCCTGTTGAATCGACCATCCCCGCCATTTAAAGGCGAACTCCTGCATGCCTTGGTTAATTTCAAATTGCCCGTCGACCGTCCCCATCGCACGCGAGCTGGGAAACGTGGTGCGGTCAGTCCGATTATGAGCGGCAGCAAAGGCAATGCTGGCCGTGGGCTTCTCATGGTACTCTATGTCGGATTGCGTCCATTTCAAATCGCGCCCGAAGAAGTTCNNCTAACCACCACTTGAGGTACGCGGGGACAATCCCACCAATACGGGTGTCCTTGAAGAGATCACCATAGAACATGCCCCCGATTTGGCGATCAAGGGTAAATGGGGCATTGACGATCGAGCGTTCCACAAACTGCTGCTTGCCTGAGGAATCGACCCGTTCTCGATTGTAATTGATCTTCCATTGTCCCACGCGAAGTTTGAGCCAACTGAATTTGGCGATGTCCACGCGCCAGTCGAGCAGTCGACTGCTCGGCCAATCATACTCAAAATAGTATTTGATCCATGGCCGGTAGGCATGGCCCCCCACCTTCAACCGCGCCCGGCGAACCCGGAAGGAACTCACTTGTTTGTCGTCCTGACTTGTTGGGGAGGCAGGGGTGAGCGAATCGCCGTCTTGAGGGAAAGAATACCGAAATTGCAGTCGGCCTCCCAGCATCAACCGAAAGTTGCCATCGCGCGATTCAAAGTGTAGCCCCCTTTTTTTGTCATACTTGGTCACAATGGGGAATTGCTTCTCCAATTTCTTGTCGTCCTCATCAACCTTCTGCGCGTCACTCTTCTCCCTCGCGGCCTTGGCCTTGATCCATTCTTCTTTCGACAGTTGCCCTTTTTCGTAGAGAATGTCCTCGAGTGCGGCGTGGACAGGGCCGGCTTGGAAGACCAGGCCAAGCCCGATGACCCACAGGAAAACAGCTATTATCGCCCCCCTCATGCAAATACCTCCCTCAGAAATGTGGGCCATTTTTCATTTCCAACTATGGGGAGGATAGCTGACAGGTATTAAGAGAGCGCTACCGGTTGATTACAGGTTTGTAAATTCTGATACCGTGTTCGATAGCTTCACATCAGCATGGATGTGCGTCGCGTGGAAAGTCTCCACTCGGACTCCGATCAGCGCAGGTGCAGTACACAGAGGGCTGTCTCTGCTTGGCTAACCGATGTCTTTCCCCAACTGTTATGGTAGGATTTTGAGGTCTGCTCGCAACATTCTGAAATGTGCTCGGCAAGAGAGTTGGAGCCCCACCGGCCACAAGACCATGGACACGCCATCGATTCCACACGAGAGCAACCGTGTCGAGCCTCCACTCTGGTCTATCGGATTAGCCGTAGTCCTTATTTTAGGCGCACCGCTTGTATTGTACTCGTTGGCTCCAACAGGCCCCCTTCGCAAAGGCGACACAGTCTTTTCGGATGGCCAGCAGCATGTGCAATTCAGCAACCCGACTGCAGACCTTCCACGTCAACCAGTCGACAGCTGCCTACTCGATCCCAATACTCCCCTGATAATCATCCAGGAGCCAAGCGTGCGACCAGACGGGCCGCTCGTGGCTGAAGTGCAAGGCAGTCTGGCCAACGAATGGCCTTTCTGTCCCGTCCACGCTGAAGTGGTATTGCAAACTGGCCAGCTATTTCAGAAACCAGCACTCTTCACTGCCGTAAAAAGACTGCTGGCGAGAGTGTGGGGGAGGTGACCGAGAGCGTTCTGCTAGGTCTTCAGTCGTGCTGCAAATTGCTTGCGAAACTTCGCAACCTTGGGACCAACTACAAATTGGCAGTACCCTTGGAGGGGATTTCTGACGAAGTACTCTTGGTGGTACACTTCCGCCTCGTACCACTGCGTGGCAGGTGCAAGCTGGGTCACGATCGGTGCAGGATATAGCCCTTCCTGATCAAATTTCTGGATCAACGCTTCGGCGGTTTCCCGCTGCGCGGGGCTGTGGTAAAAGATTGCCGAACGATATTGCGTTCCGATGTCGTTTCCTTGCCGATTGAGGGTTGTGGGATCGTGGATCATGAAAAATATTTCGAGCAGTTCGCGATAAGAAATGACGTGCGGATCGAAGGTGATGCGAACCGCTTCGGCCTGGCCGGTATCACCGCCGCAGACATCCTCGTATGTGGGATTCTCGAGTGTCCCTCCAGTATATCCTGACTCGACAGAATCCACCCCGCGCAGTTGATCGTAGACAGCTTCTAGGCACCAGAAGCAGCCCCCCGCGAGCGTGGCGACCTCCCGTCTGGCTTGAGTCGATCTGTCTTCATGAGACATAACGCCTTATTCCTCGAATTGTCCGATCATCGCGTTCGCCTGACGTCAGATCAAGCCCCGTGTTACTCCTCTTCTTCTTCCTCAATATCTTCAATCCCTTCATAACTCATTTCAGGGAAGGAAGCCGACGCCTTTTCACATGCGGCTTCGACCATCTCCTCGGCATCTTCCGCCNNAAAACTTTACCGTTATCGCATACCGTTGTTCCACTCCTATCTCCTTTCTCCGTTATCTCGATGCAGGACTGTACGATTCTGATCTCGCACGCCATTCATTCGTCATCATCTTCTAGAATGGCACCTACTCTTGCCCGGAAGACACAGAGGTCTGTACTCTCTGACAGTTGCGGTCGATGTGTCAACCTCGATTCACGTCGCGGAGGTCGAAGGAAGGAGGGATGTTATAAGAATCCCTCGCGAGAGCGAGTCTTAGACGAATCGCGGGTCTGTTGGTTGCAGGAAAAGGAGAGAGGGCGTCTATTCCTCGTGATCTAATTCGGCAAGCATGGTCTGAAGCTTAGAAACCTCCCCAGAGGGGATGCAAGTAAACGCGAGTCCGAATGTATCGCCCTCAATCCACTGGACCTTGGCCTCATCGATTCGCAGCGGCCAGTCAAACCCAGGGATGTGGAGTCGACATTCGAACGTGGCTCCCAACTTCACCTTCATATCGCTCTTGATTTTGCACCCACCAGCAGAAATATCTAGCGTGTGCCCCTGGCCTTCCTCACTTTGTCCCGAGAACGTGCTACGAAACTGAGTTGTAAACCGAGGTTGAACACGCCGCTCCTTTGAAATAGGTTCATGGGGAGCCTGCGAGGAAACTGGCAGCGTAGGCCTGGAAAAAAGACCGCTAATCATTTTGAGCGCCTCGGGAGGTATCCGTCCTTCCAGTCTTTTTGTAGAACTTATGACACTAGACCGCGAGACTTCTCCCTATCTCAATCTGTCGGGAGCATCTTTCTAACGAATCGGCCACGTACATATCTAAACAAGACCTCTTCCCTTCTCGACCCGTCTAATTCTTCTTATAGAGAAGCATGTGTCCACGACGGTTTTGCTGATAACACTCCTCATCGCGGTCAAAACAGAAAGGCCGCTCTTTACCGTAGGATACGACGGAAACCTGTTTCGGGTCGACACCTACATCGATAAGATACTTGCGGGCAGCTTTGGCCCGTTTATCCCCCAAAACCAAGTTATAGTCGCTCGTACCGCGTTCGTCACAGTGACCTTCGATCTTTAGGAGCGCGTTAGGATGATCCTTGAGATAGGCTGCATCATGATTGAGCACTTCCATCTCGGGGTCTGAGAGGATCCACTGGTCGTATCCAAAGAAGACATCCCGAAGCCCTGCCTCCTCCGCAGCCTTTTCTTCTTTTGTGATTTCAAGACGCCGGCGCGCGTTGCGCTCGGAAGGAGTGAGTGATGTAGAAAACCCGCCTTTAGATTGGGCCAACCGTTCTTCCGACGGATTCTGAGAAAAACCGCTCAATTCTCCACTTGAACCTCCGCGTGAGATCGTGGGCAAATTACCCGACTCACTTTCTCCGTCAGACTGGAGCCATTTCGTTCCACATCCTTGACTGGATAAGAGAAATATCCCCATCACCGCAACTGCTCCAAACTTTCCGATCGTCCTTTTCATAACTCTCTCTCCTCTGTGTGAGGTTATTCGCCCGCAACGAAATACGATAAGCTCCCACCGACACGCTCAACATCTTGGCCAGATTAAGGCTTGGTCACGCGAGCGTACCTCCAGACTCACGTTCTGCCCACTGCACAAATATAGCACCATTATTGGAAATGGCCTGTTTGGCCAGATCATCCGCAAGACATCCATATAGTGCTATTATTTCAATGCCTTACACTGGTTGGCTTCAGGAGGGATTGGCAGTCCACGGAGGCTGGCCATCATACCTCACATACCTGACTTAACGACATGAGGTCGATTCAGGGACAAGTCAAATGCCAGAGGCCGAAAGGATGTCGCCTTATCTATATGATGGAAAATGAGAGGACGTGATGGGAGTCAAGAATTTCGCCTAGAGACTGAGAGAAGGTATATACCTTCCAGGCCATACGTGCGAGAGGCAAGAAACCAAGGCTCTCCCTTCCCCGGACGCTTCGCGGAATTAAATTAGCGGATCGCTTTCCGGTCTGCCCAACGGATCGGCCGCAACACTGCAGACAATCCTGCTAAAGCACATATAAACACCAGCATAGCCAAGGCGATCGCTAAAAAGAACCCCGCTCTCACATCATGGAATACAGGGGTCATACTGCCTCCCTCCTCTGGCACGATTCACTCTAGAATTAGCACTGACACCCCGGGCTCATCAGGTTTGCCTTTTCAAGAACTCGCTCCTAATACAGGCATTGGCGTGTTTAGACATTCGATACTCTTTCATCATACCCCTGCCCGTCCGAACCCGCCATCAACGCTTGTTAGCATACTTTCTCAGCCAGAGACCTTTTCCCTTCGCTTCCCTAAATCCAGTCTAGATTATGAGCAAGCAGGAATCTACGCAGCTTTGGTAGGGGGACCTACCGGTAAATTCCGGTCACCTGCTTCAAAGACTAACGTAACTAATTGATTACTCTTGGTCTGTTGGTTCACAAATCCCTACACCCTGGTACGTCCGGCAAGACTGAAGCTTTAGCAGCAAAAATTTTACCGTTTTCAATGAAACTACGCTTTGGTCAGTCTTGCTTTCCGTTTTTCAAGAGGTTTGCAGCGGTTTCTATACCCGGTTCTTGAATCACACACATTGTCGAGGTAAAGCTTGGCTCGTTCACCTCTTGTTAACTCCTGCAAAAGAATTTTCATCGACAAAGCCTGTGAACACCATTGCAGAACTCATCCACCAGTAAACCGCTACATCGGTGACACGCTGTTTGGTGAGGGGCTGGGAAGAAGTCTGGTTTGTGATCCAACTCCCCGGTTCTCATCTCCGTTATCAGCGATAGTTTTTTCGCAACCACTGTCGCCATGACGCCCTCCTGAATCGTTATATGTATAATCTATGTCTAATGTCTGTCTAATATAAAGCGCGTACTGTCTAATGCGTCAAGACTTGTTCGTCACAAACTTGTCAAACATTGGACATCTACAATATACTGCGGCCTTATATGAATGCCCATAGAATCCAGAAGGTTGCGAAGCTCACCGGACTCACGAGAGACGTCCTGCGAGTGTGGGAACGGCGCTATGGGCTCCTGAAGCCGATGAGGGGAGCGAACCGCTATCGCACGTATTCAGATGAGGATGTCGCGCTCCTGCGGTATCTCAAAGGAGAGCTGGATGCAGGAGGGTCAATCGGCGTGCTGGCGACGCTGGGGCGGGAAGAACTGCTCAAGCGGGCACAGACGGGCGTGCCGCAGGTTTCCCTTGCCGACACGGTATTTGCCGGCCTACTGCAAGCCCTCGTGTCCACGTTAAATCCGTTTGATCGTGTGACGTTTGAAAAGCGGCTGAACGATGCCGTTGCCGGGGTGGCATTTGAAGATGCACTTCACGGGATTTTGCTCCCCCTCCAAGAACAGGTTGGCCAGTTGTGGCATGACGGTCATGTTTCCGTGGCGATCGAACACTATGTGACGAAACACATCCAACAGAAAATTTTCTCAGCGATGAATCAGCTACCCGTCGCAGAATTCGGCTCCAACATCATCGTAGCGTGTCCGCCCGGCGAAGAGCATGACATCGCTGCCCTGACCGTGGCCTATCGCTGTCGGCTTCGCGGCTGCCGAGTCCATTCTTTGGGTGCCAACGTGCCGATCGCGTCGCTGGCGACCTTCTGTGCGAAAATACAGCCGGACCTAACGGTCCTCTCAGTTCCCGTTGTGCTGCCCAACGAGCATGCGAGGGAGCTGGTCCAAAACCTTACCCGCGAGGTGGTGCCGACATCTCGCCTCGCGATCGGAGGACATGGGGCACGGGCGATGCAGGACCTCCTTGCGGGGTCGCGGATTGAGATGCTCGAGGATTTCCCTGCCCTCGATCATGCGCTCGATCGATTGGCGCGGCGGTCCTGATTGCTCCGCCCCCCATCTACATAATGACGTGAAAATGAGGAAGCTGGGCAAGCATTTTCCTCCCTTGAGGAAACTTCCAGACTTGCAGGTTCGGCGTGTAGCATGAAATATCACATATACTGGGACAGTATGCAGTGGGCGTTGCATTTGTCGTCATGCTGATAATTCCTGGAACCCTCTGCACCCAATTCCAAGACAATCCTCGCTGGTGCGATCGACACTAGGAAGATAGGACAACGTGAAGCAGGAAGGCGGGTTCTCCCAGATCACAGACTTAGCATAATGCACCGCGTCACCTTTCAACATGATGGCATCGCCTACGAGGCCGAAGAGGGACAATGGCTGTACGACGTGTGCGAGGCTGCTGGAGCTTCGGTCCCCTTTGCATGTAAAGCAGGCGCCTGTGGGACCTGTGCGACTCAGGTTGTCCAGGGGGGTGAGAGTTTGGGGCCTCAACGGGCCCGAGAGATTCGCACACTAGAAAGCAATGGCTTGGACCCCAAACAATATCGTCTCTTGTGCCTGGCGGATGTTCACGGAACGCTCACTCTGGGAGCGAGCGCAA
>JABAOE010003890.1_pt1 | contig 15592 bp, 18 predicted proteins | sample 7062141 | NCBI WGS metagenome assembly JABAOE01 (sample SAMN14538627, study PRJNA623070) | marine sediment metagenome | biome: marine biome [ENVO:00000428]; feature: marine pelagic biome [ENVO:01000023]; material: deep marine sediment [ENVO:00002113] | place: India: Gulf of Khambhat ... | reverse complement strand
AATATGATAAAAAATCTATAAAGTTCTTGTTATATATATGTTTCCAGATTGGCTAACCGCGCAGCGCGATCGACTGTTCGAGCTGATTGAGCGTGGCCAGCTGCCGCACGCCATATTGATTCATGGACCGGCCGGGACCGGCCGGCGGTTGCTCGCATTGTCGATCGTCGCGCGTCTGCTGGACACGCCGACCGGCGACGGTGAGGCCGCGCTTGGCCCCGGCGTGCTGGTAGACGAGGAGTCGGCGCCGATGCATCCGGATTTCCGACTGGTCCAGCCACCGCCGGACAAACGCGTCATTCCCGTCGATCGGGTCCGGGAACTGATCGAATTCCTGGGCCTGACCCCTCATCAGAGCGGTCATAAGGCGGTGCTGTTGAACCCCGCGCATGCAATGAATCGCCACGCGGCCAACAGCCTGCTCAAGACTCTGGAGGAGCCCCCGGGCAGCAGCGTGATTCTGCTGGTGACCGACTCCTTGTCGCGTCTGACGCCGACAATCGTCAGTCGCTGCCAGCGCGTGAGGGTGGCCATGCCGGCGCCGAAGGAGGCCCTGGACTGGCTGGCGGCGCGCGCTCCGGGCGCGGATTGGACGGAGGCGCTGGCACTGGCGGCCGGCGCGCCGGTGCGCGCGCTCGAATACGAGCGCAGCAACGTGCGGGAGCAGGTGTCGGAGTTCGCGAAGGACATCGAGGCGCTGGAAAGCCGGCGGACATCGCCCGCGGCCGTGGCGAGGCGCTGGGCGCGGGCAGACCCCGAGGTGTATCTGACATGGCTGTATCAGAGGATCAGCGACGAGATACGGGAAGCGCTGCCTCTGTCGGCCGAAACCGGCAGAAAATCGGGCGCGCGCGACTTGCAAAAAAGCACGGAAAACTTAACCATGGAGCGCGCATTCGCGGAGCTCCGGCGCGTCGGCGAGCTGCGGCGTCTGCAGGGGAGCGGTCTGAACGCGGACCTGCAACTGTCGGATATCCTGACGCGCTGGTACGGTCGGGTGGGGTAACGGACGCATGGCGAAACCCGGACTTTTGACACTGACGATCAAGGATAAGAGCGCGCTCTATCTCGCCTATATGCCGTTCGTAACGAACGGCGGCCTCTTCATACCGACGAACAGCAACTACAACCTCGGCGACGAGGTTTTCATGCTTTTGAACCTGATGGGTGAAGAGGAAAAAATTCCCGTCGCCGGCAAGGTCATCTGGTTGACGCCGAAGGGTGCGCAGGGCAAGCGCACGGCCGGGATCGGCGTACAGTTCAGCGATCAGGACGGGGGCACGACGCAAAAGAAGATCGAGAACTACCTGGCGGGCGCATTGGGCGGCGACAAGCCGACCCATACCATGTAGGAAATTCGTTACTCGAGCGTCAGGTCATTGGTGTTCAAGCCGCCCTTGAGCACCCGCGTCTTGAAGCCGCGCTCGTTCAGAATAAATGCGGCCGCCGAGCTGCGTCGTCCCGTGTCGCAGCACAGGATATAGGTCACGTCGGGATCCAGCGCATTCAGCTTCAGGCGAATGAAATAGAGGGGAATGTTGATCGCGCCGGATTCGTGGTGAGCCTCGAATTCGCTGGGCAGGCGGACATCCAGCCAGCGACCGCCCTCGGCGATCAGCTGCCGGGCCTCGTCATGATCGACCCAGTCCCGCATTGGATCGTTCAAGAGCTTCTTGAAATCGTCTTTGCCGAGCCGCATCAGCGAGCCGTCCGTCGCCATGGTCACGGTCGCATTGCGCGTGGTTTCGGAAATCAGCGCTTCCTCGCCGAAGGTATCTCCGGGGCCCAGCTCGGCGAGCTTGATGCCTTCCTGGTTCAGCGGCGTCTCGCGAGTGACATGGCATTGACCTTTCGTGATCACGTAGAAAAAATCGCCGTGGTCGCCCTGTTTGATGACGATGTCGCCCTCCCGGTAGTTCACCTGCTGCATTCGCATGAAAATGGCCTGGATGTTACCGGGCGGAATCCGATGAAACGCCTTGGTCTGCAGTAGCGTCGTCATCCAGTCGGTCGACTCGCCGTTGTCTTCGCGTAATTCGCTGACCTCGTAGTTGCCTGTCTGGTCCCACGTCAGCATGACGTCGAGGAGGTCGGTATCGATCGAGATGAACCGGACCTCCGTGATGGCCGTCGCCGTGTAGCGGCGGGGCAGCATCGGCGCGAGTGGGCTCCTCGCCTCTTCCGTGGTTCCCTCGATGACCTTCGTGTTTCCATGCGCGTCGGTGAGCTGGAGGCTTCCGGACACGAGGTAGAACGTGCGCTTGTCGCCATCCCCGATCGCGAACAGCGAACGACCGGCTGCCAGCTGGCGCACAAGGGTCTTGTTTGCGAGGGCCGTAAGATTGGCGCGCTTGAGGCCGTCCAGCGGGGTGAATGCCCGCAGGGTAGCGATAGTTACGCTCTCAGCCGACATTTCTCAGCTTCATCCTCGCCTGCCCCGGTAGTCGGGGCAGGCGTATTGTAACCGTAAGATTTTCGGCCCCGGAACCGACTGGTTAGCATCTACGCACGCAGTTCGGACCAGGCCGCGGACGGCCGAAACTGCGGTCCATGGCGGGCCGCGAGCTCTTCCAGCGCAGCGACGACGGCATCGATGCCGCGGTCTTTAGCGTAGTGAATCGGCCCGCCACGGAACGGCGCGAAACCGGTACCGAAAATCACACCGCCATCGATCAGGTCGGGATCGTCGACGACGCGGTCCGCCAGGCATGCGACCGCCTCGTTGACGAGTACCAGAATTAGCCGATCGGTGATCTCCGAATCGCTCTGGGTGTTGCCGAGCGGCGGACGGACCGGCTTGCGATCGCGATAGCTGTAGAAGCCCTGACCGGTCTTCTGTCCCAGCCGACCCGCCGCGACGAGCTCCTCCAGTTCGGGTGCGACCTCGCGCCCGACGATGGGCGACAGAATCCTTGCCACGTGGAGGGCAACGTCGACGCCCACTGAGTCGATCAGTTCGATGGGGCCCATTGGCATGCCGAAGTCCGTCGCGGCCTTGTCGATCTCGGCGGGCGCGACGCCCTCGCGGACCAGGTCGAGCGCCTCGGCCATGTAAGGCGCGAGGATCCGGTTGACCAGAAAGCCCGGGTGACTTTTGCAGGGCAGCGGCAGCTTGCCGATGCTGCGGGTAAAACCCAGTCCACGCGTAATCGCTTCCGGGCTGCTCGTCTTTGCCTTGACGACTTCGACCAGCGGCAGTTTCGCTACCGGATTGAAGAAGTGCAGACCGATGAGGCGCGATGGGTCGGCAAGACACGGGGACAGGTCCTCGAGCGGGATGCTGGACGTGTTCGTCGCCAGGATTGCACCCGGCTGCATACGCGGTTCCAGTTCCCGATACAGCGCCTGCTTGGCATCGAGATCCTCGAAGATGGCTTCGATGACCAGGTCGGCCGAGGCGACGCCGGCGCCGCCCACGTCGGCGGCGAGTCGCTGGTCGGTCTCCTCGCGTGTCGTGGGGCTGGAGATCTTCTTGTCGAACAGCCGCGCGGCACGATCGAGTGCAGGTTGCACATATTTCATGTCGCGATCCTGCAGCGTCACGGTATAGCCCTTGAGCGCACACCAGGCCGCGATGTCCCCACCCATGACGCCCGCGCCGACGACATGAACATGGCCCTTGTCTTCCTCGGCCGGCTTTTCGATTGCCGAGCGCTTGAGTCGCTCTTGCAGGAAATACACGCGCACGAGGTTGCGCGACGTCGGCGATTCGACCAGTTCGCTGAACGATCGCGCTTCGGCGTCGTATGCCTCATCGGTGGCCGCTCCGTATCGCTCCCACAGGTCGACCATGGCGTACGGCGCAGGGTAGTAGTCACGCCGAGCCCGCCGCGCTACGGTAGCGCGGATGCGGCGCGCAAGTATCGGCCGGATCGGCCCGAAGTGCAGGATCCGGTCCAGCAGGCGCTGGCGCCGCGCCGGTGGGGACCGGTCGGCGAGTTCGCGCGCGGCATCGCGCAAACCCTCGCGGTCCACGACCCGATCCACGAGGCCGAGTCGCAAGGCCTTGGAGGGCCGCACCGGTTTGCCGCTCAGCATCATCGGCAGCGCCTGCATGACGCCGATCAGGCGGACGGCCCGGACCGTGCCGCCGAAGCCCGGATGCAGGCCGAGCTGGACTTCCGGCAGACCCAGCGTCGACCGGTCTTCGTCCGCCGCGACGCGGAAGTCGCAGGCCAGAGCGCGAGTTCGAGGCCGCCGCCGAGCGCCAGGCCGTCGATCATCGCGACGGTCGTGCAGGGCAGGGACTCGAGGCAGGCAAGCATCTGCTGCCCACGCGTGACCAATTCATGGGCCTGCGCCGATGTTTCGATTTGCGGGAACTCGTTGATATCGGCGCCGAGGACGAATCCGGTTTGCTTTCCGGAGTACAGGATCAGCCCCCGCGGTGGTGCGGCTGCGAGCGCCCGCACGATGCCGTCGAACTCGATCAGGAGATCCCTCGACAGCACGTTCGTGCTCGAAGCCTCCTTGTCGATGCACAACCAGGCCATGCCATCGGTGTCTATTTCGAGATGCCAGTGGTGGGCGGCTTCCGCGAGTTGCTGTGCTTGCGAATTGCTGGTTTCGTTCATGTTTTCCCCGTCAAATTAAAATCGCAGATGAGCGGCAAATGATCCGAAAAACCGATCTCCGGGATGTCGAAGTCGGTGACTTCGATGCCGCTGCCGTACAGGATGAAGTCCAGTTCCATGCGTGGTGCACGGCTCGGGTACGACGGCAGACTCTCGACATTCGCGCTGCGCAATCCGGCCGCCTTCATGAACAGATAGATCTCGTTTTCGCCCCAAAATGTATTGAAGTCCCCGGCCACGATCACGGGCTTCTCGCTCTGTTGGACGAGCTCGTACAGGTGCCGCAGCTGGAAGTGCCGGTGACGATATTTCAGCGACAAGTGTACGAGAAAGATCGAGACATCGTCGAGCTCAAGTTCGATAATCAGCCTCTTGATGCCTTGGTCGAAGTAGTGAAAGCGCTCACCGGTAATCTCCGGTGCCGCAAGAAATGCATTGGCCTGTTTACGCAGGATCGGAATGAATTGGTTGACCGATTCCTCGCCATACTTGCACTCGTAGGACGAGAAATGCCCGAGGGCGTCCGCGATGGCCTCGGCCTGGTTGATCCTTCCCGTGCGCATCGAGCCGATGTCGACTTCGATCAGACCGACGACATCCGGTTCGACCGACTTGATGAAGTTGATGATGTTATCGAGGTTGCCCGGGTTGCCGAACAGGTAGCTGGCCCCCGGCACGGGCATGCGCTGAGACGGCCCGGCACCGACGGCGTAACGGATGTTGTAAACCAGCAGACGCACCCGGTGGAGTGTAATGCCTGTCCGAGACCCGAGAAAGCGCCGCGCCCGCGATTGCGCGGATCGCGAACCGGCGGGCCGAATTGCGCTACACTTGCGCCCGTCTGCGTTGTTGTGCAAAGGCATCCGTTATGTCCGAGAAAGACCCGTATCGCGTGTTCGTGACGCATGCGTTTCAGGCCGATGAGGATTACCAGCGCGTGTTCGAGTATCTCGAGAGCCGTGATAATTTTTTTTATACGAACTCGGCCAACATCGATGACATGCCGTCATCCGGCGGCTCCGAGGCGATCAAAAATGTGCTGCGGGAGCAGATCCGGCCGGCGGAGGTCGTTATCATGCCGATCGCCATGTTCGACTCGAATCCCGATCTGGTGCAGTTCCAAATGGACGTTGCCCAGGCGTTCGATAAGCCCATACTCGCGATCAAGTCATTCGGCGAGACCGTGACGATCAGCAGGGATGTCGCGGATCGCTGTGACGATATCATCGACTGGAACGATCGCAGCCTCGTGGACGCGATCAAGAAGCTGGGGCGGGGCGAGGACACCGCCAAGTGGGAAGTGATCGAGTTCGACATGGACTGAGCGGCCCGCGGACGACTAGAGAAAGACATGACAATCAAGACTGATGCGCTGATCGTCGGCGCGGGTCCCGTCGGCCTGTTCCAGATCTTCGAACTCGGGCTGTTGGGGATCAAGGCGGAGATCGTCGACTCGCTGCCGGTCCCAGGCGGGCAGTGTGCCGAGCTGTACCCGGACAAGCCGATCTACGATATTCCCGGCGTGCCGTATTGCACCGGCCAGGAACTCGTGGATAACCTCATGAAACAGATCGAACCGTTCGATGCGGGCTTTCACCTGGGCGAAGAGGTCGTCGAGCTGCAGCCACAGGACGACGGCTTCCGGGTTGTCACCCACCTCGGCACGGAGTTTTTCGCCAAGACGGTCTTCATCGCCGGCGGCGTCGGGTCGTTCCAGCCACGCAAGATGCGACTGCCCGAGGCGCAGGAGATCGAGGGCACCCACCTCCATTACCGGGTCCGTGACCCCTCCCGTTTCGCGGACAAGCGCATCGTCGTTCTCGGCGGCGGCGACTCGGCGCTGGACTGGGTGCTCAATCTGCTCGACAAGGCGAAATCGATGACACTGGTGCACCGGCGCCACGANNGCTGGACTGGGCGGTCGACCTGAGCAAGATCGCCGCGCACGTGACGCTGGTGCATCGCAGGGATGAATTTCGGGGCGCGCCCGCGACGGTGGAGGCGCTCCGGAAACAGGCCGAGCAGGGCAGGGCGGAAATCATCACCTCCGGCAACGCCCGCGCCCTGAACATTGACGCCGGGCGACTCGTATCCGTCGACATCCGGCTGACGGACGATGAGATACGGACCGTCGATGCCGACGAGCTCCTCGTGTTCTGGGGCCTGGCGCCGAAGCTCGGACCGATCGCCGACTGGGGCCTCGACATCAACCGCAAGACGATCAACGTGGATACCGAGAAGTTCCAGACGAACATCCCCGGCGTCTTCGCGATCGGAGATATCAATTTCTATCCCGGCAAGAAGAAGCTGATCCTGAGCGGCTTTCACGAAGCCGCCCTGGCGGCATTCGCGGCCAAGGCGATTGTCGAGCCGGGCAAGAAGGTGCAGCTGCAGTACACGACCACGAGTCCGATCATGCACGAGCGCCTGGGCGTCGAGGGCGACTAGCTCCGGAGCAGGTGTTTGCGCCGTGAGCAGGCCCCTGATCATCGCGCACCGCGGCGCCAGCGGATATCTGCCGGAGCACTCGCGCGGCGCCAAGGCACTCGCGTATGCGATGGGTGCGGATTACCTCGAACAGGACGTCGTCGCGACGCGTGACGGCGAGCTCGTCGTGCTTCACGACCTCTTCCTGGACGCCGTGTCCGATGTGCGCGCGCGTTTTCCGGGGCGGGCGAGGGCGGACGGCTACCATTACTGCATCGATTTCGACCTCGCGGAACTGCGCACGCTGAACTTTCACGAGCGCGTTGATGCAGAGACGGGCAGGGCGCGGTACCCGGCACGCTATCCCCCCGGCGCCGGGCGCTTCGGCCTGTGCACGCTCGCCGGCGAGATCCGATTCGTCGAGCAGCTGAACCGGTCCACCGGTCGCGCCGTCGGCATCTACCCCGAGATCAAGGATCCGGACTGGCACCGGGAGCAGGGGTTCGATCTCGGCGCGGCCACGCTGGACATGCTGGAGCGAACCGGCTACCTGGCCGCAGGCAAGAAGATATTCCTGGTGTGCTTCGACGCGGCGACCCTGAAGGCCGCTCGTTCGCGGGCCGGCCCGGAGCTGCCGATCATCCAGCTGCTCAGCAGCCGCACGGATGTGACGGATACACTGCTCGACGACGTGGCTACATATGCGACCGGGATCGGGCCGTCACTGCAACTGCTCTTGCGGGGCGTCGACGCGCGGGGGCGCCCGCAGCTGACCGATCTGGCCGAGGCCGCGCGCATGCGCGGCCTGCTCGTGCATTCGTATACCTTCCGGGCGGATGACTTGCCCGAGGGCGCCGAGTCGTTCGAGGCGCTGCTGGACGTGTTCGTCGGCCAGCTGGCCGTCGACGGTCTGATCACCGATTTCACGGATCGTGTCGCGCGCTATTGCGCGGCACGGGTCAGTCCCGACCCCAGTAGCGCTGCATCTCGAGGAACGTGAACGATGCGGACCACGTGATCAGAACGAGGCCGGCGACGGCTTCCAGCCCGGTCATGAAGCGCAGCGGGCCGATCGGCACGAAATCGCCGAATCCCAGTGTTGTGTAGGACACGGCTGAAAAATAGAAATAGTCGGGGAAGTCGTCGAGCATCGGCATGACTGCGAAATCCGTGGCACCGATCCAGGTCAGGATGCCGACGTCCAGTTGGCTCGACAACACATAGTAGCCGGCAGCGAACACCGCAATCTCGCAGACGTGCAGCACGAGCTGACCGAAGATGATCACGGCGATGCGACGGCGCGCAGGCAGAACGCCGTGCGCTAACCAGCGCGAGAGCGCGCTCAGGCCTTCGTAGTGCAAAATGACGCAGAGGACCACCAGGACGATGGTCGTCAGGACGGTGATCGTGCTGGCCGCGTTCGGCATACTGCGGGGCTCCGTGGGGCGACGAGGACAGCATTATAGAAACCGCGCCCCGCTCGCGGTTATTTTGCGCATAATGTATATTATGTTAAATAATGGATGGGCTGGAGTACGTCGCGAGCGCATGTGTGCCCCGTCGTCGCCTATTTGAACTGGTATGTCAGCGAGGCCGCCGCCAGCAGTGCGCCGTCCAGCGCGTCGTAGCCCTGGAGCTCGAACTGCATCCCGAGCTGACCGCCCGTCTGGATGGCGACCCCAATCCCGAGCGCGAGATCAGTCCCGTCTTTCGTGTCCTGCGGCACGCCATCCGCCGCGAACTCCGCATCCCAGACATAGACGCCGGCCTTGCCGAAGAACTCTATGCGGCGTGTCATCGGAAAATACCCAACCAGGTAGCCCTCCAGGCCGTCGATCGACAGCGCCAACGTCGACCCGGGTACATCCTCGGTCGCCTCGCCGAGATCTGTCCACGAGCCCTCCAGGGCCAGGTTCAGGCCGAATGGCAGGAATCCGCGGGGAAAGCGGTACCCCGTGAAAATTCTGTAGGCGAAGTCCCCGCCCGACACACGGACCGGCGGCGCCTCGAGCTCGAGGTCGCTGTATCCGGCTCCGGCGCCCAGGTACCAGCCGGACGTGCGATACGGCAGGTCGCCTTCGGCTGCCCAGATTCGGGCGGGCGCCAGCACCGCGAGCGCGCACAGAAGTCGCCAGCTTCTCATCGGACTCTCCTGCTGCGAAGACGCTTTATAAAAAACACATAAAATATTGTTATGTATATAAAAAAGAGGATCGGATATTTGATCGTATACACCAGCGGCGTCAGGGCCACGCGAACCCCGAATCGGTAACCGTCATTGCGGCGGATCGCGTCCGCGAGCGGCGGCGACATGCGGTAGTACCCGTCCACAAGTGCCCTGCCGACCGCGTTGTTCAGTAAATGCTCGTCCCGGAACTCGCGGAGCACCCGCACCTCGGGCTCGAGGGAGGAGCCGAACGCCGCCGTCGCGATGAAGCAACCCCCGCCTCCGCCGGCGTCCAGAGCGCCGGAGAACGAGTCTGTGACCGCGACACTCGACTGGGTGGATCCGCTGACCTCGAACGGCGCGTCCGCGGCGGTGACCGCCGCCGAATTCTCGATCGCGCCGCCGTTCGCACTGAACTTGACTTCGAGGTCGATGTCGAGGCCGGCGGCCTGACCGGCCGCGAGCGGGCCGATCGACCATGCGACCGTCGCCGGCGGCCCGGCGTCGTAGACGGCCGCCGCGGCCGGGGTCGCGTTGGCCTGGAGGAACTCGACGTCGGAATCGAGCGTCGCGGTCACGACGATGCCGGTCGCGTCCAGCGTCGTGCTATTTTCCGCATCGATTCGATAGCGGACAGCATCGCCCACGTCGACCGGGCCCGCGAGCGGCGTGGCCGACGCGTCGGAGGTCAGGCTCGTCAGCGACACGACGTCTCGGCTCGTAATCCGGAATCCGCCGATGATCTCCTCGCGCACCGGCAGCGGGTTTTCGGCGTCGAACGGCGTGATCCCGTCGGGGTCGTTCCAGAACGCCCGGACGAAATACCCGCTGGTGTCGCTCGCCTTGCCGACGACGCCGACCTGGCTCTCGTTGCAGGTCAGATCCTCGCGATACGCATCCGAGCCGTTCGAGAAGCGGATGATCAGCCCGCCGCCGGCGAAGCTGAAGCTGTTGTCCACGTCGAACTGCAGTTCGAAATTCCCGATCACGGTGTCGCCACGCGGGTTCGCGGGGCTCGTCGTGTTGCTGACCACCCGGACGAAGTCGCCCGCCTGGTCGGTCCCGCCGTTGACGGTTGTCGCCGCCATGGCGATGTCGAGGGCGATGTCGAAGTCATTTTCGGCGCCGAGGTCGAATGCCAGGGTGTCGCCCGGCTTCAGCTCGAAGGCCGGGAGGTTCTTGTAGATGAATCCCATGTAGGGCGATGTGGGGTCGAAGCCGATCGCCCCGTCGTCCACGCCTTCGCTGCCGGCGCCGGGCGCGGCGCCGAATGCGAGGCAGGAAGCGATGTCCGGCTCGTTCGGCTCGATCGTCAGGGTCGTCGCGGCATGCCCGGCGGGAACCCAACTGCCCGCCCACGCGCACAGCGCCAGCACCGCGTGCCGTGCGCGGCGCCTCCACCTCGACCGCAAGCTATTGTTTTTCATGCACTTCTTTCCTAGCAGTCGGATTCGGAATAGCCCGTGATCGTGCCCGCGCGGACCATGAAGGTCCTGCGGCACTCTTCGGTCTCCCCTAACCAGGTGTACGCCACGTAGTCCTGCCCGAGTTCCTCGGTCGCGTCGGGCGCTCCCCAGCTGTCCAGTAATTCACGCGCGGTATGCCCTTCCCACGCGTCGTAGTCGCTGGACAGCGCGGCGACGCCGGATTTCACCGCTCCGCAGCCGCTGCCCGCGAGCGCGAGCAGCGCGACCGCCGCGACGGCGGGATTCAGTTTGTGATGGATCACGGTCGGGTCCCCTTACCCGCAGAAACGCGCCGCAGTATACGGGCTCGGGCGGCGGTCCGCGAGGCTTCCGTTATCGTTTCGCGAACCCGGGCGGCGACCTCAGATGCCGGGCACGTATTCGGGATAGTCGGGCGACCATGTGTTCCAGACGATTCGCCGATCGATCTCGTAATCGGTCAGGCATTCTCCGATGCCCTCGCTGCAGGCGTCCTTCATGACCGCGCGCGCAACCGCCCGCGAGACCTCGGTGAGGCGATCGATCGTCGGATAAAGCAGGCCGGCAGCAAGCTCCTCGCCGGTCACGCAGGCCGCCAGCGCCCTCGCCGCGGCGTAGAACATGCCGTCGGAGACGACGCGGGCTCGCGCCTCGATCGCGCCGAGCCCGATGCCCGGGAAGATGAGTGCGTTGTTCCCCTGCCCCACGCGGATGCTCCGGCCACCGAACTCGACAGGCGGGAACGGGCTGCCGGCGGCGACCAGCGCCCGGCCATCCGTCCACCGGTACAGGTCGGCGGGATCCGCCTCCGACAGCTCCGTCGGATTGGATATCGGCAGAAATACGGGCCGCTCGACCTGCGCCGCGACCTCGCGGACGACCTCTTCGGTGAATGCGTTGCGCTGACCGGACGTCCCGATCAGGACGGTCGGGCGGAACGCCCTGCAGGTCTCAAGGAGGCCGGCTTTGCCGCGGGCGAGGCCGAGGGCGCTCGCGTAGTCCGGCGACCAGGCCATCTCGGATTTGTAGGCGTCGCGGACGCTGCCGTCGTCGATGATCAGACCCTTGCTGTCGAGCGCCGCGATCCCGTGGCGCAAACCGTCACCCGCCAGGCCCTGAGCGGCCATCGCCACCCGGATCTGTCGGCTGATACCCAGACCGGCGGCGCCTGCGCCGAGGATCAGCACGCGCTCGTCCGTCAGGGATCGCCCGTGCACGCGGGCGGCGGTCAGCAAACCGGCCAGTGCGACGGCCCCCGTGCCCTGGATATCGTCGTTGAAGGACAGCAGGCCTTCGCGATAGCGCTCCAGGACCGCGAGGGCGTTGTCCTTGCGGAAGTCTTCCCACTGCAGGAGCGCGCCCGGAAAGACGGCGTTTACCGCGTCGACGAACTCGTCTACGAGTCCGTCGTACTCGTCGCCGCGCAGGCGCGGATGCGGCCAGCCGAGATAGGTCGGATCGTCGAGCAGCGCGCGGTTGTCGGTGCCGACATCGAGGCTGACAGGCAGCGTCGTCGCCGGGTCGATCCCGGCCGCGGCCGTGTAGAGCGCGAGCTTACCGATCGCGATCTTGATCCCACCGACGCCCTGATCGCCGAGTCCGAGGATCGACTGGTTGTCCGTTGCGACGATCAGGCGGATGTCCCGACCCAGGCACGACTGACGCAGGATATACGCGATCGACCCGCGATGCTCGGGCGTGATCCATGTGCCGCGCCCGCGCTGAAAGACCTGGCTGAACTTGGTCGTGGCGACACCAATCGTCGGCGTATAGACGATCGGCATATAGTCCTCGAGGTAATTCTGCAGCAGGTAGAAATACAGATGCTCGTTACGATCCTGCAACGACGCCAGCGCGAGGTACTTCTGCAGCGGATCATCGTATTGCTGCAGCATCCGGTGCGTGCGAGCCGCCTGCGTTTGCATGTCGAGAACCCGATACGGCAGCAGGCCTTCCAGCCCGAACGCCTGGCGTTCCGCGCGCGTAAAGGCGGACCCCTTGTTCAGCAGCGGTTCGCGCAGCAGGGCCCGGCCCGAAAGCATGATTTTCTTGCTTGGGGATCGACTCGTCGCGGCCGCCGGAATGCTTGAATCTTTGGACTTGGACATGGGTGGCAATTTCTCGGCATCGGTGCCGCACGCGTCGGTCAGGCGCGGCAGCAGAACCTGTTGATCAACTCGCGCAGCGTCGCGACGCCGTCGGTCAGGCCCTCGAGGCGCAGGAATTCGTCGGGCTGGTGCGCCTGCGCGATCGATCCCGGACCGAGGATGACGACATCCATGCCGAGTCGGCGCAGGAAGGGCGCCTCGGTTGCATAGACGACCCCGCGCGACTCGCTGCCGGTCAACTCCTCCGCCACGCGCACCAGTTCGCAGTCGGCCGGGGTCTCCAGCGGGTCGACGCCTTCGAACAGAATCTCGAAGCAGCCCTTCAGCGCCGTGTCCGTCAGGGTCCGATCGATCCGGGCACGCAACTGGCTCCGCATCTCCGCGGCGGTCGTGCCGGGCAGCATTCGCAGATCCATGTCGAGCTCGCAAGTGCCGCAGATGCGATTGGGATTGTCCCCGCCCGATATGCGCCCGAGGTTCAGCGTCGTGACCGGCACCGGGAACGCGTCGTCGCGGCGGGCCGCCTGCAGCTGAGAGCGCCAGGCGAGCAGCTCGTGGATCACGGCATGCATCCCCTCGAGCGCGCTGACGCCGTGGCCGGGGTCGCCGGAGTGCCCGCTGCGGCCGTCGATCCGGACGCGCTCCATGAGGATGCCTTTGTGCATCCGCACCGGCCGGAATTCCGTGGGCTCGCCTATGATCGCGCGGCGGCCGCTCAGCCCCCCGGCCGCGGCCAGCGCCCGGGCGCCGGCCATGCTGGTTTCCTCGTCCGCGGTCGCGAGGACGGTGAGCGGCGCGCGCAGGTCCTGCGCGGTCAGTCCGTCGGTCGCTCGCTGCCAGCACCAGGGCGAAAAACGATTTCATGTCCGCCGTCCCGAGGCCGTACAGCCGGCCATCCCGCTCGGTCGCGGTGAACGGATCGCTCGACCACTTGCCTTCGTCGAACGGGACGGTATCGGTGTGGCCGGACAGCACAAGGCCGGCATCGCCGCTCCCCAGCGTCGCGATCAGGTTCGCTTTCGCCGGCTGGTCGGGCAGAGCCTGGATCTCGATGCTGAAACCGCGATCTTCGAGGCGACCGGCGAGCCAGTCGATCACCGGGCGGTTGGACATATCCCGCTCCGGCATGAAGCTCGAGACCGACGGTAGTCGAACCAGTTCTGCGATGTCGGTCAACAGCTGTCGGTCGGCTGTGGGCATGACCCCCTATTCTACGATCTGATCGATAACGATCGTGACGGCCCGCTCTGCTTCGCCGGACGTCCAGGTCGCCTGGCCGAACAAGTCGCCGCTCGCGGCAATCGGCCCCCCCCCATTCGACACGCGGGCGACCAGCTCCACTTCGTCGAGCCCTCCCAGCGTGCGTCCGGCAATCATGGCGTCGGCATCGGAGATCCGCAGCGACGCGGGCAACTGTCGGGCCGAGGCCCTGATCGCGGCGATCGGCGGCCCGCCGACGCCAGGCTGCCGGGCCAGGATGAACAGCGTGGCGCCCATGTCGATGCGATCGGACAACGCGTCGGCAATAGATACGTTGACGGCGATCCCGTTGGAGCCGGATTCCGCACCCGCGGGCTGCTCCGGCGCCGGGCCGAGCTCCGCGAGTTGCTGTTCCAGAATCTGGCGCACGTTCTCGGGCGGAGACATCGCGAGCAGCTTGCGCCAGCGCGCCTGAACCACATCCGTATCGCCCCTCTGCAGGGCAACCATGCCGCCGTAGAACAGCGCCTTCGGATTGTCGGGCTCCTGCGAGAGGACTTCCTCGACGAGGCGAGCGGCATCGCCCCCCAGGTTTATCCGATCGAGCATGATCTCGACCTCGGCGAGGTCGAGCTTCGCCTGGTTGGAGGGCTCGATTTCGATGGCCTTGGTGATCGCCCGGCGCGCGTCCGGCAGCCGCTGCAGTTGCACATACGATCGGCCGAGCAGGAGCCAGCCGGCCGCATCATCGGGAGATTCGGCCAGGCGTCGCTCGAGCTGGGCTATGACATCCGTCATGCTGCCCGCCTCTGCGGATGCGGGCGACTGCGCCGGGGCGGGCAGCGTCCAGTCATGGTTGCTGACCACGATATAAAACAGGATCGCGAACGCGGGCAGCGCGACCGCCGTGATGGTGGCGGCAACCGGCGAGGGGCCGCCACCATTGCTCCGACGCAGGAGCGGCGTGACGATCAACGCGACGGCTGCGCCGGTCAGCACGATCGCGGCGGCGATAAAGACGACGGTCGTCGGGTTCATCAGCGGCGGCGTCCGTGCGTCAGGACTCGTCGTGCGACTCGCTCGCGAGCGGCAGCCCGGACCGGCGCCGGAGGCTGCGCGCCAGCATCGCCACGCCGATCAGCAGGAGGATCGCCGGAGCCACCCACAGCAATAGGGCCGGGCCCCCGTAGCGCGGACGATACAGCACAAAATCGCCGTAGCGCTCGGTCAGGAACTGCTTGATGTCCTCCTCCGTCTTCCCGGCCGCGACCATCTCGCGAATCTCGCGGCGCAGGTCAGAGGCGAGCGGCGCGTTGGAGTCACCAATGGTCTGGTTTTGGCATACGAGGCAGCGAACCTCTTCGATCAGGCCTTCGTACAGCTCGAGCTGGGCCGGATTGGTCAGTTTCGCCTCGGTATCAATCCCGGTCGCGGCGAGCGGCAGCAGGCACACGCAAATCGCGCACAGGCGTCCGCCGNNGGCAGCAGGCACACGCAAATCGCGCACAGGCGTCGGCCGTGCGCGATCACGACGCTTCCTGTGCCGCCCTGATGCGGGGCACGAATTCGGCCTCCCACGTCTCCAACGTCAGCGGACTGATGTGGCGATACAGGATGACGCCGTTGGCATCGATCAGGAACGTCTCCGGCGCGCCGTACACGCCCCAGTCG
>JABAOE010009578.1_pt1 | contig 15598 bp, 20 predicted proteins | sample 7062141 | NCBI WGS metagenome assembly JABAOE01 (sample SAMN14538627, study PRJNA623070) | marine sediment metagenome | biome: marine biome [ENVO:00000428]; feature: marine pelagic biome [ENVO:01000023]; material: deep marine sediment [ENVO:00002113] | place: India: Gulf of Khambhat ... | reverse complement strand
GTGGACGACATTATCTCGACCGCCCACACCATGATGGAGACCATTGATCATCTGACGCGGGCCGGCTACTCGGCGCCGGTTTGCATCGGCGTGCACGCGGTGTTCGCCGGTGAGGCCTACGAAGGTCTCAAGCGCGCGGGTGCTGTCGACGTGGTTACCTGCAATACCGTCCCGCATGCCAGCAACGCAATCGATCTGGTCCCCACCCTTATCGATGGCGTGCGCGCTCTGGTCAAAGCGAAGGACCCGGTGGCTGCCGTTGAGGAGAACACTTCATGAGTATCAAACGCATCACGGCCATAGTGCCGCTCGAACTCTTGGATCAGTTGGAAAGGCACTTGCGCGACTGTGGCGTTCCCGGCGTGACCGTAGAACACGTGCAGGGCTATGGCGAACACCCAAACTACTTCCGCCGTGATCTGCTGCAGGACAACGCCCGTGTTGTGCTGTACGCCGATGACAGCAAGGTTGACGCCATCGTCCACGCCATTGGCTCTTGCGCGCACGAATGCCGCGCAAAGGCGGGAATACTCGCCGTCGAAAGTATAGATCGGTTAGTGAATCTGACGGACGGCGCGGACGTGATGGTGTCGTCCCTATAAGGCGGAGGTTTCCGTATGGACTGGCTGACTGATAATTCCTTCTTCTTACTCATCCTGCTGTTGTGCGTCGGGATGCATCTCTTCCATGGCCATGGCGATCACGGCGGCCACCACGAGCGTGACAAGCACGATGGCCATAAGCATGGTTAAGGAGCATCGCGTGCTGAACTGGAAGGTCGTTTGCTGGTCGCTCGGGAGTTGGACCGCCGTGTCCTTTGTGGTGTGCGTGTTGTGGGGATTGCTAACACCCGAAGCTCTGCACATGCATACGTTCTTGGAGCAAGTTCTTCCCGCCTTTGAATGGCTCACTTGGTGGGGATTCGGCCTAGGGTTGGCAGAAAGTTTCCTGTACGGCTTCTACGCCGGGATCGTCTACGTTCCCATTCATAACTTCTTTCAGAGACGCTGGGGTGAATCAACCTAGAAGGCCAAACTCCCAGAGAGTCGCGATGGACGTTAAGCCGCACGTCCACTTCGCGTCCCTGCTCCTCGTAATCGCCGTAGCGAGCTTAGGCTGGGCGCGAGCAAATAATAGTGGCTCTCAGATGTTGATGGAGGCCATCGCTGGACATGTTTATGCGCGCAGTACGTATCTTGCGGATGGGCAGCTCGAGAGTCGCGCACAGTTACGCGTTGGGGACACCGAAACGGAACCGGATGGCGGCGTAACAGTCACGATTGACGTGGAATCCTTCACCGGCCTGGATGAACAAGGNNCCGCGAGCATGCTTATGAATATCCTGATCCTGGCGGGCGCAGATCTGCGCCGTGATCTGCGTTTGGAAGTCGATACGCCACCGCTGCGTTACCCCGACTCTGCGACGGTCCAAACGGTCTTCGAGGATATCCTGCTCAACATCCGGATCCGCAGAGGTGTTCTTTCGTTACTGGGTACCCGTACACGCCTACTCGTAACGAACCGTCGCGTAAAGAGCGCCAATGCACTTGGGCGGGGCAGCTACACCATCGCAAGCGACGTTAAGGCCACAGTGTTCGTATTGGGCCTGCCGGTTAGACGCCGACGATTCGAATCCCTGGAGACAGTGCAGGGGGGCGTAGGCTTGGTTCGGCAGAGCGTCGTATTCTCCAGCGGCGGGTATACGGTGATTGAAGCGCTGGCAGAGGGCAATGATCCAGCAAACGGTTGATATCGTCGGCGCCGGGCCGGCCGGCCTGAGTGCAGCCCTTGCCGCGCGATCCCGCGGTGCGGAGGTGACCGTCTACGAGAAGCGTCGGGATGTGGGAGCCCGGTTCCATGGCGATTTTCAGGGTCTGGAGAACTGGACGTCAGAAATGGATGTCCTGGCGGAACTGGAGCTCACGGGTATCAGAGCCGACTTCTTCCATTCCCCCGTCTATGAAATCGTCTGCCTTGGTTCCGACGGGACCGCCTGTGCCGTCCGCGCCCGGGAGCCAATCTTCTATCTCGTTCGCCGCGGAAGTGAATCCGGAACCCTGGACCACGCTTTGAAGACTCAAGCACTGGATGCCGGTGTTGTCATTCGATTTGGCAACGCCAAACGCCACGTCCCCCAAGGCGGGGTCGTGGCGGAAGGGCCGCGCCGGGCCGATGTGATTGCGGCCGGTTACGTCTTCACGACCGACATGGCGAATGCCTGCTACGTGGCCGTTTCTGAGCACTTGGCAGCCGGCGGCTATAGCTACCTCCTGGTCGATCGAGGGCGGGGTACCGTTGCGACGTGTCTCTTTGCGCGTTTCCACGAGGAACGACGCTATCTCGATGAGACCCTGACATTCTTCCAGCGTCATGTGGGTTTGCGATGGCGCGAAGCCAAGCGTTTCGGTGGCACCGGCAACTTCCAGCGCGTCGAGCAAGCAGCGACCCACAATCGCCTTTACGCGGGGGAAGCAGCTGGTTTTCAGGATGCGCTCTTTGGCTTTGGGCTCCGCTACGCCCTCGTTTCGGGCCACCTGGCGGGGTCCACGAGCGGTTCGCCTGACGCCTACACGCGCGCGTGGCGTGGCAGGTTGCGTGCGCTGAACGCCACCAGTGTTCTCAATCGCTGGCTCTATGCGAGACTCGGCGATCGGGGTCGACAACTCGTGCTTAAGCACGCTGTCGCCGGTCGTGATCCGCGTCGACTACTCCAGCGAATCTATGCGCCCGTGCATTGGAAAGCCGCAGTGGCGAGATGGTTGCCGAGCCCACCTTTACTGCGGGCTGAACACGCGAGAGCTGACTGTGATTGCACCTGGTGCCGCTGTCATCGGGGTCACCACGCCGTGGCGGAGGACGTTGGATGAGCGGTCCCGCCCGAGCTGTGGAATTCGTGCCGGGCCGCATGTCGCCGGGACTTGCCGCGGGCGCTGTGCTGGTGATGTTTCTGTGGGCGGCGTGCTTCCCCTTAATCAAATTGGGTCTGGCAGCCTCGCCACCCATGGTTTTCGCGGCACTGCGCGCGGGGTTGTCGGGCGCAGTCCTGCTCGTTGCTGCGCGCTGGCTGCGACGTCCCCCAGTTAGCGGCCGCTCCATCTGGGGCGGTATTGTGCTGGTGGGCCTGACCGCAACCAGCGTAGGGTTCTTCGGGATGTTCTATGGGGGCGCCCGCGTGGCCCCGGGTCTGGCCACCGTGATCGCCAACACCCAGCCACTGATCGCCGCTGTATTGGCTTTCTGGTGCTTGAACGAACACCTGACGGCGAGGCAGCGTTGGGGGCTTGCCGCGGGTTTCGGTGGCATCATCTTGGTCGCGACCCCCGGTCTGTCCGCACCCGGACCTCAACTGTTGGGCATGTTGTTGATTCTCGTCGCAGCAGCGGGGATCGCAGTCAGCAACGTGGCCCTGAAACGCCTTGCGGGGCGAGTCGATATTCTTCGGGCCATGGGCTGGCAGCTGGTGATCGGCGCGGTGCCTCTAGCGGTGCTGGCGCTGACCACAGAAGACCTTCTCGCGGTCGGCTGGTCGCCTTTGTTTGCGTTGAATCTGATTGCGCTGAGCGGGCTCGGCACCTCGGCCGCTTTCGCGCTTTGGTTTTGGCTGCTACGTCGCTCAACCTTAAGTCAGCTCAACGTCTTCACGTTTCTGACACCGATTTTTGGTCTGATGATGGGCGTCCTGCTTTTCGATGAACGGCTGCACGGCATTGAAGTGGCGGGAATCGGTCTGTGTTTGATGGGTATAAACCTTGTGAGTCGCACGACGAAGGCGACGGTGAAACGCCCCGCGCGCGCGGGCGCAGGCGGGTGTCGTCGTGGCTGAGGCGAACGACCTGCTGTTGGTTCTGGTACTCGGAGCGGGAATCGCGTGGCTGAGCGACCGCTTCAAATTCCCCAGCGCCGTGGCGCAAGTTGTCCTGGGTGTCGTCTTGGGTGCCGCGGTCCTCGGCTGGGTTGCGCACGGTACAGCGTTACATGCCCTGGGCGAGATCGGTGTTGTCCTTCTCTTGGGTGTGGCGGGGCTGGAGCTGGGCGTCGAGCGGCTGAGAGCGGCCGGCTGGGGCGGCGCTGTCGTGGCCGCGCTGGGAGTCGTCTTCAGCCTCGTGGGTGGCTATTCCCTTGGCTGGCTTTACGGGTCCCCGAGCGACGAGGCGTTTTATCTGGCTCTGGTATTGGCCGCCACGAGCATCGGGATCACGTTTCAGGTGTTGCAGCAGTTCGGATTGATCGCTCACCGAGTGGCTGATGTGGTGATAGCCGCGGCGGTCATCGACGATGTGATCGCCCTCTATCTGCTGGGCGCGGCCCACGGCTTCTTGAGCGACGGGTTGGCTCCAGGGGGTGTCGTTGGCTATGCGGTCCTGGCGATGATTGCCCTTGGGTCGTTGTATGCCATCTCAAATGTCGCGACCCGCCTGGCAAAGCGGCGTGGTCTGATCATCCACCCCTGGCTGCGTAGCGTCTGGATTGTCAGCGCCATTGGCGGGGCCGCACTGCTGACTCAGGCACTCGATTTGTCTGCGGTGGTTGGCGCTTTCTTCGCCGGGCTGGGTGTCGGCGAAGGCCTTGGGTCCGAGGAGCGCGAGCGCAGCGCCACTACGCTCCTGCCGATGGTGTTCGTGACGATGCCCTTCTTCTTCGTGATGATCGGGGTCCAAGCCCGATGGGACATCCTCAAGGAGCCGGCCCTGCTGTGGTTGGTCGCGGGACTGATCTCGATCGGGGTGACAGCGAAAGCAGCAGGCGGTGTTCTCGGCGCGCTGGGTTGCGAAGCTTGGGCTGAACGCTGGCTCATCGGTTTCGGTATGGTTCCCCGTGGTGAGATTGGTCTGATCATCGCCACGCTGGGGCTTGAACAAGGCCACTTAACGCATGATGTGTTTGTTGCCCTAGTGCTGACAACCATTGTGCTGTCAGCTCTAGGTCCATTGTTAATGTTCCCGTTTGCGAAACGCTTGACACCAGGCGTGCCATTCGAGGTTGGAGGCGCAAGATGATCACGGGTGTGAAACGTGCGTTACTGGGACCGCTCGTGGATACCAACCCGATTACCGTGCAAGCGCTGGGTATCTGTTCGGCGCTCGCCGTGACCTCGGGCCTCGGTCCCTCGCTATTGATGGCAGGGGCTGTCATATCCGTGTGCGGCTTCGCAGGCGCGTCGATCAGCCTCATCCGACGCCATATTCCCCAAAGTATTCGCTTGATCGTGCAGATCGTGGTCATCGCCTCGTTTGTGGTAGTGGTCGATCAACTGCTGAAGGCGTTTGCACCAGAGACCAGCAAACGGCTATCTGTTTATGTCTTTCTGATTGTCACCAACTGCATCATTCTGGGGCGGGTAGAGTCCTACGCGATGCAAAACCGATTATGGCCGAGTTTCGTTGACGGAATCGGCAATGGACTGGGCTATGGACTGATCCTGGTTATTGTGGCAGTCATTCGGGAACTGCTTGGCGCGGGGGCAATTCTGGATGTGCCCGTGCTATCTCTTACTGCGGACGGTGGATGGTACACGCCGAACGGCTTGTTGCGGCTGGCACCAAGCGCCTTTCTAATCATTGGGCTCTTGATCTGGGGTATTCGGTCTATGAAACCGGAGCAGAAGGAATCCCCAGAATTCCGCATCGCCCACGTCCATCGCACCGAGGCCGTCTGATGGAACACTATGTCAACCTGTTTCTCCAAGCGGCCATGGTCGAAAACATCATGCTGATGTTCTTCCTGGGCATCTGTACGGCGATCGCCACATCCAGAAGTATCCCAACGGCGCTTGGCGTCGGCGCGGCGATCTTCTTAGTTCAAAGCATCACTGTCCCGATCAATAGCCTGCTACATCACTATATCTTTACGCCCGGCGCGCTGAGCTGGTTGGGATTCCCGGAAGTCGATGTCAGCTTCCTGGGCCTGATTGCCTACATCGGCGTCATCGCAGCCGTAGTGCAGATTCTGGAGATGTTTTTCGATCGCTACTTCCGAGTTCTCTACGTCACGTTGGGCATCTTCCTGCCACTGATTACTGTCAATTGCGCAATTCTGGGGGGCACCTTGTTCGCCGTTGAACGGAATTACACGTTCACGGAGAGCGTCGTGTTCGGCATGGGCACCGGCGCAGGTTTTGCGCTTGCCGTCATCGCCCTGGCCGGGATCCGCGACCGCTTGAAATATAGCGACGTGCCAGAGGGTCTGCAGGGCACGGGTATCACCTTTATCATCATGGGGTTGATGGCGATTGGCCTCATGGGATTTTCGGGGCTACGGTTGGAGGGCGCGGGTTGACGCGGCAACCCGGCATGATCTCGCTGATTGAGGGCGCCTGGATGGACGTTAAGGTACCTACCGGGGCCGATTGCGCCGTCTGTCCCGTGAAGAGCGCCTGTACTTTTTCCGGTCCGGAGTCGGCGTACCGAACACATCGTGTGGCTCTCATTCCTGGTTGCGTGGTCGGGGATCGGGTCTGGGTTGACGAACCGACGTCGGTGCTTGTGGTCACCCTCCTGGTTGTCGTAGGCGTACCCGTCATCCTGCTGTTTGCCGGCTACGCCATCAATGCCTGCTGTGTCCGCTATCCCTATGGGGTAGCCGCGCTGTGGCTCGCGGGAATAGCTGTTTGGGTGATTGTCCTCTATGGCGCCAACCTGTGGATGGCACGCGCTGCCCCGTTTCAAGTCCGAATACACCGCCGCCGGCAGGCGCTCGGGCAAGATTTAGTGCAAGGTCAAGAGCGCTGAGGAACGCCGATGCTGCGCTTCGTCTACCGCCAACTTCGTTATGACCCGCTGCGCACCATCCTAACGGTGACAGCAATCGCCGCCGTAGTCGCGGTGATTCTCATCTTGGAAGGTTTCAACGAGGGACTCCTCGCACAGCTTCGCAATGCGGTCATGAATCGTCAGGCTGATTTGATTGTCACGCAGGCCGGTGTATCCAATATGACCGCTACCCGCTCCATCTTGCCCCAAGTCGCGCGCCGCCAGGTGGAGACTGTTGATGGCATAGCTATTGCCCACCCACTGACCGGCATACCGGTGATTTATGAACAAGATGATCAGCGCACGCCGATCTTCATGCTAGTCTATGACGAGGGTGGCGGGCCTCAGAAGCTCATCGCCGGTAGCTCGGCCTTGGCTGCTCGCGAGATTGTTGTGGATCGTTCGCTCGCCAAAAAATATGCCCTTCGTGTAGGCGATGCACTCATCATCTCGGATTTCGAGTTCAGGATCGCCGGGATCGCAACCGACGCGGCCGCCTTTTTCACCCCTTTTGCTTTTGCCCTCTACGATGACCTTATTGACTTCTACCTTGAGTCAGATGTAGCAGCCGACATCAGTACGTTCCCCCTCGTAAGCTTTCTGCTGGTGGAGCTTGAGTTCGGGGCGGATCGATCCGCGGTCGCGGATCGGATTGAAGCCAGCGTGCCCAGTGCCGATGTATTGGAGCCTGAGATCCTGGCAGAGAAAGACGCGGCCCTCGGACGGGTGATCTTTGGCCCGATTTTGCGGCTTCTGATCAGCGTTGCCTACGGGATCGGTATTCTAGTCACAGGAGTCATCATGTTCGCCGCCGTTCACGCCCGTCGCAAGGACTTCGGCGTGCTGAAAGCGCTGGGATTCTCGCACGCTTTCCTGAGCACAACCGTCGTGGTTGAAGCGCTGATACTCACCGTGGTGGCGATTCCCCTAGGCGTCGGGCTGGCCGCTGCTGTGAGCGGGCTCCTGGGAAGCCTGATGCCACTGTACCTCATCCTGCCGACAGAGCCGACGCCGACGCTACGTACAACGGTTGCGTGTCTCGCCTTTGCTGTGGTTGGTGCGTTGGTTCCGATTCGACTCATTCGCGGTGTCGATCCAAGTCTGGTCTTTAGAGGCTGAGTATGTGGCACTGGACGATTAAGAACCTGCTCGCCGCGCCGCTTGGCTTAGTCGCCAGTATCGCGGCGGCGGGGTGCGCCTTTGCGCTGGTGATGTTCTTTGAAGCGGTCTTCGCTGGCGAGGCGGAACAGATCGTGGCCTACGTGACGCACGCAGACGCCGACGTTTGGGTGATGCAACGGGGTGTGTCCAATATGCACATGGCGACTTCCTATGTTGCGGACTGGAAAGCGACTGAGGTCAGCGATGTGCCTGGTGTCGCATCGGTGGATGCCATCTTATATCTCAATTCGGTGGTCCAAGCCGGAGCCAAGCAGTGGTTCTCCTATATCGTCGGCCTTGACGTGCCCAGCACGACAGCCGGGCCGTGGGCGATGACCGACGGTAAGGATCAACCCGATACCGGCGAAGCTGTGGTGCCCGAAGTCTTGGCCAAGATGAGCAACGTGGGCTTAGGCGACGTCATTCGTATAACCGACCGTGATTTCGAGATTGTCGGGCTGTCCGAAGGCACATTCTCCATCGGAAACCCTGTCTTCTTCATTACGAAGACAGATCTTGAAGACATCATGACGTCGCTTGATATCCTCAGCTTCATCTTGGTCACCGCCGAGTCCGGGGTCGATCCGAAGGCCTTAGCAGATACGATAGAGCGCGAGGTCGACAAGGTCAGTGCCGTACCCGCCGCCCAGTTTGTAATCAACGACAAACAGATGGCCCTACAGATGGGCGTTGAGACAATTGCGCTCATGACGGCGATCGGTGCGGCGCTTGCCGTGTTGCTGGTCGCTTTCACAATCTATTCGCACGTCGCGCGTCAAAAGCGCGAGCTCGCCATCGCGAAAGCGTTAGGTGCAACCAACACTGCTTTATATTTGGTGATCGCTGCTCAGGCCGCCTTAGTGACCGTCGCGGCTGTGGTATTCGCCACGCTACTTACACTACTGGCCATACCGCTCACGAGCGCCCTGGTACCACAGGTCACGTTGCTGTTGACCACGAAGGCTGTCGCTCGCGTCGCGACTATCGGTGTATTGGTTGCGGTGATTGCTTCACTGGTTTCGGCCCGCCAGATTACGCGCGTCGATCCACTATCGGCGTTTCACGCCTGAAAAGGTACGAGTATGACCAACAACGACGTAGTCACCGCAACCAACCTTGTTAAGACGTTTGGTGCCGGTCATGCCGAAGTGCGCGCCGTCGATGATGTCTCGCTTGAAATCGGTCGCGGCGAGCTCGTTCTGGTGATGGGTCCCTCGGGTTCCGGTAAGACGACGCTACTGTCAATGATCGGTGGACTGTTGCGCCCGACCTCCGGTCAGGTCGTCTTAGACGGCACCGACATCACGGCCCTGAGCGAATCATCCTTGCCGGCTGTGCGCGCACGCAGCGTCGGCTTCATTTTCCAGGCATTCAATCTCCTCGATGCACTCACCGTGGAGGAGAATATTGTTTTCCCGGCCTCCCTGATCCCTGGCGGAATTCGCAGTGCTGCCGGGCGGAGCAACGAACTCATTGATCGCCTAGGCTTGGCGCACCGACGGCGAAGCCTGCCCGGTACGCTGTCGGGCGGCGAGAAACAACGCGTCGCGATCGCGCGTGCGCTTATCAATGCGCCACAGCTCATACTCGCTGATGAGCCGACCGGCAACTTAGACTCTGCGAAGGGTCAAGAGGTCATGATGATCCTGCACGACATCGCCCGCGATGAGGGTCGCGCGGTCATTCTCGTAACCCATGACCCCCGGGTCGAAGACGTCGCCGACCGAATTCTGTGGCTGGAGGACGGGGCGCTTCGGGATCGGAAGGCTGAACCCCACGCCTGGGTGCGTGATCCGGTTTGCGGCATGCGGATAGACGAGTGGACGGCAGAAGTGACGGCCGAGCACAGGGGTCATCGCTATATATTCTGCTCCCGCCGGTGCCTCGAGCGGTTCGAAGCCGCCCCTGAGCAGTACGTGAATGCAGCGCCGAGGGAGCTTAGCTCGCCGAACCACGAGGTGCCGTTGTGAACCCACGGATCCTGGCGGCGCTCTTGGCAAGTCTCGCCGCCGAAGGGGTGGCCCAACAGGCTGTCGTGGACCCGTCGATGTCGGCCACGGAGAAGGGGCTGGCCATTGCCACTGAAAGTGAGCGGCGCGACGCGGGCTTCGGGGATACCCGCACCGACCTCACGATGGTGCTCACCAACGCCGAAGGCCGCCAACGGATTCGCCGGCTGACCTGGCAGACCCTCGAAGTTACCGAGCCCGGCGAGGGCGATAAAGCGCTGACCATCTTCCATGAACCGCGGGACATCGAGGGCACCGCGTTTCTCAGTTACACCCATACGGATCGCCCGGATGATCAGTGGCTATACCTCCCCGCGCTTAAGCGTGTCAAACGTATTGCCTCGGCCAATAAATCAAGTTCTTTCATGGGCAGTGAGTTTGCTTACGAAGATCTTTTATCTGACGAGGTTGAGAAGTTTGATTACCTCTGGCTAAGGGACGAAGCCTGTGGTGAGTGGCAATGCTTTATCCTAGAACGGCGGCCTCGATATGAGAATTCCGGATACTCAAAGCAGGTGGTGTGGTTGGACCAAGTGTCGTACCGCCCGGTCACGATCCAATATTTCGACCGCAGGGACCGTCTTCAAAAAACGCTGTTTTTCGAGGACTACCGCTCCTACGAAGATCAGTTTTGGCGCGCACAACAGATGCGGATGGAAAACCACCTGACCGGCAAGACCACCGTGCTGACATTCACGCCGTTCCAATTTCGAACTGGATTGACGGCGCGGGATTTCGATCCTGCAATGCTGCGGCGATTGCGGTGATATGGGTCCGCAACCCGCAACTCGATGTGCCTGGCTGCTGGCCCTGATGGTCCTCGGTCCATCGGCGATTGCGGAGTCCGTGGATTGGTCCGGCTACGTCAGTCTGGAACCGCGAATCTTCCTCGAACCGCCCTTGTTCCCCGAGCAAAACGGCGCCCGCTTGTCGCCGTCAGCAGTGCTGGCCCCTGAGCTGCGGTTTGAGTGGGCTCAAGGCACCCATCGCTTCACGCTCTCCCCCTATCTGCGTCTCGATAGCCACGACTCAGAACGGACCCACGCCGATCTCCGTGAGGCGGTTTGGTTGTACGGCAAGGGGCCCTGGACGGTACAGGTGGGCATCAGCAAGGTGTTTTGGGGCGTGGCCGAATCGCGCCACCTGGTCGACATCGTCAACCAGACCGATCAAGTAGAGGATCTGGATCAAGAGGACAAACTCGGGCAGCCCATGATCTCGATTGAGCGCTGGAGCAGCGTCGGCGCCTTCGGCGTGTTCTTGCTGCCCGGCTTTCGCGAGCGCACCTTTCCCGCTGACGACGCGCGATTGCGCGGCGCGCTGCCCATCGACAGCGACAGGGCAGAATACGAATCGGGAGCCAAAGACCGCCGTCTGGATTGGGCATTCCGCTGGTCCCATACCATCGACAACTGGGACCTCGGTCTCTCCGGCTTCGATGGTACATCGCGAGAACCACGGCTCCTGCCCGGACTGGATGCAGCGAATCGTCTTGTGCTGGTGCCTCGCTACGACCTGATCGGGCAGCTCGGCCTCGATGTTCAATACACCAAGGATGCCTGGCTCTGGAAGCTCGAAGCGATTCGTCGCCAGGGTCACGGCAAGACGTTTGGTGCGTGGGTCACCGGCGTGGAATATACGTTCTTCAACCTCAGACAAAGCGGCGCCGATCTGGGGTTTCTGGCCGAGTATCTCCGCGATGGCCGGGACGCGACCGCGCCGCCGACGCTGTACGACGACGACTGGTTCGTCGGCCTCCGCCTGGCCTTCAACGACACACAGGATACGGCGATTCTTGCCGGTGCCGTTGTCGAAACCCACGGCACCTTAGCCATTGTTGAGGCCGAGCGGCGGTTAGGCGAGGGCTGGAAAGTCGAACTCGAGGCGCGATTATTTCTGCGCATAGACGCCAGTGACCCACTGCTCGGGGGGCTTCGCGACGACAGCTTTATCACGTTTCGGTTTGCGAGGTTTCTGTGAGCTGGCTAGATCGTTGGGCCAAACAGACCGGCACGGGGGCAGGCCTTTATACCGAAACGTGGGGCAGCGGAGAGGAAGTCCTCGTCTTTGTTCCCGGTCTCGGCGGGACAACCCGTTACTGGGCGTCCCGTCTAGATTCTCTGCACGACGATTACCGCATCGTCCTGGTCGACCTCCTCGGCTTCGGCAGGTCACCTAAACCCTGGACGCGCTACAGCGTCGAACGTCATGTGCAAGAATTGCACACAGTATTGAAGCCGTTCGCACCGTTGTCGCTAGTCGGCCATTCACTAGGGGCACTTCTGACCGTAGCCTACGCGGCCCGCCATCCGACGGATGTCAAGAATATTGTGCTGATCAGCATGCCCAATTTCGGCTGTCAACGGGCGGCGTACCACTATATGCGCAGCGGATCAGTGAGAGGCGGGTTCTTGTTCACCAACTTGGGCGTGGCCATGCTTGCCTGTATTCTCACCCGCCGTGTCTTTGGTCGCTTGCTGCCGTACCTGGTGCGCTCCGTGCCTCGTGAGGTAGCCGAGGACCTGGTAAAGCATACCTGGCGGTCATCCACGTCCTCCCTATGGGAGGTGGTTTATCGTTACGACGCCGCCGCGGACCTGAAGCGCCTGCCGGGCGATATCGGTGTTCTCGGCCTCCACGGCGAACAGGACCTGATGGCCCCCGTCGATGCGGTAAAACAACTCGCGGTTGTGTGCCCTCAGTGGCGCCTACGGGTGCTGCCCGGGGTGGACCATCACCCATTCCTGCGCGATCCCGATGGCTGCCTCACACAGATTGCCACGCTGGTCGCACCCAAAGCCCGCATACCCGCAAGCCGCCCGATTCCGCGCCCAACCATCAGCGCGATCGCTGAGAATGAAAAGGAGCAGTAGTGTTGTTGAACCACAGACGACTCTGCAGCGGCGGCGCGTTCGCGTTGCTGATTACGTTGCTCGCTTGTAGCGCCGACATCCCTAGCGGCCCACCCGTACGATGGTATACGGTCGAACAGGTCGCGGCTGGCAAAGTGTTGTTTACAACGCACTGCGCAAGTTGCCACGGAGCGTCGGCCGAGGCCACCCCGGACTGGCGCAAACGCGATGCCGACGGCTACTACCCACCGCCACCGCTCAACGGCACGGCCCACGCCTGGCATCACCCCATGAGCGTTCTCGAAGGCACGATCGCCGAGGGTGCCGTGCCGGTCGGGGGCATCATGCCGGGCTTTGCCAATGAGCTTACTGCGAGTGAGGCGCGCGCGACCATCGCCTACTTCCAGAGTTTCTGGCCCGACGACACCTATGCGCTATGGCAGGACATCAATCGCCGGGCGACGCGTTGAAGTGGTGCTCGTGCAGCGCCCCTTGGATCCTGTATAAAAGTTCCGCTAGGCCATACGCTGGAAGTGGCAGTAGAGATAAATTTGCTCTAGCCCACGGGGGGTAACATGCATTTCTTTGTGGTCACGCTGCAATTCGAATTCTTCGCCCAGCGCGTCTTGCAACTGATCTGGACTGTACCGTTGCACCGGCAGGCCACTACACGTCGGCGGTGCTTCGGGTGCAAACGTACCAATAATTAGATGTCCGCCGGCTGTTAATGCCGCTAGCAGATTGTCTCGATACTTGCGCCTATCCCCAGGCTCTATCAGGAAGTGAAATACCGCGCGATCATGCCACAGCTCGTAATAGTCGCTCGGTAGGTTTGCAGAGATGATGTCGTTGTTCAGCCAGGTGACCCGCTCTGCTTTGTTGCCTAGCCGGACTTTAGCCTTGGCCAACGCCCCTTGGGATACATCAAGCACGGTGATGGACTCGTAGCCGTTGTCCATTAGATCGTCGACCAACGTGGAAGCGCCCCCACCGACATCGATGATGGGAGCGTCGGAGGCTAAGGCTAACCCTTTGATCCAGCTTAAAGAAGTATGCAAATGCGGCGCATACCAACCCAGCTGCTCGGTCCGCTTGGTCGAGTAAACCTTTTCCCAGTGGTCTTTTCGGCTCATCTACGTCAGCTTAGGCACAGGCCGTCGTTGCGTTCCGTCCCCTGGAGATCGCCGTCCGTTTCGCTGCTAGATCGTTAGTTCCTGCCAGCTTTCTTCATAGTTCTTGAGTGGCCACGCGCGCTGGCTCCTACAGCGAGGCGCGATCTACCCGTGCCGTTCGGACCTGGGACTCCTCGCCCAACGTATCAGTCCATGCGAACAGGAGATGATTCCCGGCCACTACCATCTGCGGAAAACCTGCCGGCCGCGAAGCCGCGGTCTCCGTGACAACCTGCGTGGCGCCCAGCATACCTGAACGGGACACTCGGCGAACGCTGAGCTCCGCCTTGCCATCTCCGCTGCGACGCAGCCAGCTGACCACGGCATCGCCGTTGTCCAACATGACGACGTCCACGCGCCCCATGGGGCGTTGACCGTCGACTAGGATGGCAGGATCAAATGTGCGGCCGCCATCGGAGGAAAAGGCTACCTTAACGCGCGTCGCCCGCTCCGCCGTTGCGGTGAACCACGCGACGGCCACCTTGGCGCCGTCAACGGCGACGGCCGGGCCATTCACTGGACAGCCCGGGATATACCAATTGTCCCCAGGAAGGGTCAGTGGTGCCTGCCAGCCACCGTCGATTCCGAGCACCACTGAAATGTCGCGGATTTCCTCAAGATCCCGGTCACGATACACAGCCACCGGCCCCTCCGGGCCAAGTGCCACGTCTGTCTGGCAGCAGTCGCAAACCAGCTCATCAATCATGTGCTCGTCCGTCAGGGTCTTATCGGCCCTGATTACCGCGGCCCTTAGCGTCATCCCGCCGCCATGATCTTCCAGCGTGTTACGACCATCCAGCCATACGGCGCCCACGCCTGACCGCCATGGGAAGAGCGTGACAAACCCGTGCTCGGTTGGCGTGCCGTCCCGATGAGGCGTGAAGGGTTCTGACCAGGATTGCCCGCGGTCCTGGGACAGCGCGACCGCGACATCGTAAGCGTAGGTGCCGCCATCTCGTTTCACCAGCCAATGGGCGGCCCACAGATCGTCGCTTATGGGCTCAACCGAGGGAAAGTCGGCCCAGTTGATGAACCAGTTGTTGCCCTCACTGACGGTACGAGCTGGTTGCCAGGATCCACCCTCAAGAACTGAGTAACGCAGGGCCGCGTGCGGGCCATCAGTGCCGAGCCAGCTCATCACCACTGTCCCATCAGCACCCGTGGCCAAGTGAACCTCCGAGCTCCTAGGCCCAGCAGGGCTATCTAGGGCCAGCACGTTGAAGGGGACGCTCCGACTGTCGTTGTTATCGCAACCCGCCGCGACAGCAATCGCACATAGCAGCACTGTCCATCGGGGAATCATCTCGCCGTCCTTCAAATAGCCCAGTATTCGCCACTGCGCCATTGTACAAGCTCACCTGCTCTACGTTTTTCGAGCTGGCGCAGTTACGTGCGCTGCACGCCGCGCTCGCAGAAGGCCAAGATGGCCTTCTGAAGCAGTTCTCCTAGTCGAACTCTCGCGGCCGTCCCATTTGTGTGCAGTTCGCCCGAGAATCCGGGATCGGCTGTGTTTCCCCCCAAAACTTCGGCAAACACAGCCAAACAGCGCAAAAGTCGGGTGTTAATAGATAGTGGAGCGACGGAAAACACTCTTTTATCAGATAGTTGGACGGATTCGGCCGCGAATTCGGAATGCGTTGCTTTGCTCCTAGATT
>JABAOE010005342.1_pt1 | contig 15600 bp, 16 predicted proteins | sample 7062141 | NCBI WGS metagenome assembly JABAOE01 (sample SAMN14538627, study PRJNA623070) | marine sediment metagenome | biome: marine biome [ENVO:00000428]; feature: marine pelagic biome [ENVO:01000023]; material: deep marine sediment [ENVO:00002113] | place: India: Gulf of Khambhat ... | reverse complement strand
TTCATCGCCCCCGCTCCCGGAGGAGAACAGCAGCCCGGCCAGCACGCCCACTGCCAGCACCACGATCGCGCCGGCGAAGACAGCTAGCGGCAGCGTGCTTGCCCGCGGCCCGGGCGCGTCGTCGGTCATCTTGTCTTTAGACTAGCCGAACGCCTGGCGAAGCTCCATCTGTGGGCCATCCCGGCAGACGAGCCGCACGCCCTTGCGCGTGAACACCGCGCAGCCGTAGCAGACGCCCGTGCCGCAGCCCATCCGCTCCTCCAGTAGCGCCTGCACCGGCTTCCGGGTGCGCATCTCGCGGACGACGGCGGCCATCGCCTCGAACATCGGATTGGGCCCGCAGGCGAAGACCTGGTCCGCCCATGGCATGTGCTGCGCGAGCAATTCCGTCACCCTCCCCGCGTGCCCCTCGGAGCCGTCGTCCGTGGCCGAAATCGCCTCCACCTCGGGCGGCAGATGCTCCGGCGGGCAGAGCTTCGACGCCGTGCGCGCACCCTGCAGCAGCGTCACGGAGCGGCCGGCCGCTACCGCCTCATCTGCCAGCGAGACGACGGCCGCGATGCCCAGCCCGCCTGCGACCAGCAGGATGTTCTCCGATCCAGCGTTCATCTCGAAGCCGCGTCCAAGCGGCCCGAAGACTGTGAGCGCGTCGCCAGCTTTGCGCTCCGAGAGCCACGCCGTGCCGCGGCCGCGCACGTCGTAGAGGATCGCGAACTGCCGCTCGCCGTCCGCCTCGCGGAAGCGGTGGAACGACATCGGTCGTGGCAGCAACGGGTCGAGCGCGTCGGTGCAGTGGATCATCAGGAAGCGTCCGGGCGAGGCGCCGCGCGCGACCTCCGGACAGGAGAGCCACATCAGGTACGTATCGTCGTACAGCTCCTCCTGCGAGAGGACGCGCGCCCCTTCGAGCTTCAGTCCGCTCACGTGCTCAGGTAGTCCCGCAGCGGCTGCACCGTGAACTCCTGCTCGCCGCGAGTCAGCGCGTTGACGGCGGCAGCCGCCGTGTCGATCGAGGTCAGGCAGGGGATGCGCTTTTCAGCCGCCGCACGACGAATGTGGAAGCCGTCCCGCAACGTCTCCGTCACGCGGCCCTCCGGCGTGTTGATGACGGCGTCGACGGTACCCTCGCGGATCACGTCTACGACGTTGGGGTAGCCCTGGTCGAGGCGCTTTGGCACCATCTCCACCGGAATTCCCAGCGCCTGGATCATCGTCGCCGTGCCCTCCGTCGCGTAGATGCTGCAGCCGGCCGATTGCAGCGTGCGGATCAGCGGCACCGCTTCGGGTTTCGTGTCGTCGTCCAGGCTGAGCAGGATCGTCTTGCGGCCGGCGAGCGACATGTCGGCGGCGATCAGCGCCTTCGCCAGCGCCGCCTCGAACGTCCGGTCGACGCCCATGACCTCGCCGGTCGACTTCATCTCGGGGCCGAGGTGCGTGTCGACGCCGATCAGCTTCGACATCGAGAACACCGGCGCCTTGACCGCCACCAGCTCCTGCTCCGGCCAGATCCCGGGCTCGTAGCCGAGCTCTCGCAGCGTCTTGCCCAGCATCACCTGCACCGACAGCTGCACCATCGGCACGCCCGTCACCTTGGAGATGAACGGCACCGTGCGGCTGGCGCGCGGGTTCACCTCCAGCACGTAGACGTTCGACTCGCCCTCATCGGGCCGCATGATCACGTACTGGATGTTCATCAGGCCGCGCACGTCAAGCGCCTGGCCCAGCCGCAGCGTGTACTCGACGATCGTCGCCTTCTCGTCCTCCCTCAGGCCGACGGCTGGGTAGACCGCCATCGAGTCACCGGAGTGGACGCCCGCGCGCTCGATGTGCTGCATGATGCCGGGGATGAGCGCGTCACCGCCGCCGTCGCAGATCGCGTCGACCTCCGCCTCGATGCCGGCCATGTACTTGTCGATCAACACCGGCTTCCCCGGCGAGATCTCCGCCGCCTCCGCCACATAGCGCACAAGGTCCGTGGCGTTTTGCACGATCTCCATCGCCCGCCCGCCCAGCACGTAGCTTGGCCGAACGAGGACCGGGTAGCCGATCAGCTGCGCCGTCTGCAGCGCCTCCTCCACCGTCGTCACGCCCGCGCCCGGCGGCTGCGGGATGCCGAGGCCCTGCAGGAGGTCCTCGAAGCGCTGGCGGTCCTCCGCCAGGTCGATCGCCTCGGCGCTCGACCCGAGGATCGGCAGGTTCGCCCGCGCCAGCGGCGTCGCCAGGTTCACCGCCGTCTGGCCGCCGAACTGGACGATCGAGGACGGCGCGGAGCCGTTCCCCGTCTCATTCTCCAGCAGGTCGCGCACGCCCTCCTCGTCCAGCGGCTCGAAGTAGAGCCGGTCGCTCGTGTCGAAGTCGGTCGAGACCGTCTCCGGGTTGGAGTTGGCCATGATCGCGCCGACGCCCGCTTCCCGCAGCGCCCAGGCCGCGTGCACGGCCGAGTAGTCGAACTCGATCCCCTGCCCGATGCGGATCGGCCCGCTGCCGATGACCAGCGCCTTTTCGCCGGGCAGCGCCGGCGCCTCGTTCTCCTCCTCGTAGGTGGAGTAGAAGTAGGGCGTCTCGGCCTCGAACTCGGCGGCGCAGGTGTCCACCGTCTTGTAGACCGGCTGCACGCCCCATTCCGTGCGCTGCCCGCGCACCTGTTCCGGCAGGCGGTCACCCAGCGTGCCGATTACCTCGTCCGAAAGACCGCTGCGCTTCGCCTGCCGCATCAAGGAGGGCGTCAGAGGCTCGCTGAGCAGCCGCTGCTCGACCTCGATCATGTTCTGCATCTTCGTCAGGAACCAGGGGTCGATCCCGGAGAGGCCGGCCAGCTCGGAGACGCTCGCGCCGCGCCGCAGCGAGGCCAGCACTGCCCACAGCCGCTCATCCGTCGGTATCGCCACGTAGTCGCGCGGGTCGATGTCGCGCCAGGCCGGGTGCTCCCAGAGCAGCGAGCGCCCGCCGAACTCCAGCGAGCGCACCGCCTTCCCCAGCGCCGCCTCGAACGTGCGGTCGATCGCCATCACCTCGCCGGTCGCCTTCATCTGCGTGCCGATGCGGCGCTCGCCCAGCGGGAACTTGTCGAACGGCCAGCGCGGGATCTTCACGACGACGTAGTCGAGCGCCGGCTCGAACGCGGCCGTCGTCTTGCCGGTGACGCGGTTCGGGATCTCGTCCAGCGTCTTGCCGGCGGCGATCTTCGCCGCGACGCGCGCGATCGGGTAGCCCGTCGCCTTCGACGCCAGCGCCGAGCTGCGCGACACGCGCGGGTTGACCTCGATCACGTAGTACGGCGGCGCGCCTCGTCCGTCAGGGCCACCGTCTTGCGGCTCCCAGTCGGCGATCTCCTTGCGCGGCGCCAGCGCGAACTGGATGTTGCAGCCGCCCTCGATGCCGAGCGCGCGGATGATCTTGAGCGACGCCGTGCGCAGCATCTGGTACTCCTTGTCGGACAGCGTCTGGCTGGGCGCGACGACGATGGAGTCGCCGGTGTGGACGCCCATCGGGTCGATGTTCTCCATGTTGCAGATGGTGATGCAGTTGTCGGCGCCGTCGCGCATCACCTCGTACTCGAGCTCCTTCCAGCCGGCGAGGTAGCGCTCGATGAGCACCTGGCTGATCGGTGAGGCCGCCAGCCCGCCGCGCACGATGTGCTCCAGCTCGTCCGGCGTCTCCACGATGCCGCCGCCGGTGCCGCCCAGCGTGTAGGCCGGGCGCACGACCAGGGGCAGGCCGATCTTCTTCGCCGCCTCGCGCGCTTCCTCCAGCGTCGTCACCGTCTCGCTCTCCGGCACCGGCTCGCCGATCTCGGCCAGCAGCTGGCGGAATAGCTCGCGGTCCTCGGCGGTGCGGATCGTGGCGATCGGCGTGCCGAGCGAGCGGACGTTGTGGCGCTCCAGGACGCCGGCGTCGGCCAGCGCCACCGCCAGGTTCAGCCCCGTCTGCCCGCCGAGCGTCGGCAGCAGGCCGTCCGGCTTCTCGCGCTCGATGATGCGCTCGATGACGGGCACCGTCAGCGGCTCGATGTAGATCGTGTCGGCGATCCCCTCGTCGGTCATGATCGTCGCGGGGTTGGAGTTGACGAGCACCGTGTGCACGCCCTCCTCGCGCAGCGACCGGCACGCCTGCGACCCGGAGTAGTCGAACTCCGCCGCCTGCCCGATGACGATCGGGCCGGAGCCGATGATGAGGACTTTGCTGGGTTTAGGGGTCATGCAACGCCCTCCCGGACGGGTTGGCTGACGGAAATCGTCCGGTGAACGAACCTGTGGAACCAGGCTGAGGTCGAGTTCACTTCGATCTGGACGGGCAGTCCCTTATCTGATTCTTGACGCACCTCAACCATTACGGGACAAAAGAGACTGTCGCCTGGATGAAGAGTCACCTCCCGATCCAGCGGGAAGGCGGCGCAGTTATTCTGACTCTGAAAGTCAAAGGCCTTGTTGTAGTTCACATCGGAATACGCGGCAAGATTGGCTTCGTCTCGCGGGAGTATCGCAAGCCCTGAGTCAGGGAAGAGTGTTACTGAACAAGTGCAGTGGTTGTAAGGCGACACGCCAAGATTCATCACGCGGACAATGAGGAACGACTTCGCAGCATCCAGCCAGTCGGAATCAGTGGCGGCTTCGTCGTACTTCTTTGAGTCGCTGTTCCAATGGTGAAAGAAGATCTCAAGGCGAGGCGGCAGGAGCGTGGGAAGCTGCGTGCGGATGAACCAAAGAAGTGCGATGCCGCCGACGAGGCCCTCGAGAATCCTGTCCTCGTAGACCAAGTACGATAGTGCTGGAGTCCCAAGGAGGATGACGGCGCTGTAACCGAGATTCACCCATCCCAGCGCTTCGTAGAGGCTGCGTAGCCGGTTCCTCTTCTTGCCTCGATCGGAGTGTGCGATGCCGCGCCCAAGTGCCCCTGCAGCCTGCACGATCGCCCAGTACGCAGCGAAGATCGTTAGTACTCCTCCCGCGATGATCATCGCGTCTGCTGTTGAAAGACTTGGCGTACTCTCGCTCACAGTGGCAGCTCGTACTCCATGCCCTGGCCGACGATCTGCGCCATGCTCGCGAAGTCGCCGAAGAACGACAGCGCCGGCTCGTTGCCCTCCGGGATGGTCCCGCGCAGGCTCTTGTAGCCGGCCTCGCGCGCCCAGTCTGTCGCCACTACGGCCAGCTCGCGGCCGCGGCCCTTGCCGCGGGCCTCCGGCGCCATCCAGACGCCGAGCACCGCCTCACTCGGGTGGTTGACGTCCGGCTGCACGAGCGCGAAGCCGCAGACCGCATCGTCCTCCGTGCAGACGAACGTGCCGCCGCGCGCCCCCAGTTCCTTCATCCTCGCGACGACGCCTTCGGCCGTCGTCGGGCCGGGCAGGCCGCTGCCCGCGCCCAGCTCGTCCCAGATCGCGGCGCCGATGGCGGCGATGGCGGCCGCGTCGTCCTCCGTCGCTTCTCTGTAAGCCGGTTCAGCCATGGCGCGCCTCCTCCATCATCTCCACGAAGCGGTCGAACACGTAGACGTTGTCCAGCGGCCCCGGCGAGGCCTCCGAGTGGTACTGGATCGAGATCACCGGCTCGCTGCGGTGGCGCAGCCCCTCGCACGTGCCGTCGTTCAGGTGCACCTGCGAGACCTCGATATCGCTCGACAGGCCGTCGGGGTCGACGGCGTAGCCGTGGTTCTGCGCCGTGATGTGCACGCGGCCGGTGTCGACGTCCTGCACCGGGTGGTTGGCGCCGCGGTGCCCGAACTTGAGCTTGAACGTGTCCGCGCCGAAGGCGCGGCCCAGCACCTGGTGGCCCAGGCAGATGCCAAGCAGCGGCGCCTTGCCGATCAGCGAACGAACCGTCGCCACCTGATAGTCGAGGAACTTCGGGTCGCCCGGGCCCGGCGAGAAGAGGATCCCGTCCGGCTTGAGGGCGAGGATCGTCTCCGCGTCCGCGTCCGGCGGCAGCGCGGTGACGCGGCAGCCGCGCGCGGCGAGCAGGCGCATGATGTTGTACTTGACTCCGTCGTCGACGAGCGCGACGTGCCGCTTCGGCTCGTCCGATTCCCACTCGTACGGCTCGTCGGTGCTGACGCCGCGCACGAGGTCTACTTCGCCGTAGCGGGGGGCGGCGCGCAGGCGGGCGAGCGCTTCTTCGGCCGTTCCGTCGGTCGTCAGGGCGCCCATCATCACGCCGGCGTTGCGCAGCCTGCGGGTGAGCGCGCGCGTGTCGACGCCGGCGATCCCAGGCACGTTCTCCGACGCCAGGTACTCGCCCAGCGTGCGCCCGGAGCGCCAGTGCGAGGGCGCGTCGCAGGCCTCGTGCACGACGAGCCCGGCGACCTGGATGCGCTTCGACTCGACGTCCTCGGCGTTGATGCCGTAGTTGCCGGCCAGCGGGTACGTCAGCACCAGCACCNNCCCGTAGTTGCCGGCCATCGGGTACGTGAGCACCAGCACCTGCCCCGCGAACGACGGGTCCGTGAGCATCTCCTGGTAGCCCGTCATCGCCGTCGAGAAAACGACCTCGCCGGTAGCGGGCACGTCGGCGCCGAACGCCTCCCCGCCGAACACGGAGCCGTCTTCGAGCACGAGGGAAGCGGGCTTAGCGGGCATCGTGTACGACCTTCCCGCCGTAGACCGTAGCCACCACGCGGCCCTTGAGCGTGCGGCCCGCCAGCGGCGTGTTCTTGCCCAGGCTCGCGAACGTCTCCGGCTCCACCGTCCACTCCGCCTCCGGGTCGATGATCGCCAGGTCGCCCGGTGCGCCCTGCGAGAGAGAGCCGATCCCAGGTACGTGCCGGCCGAGGCCCAGCGTGGCTGCAGGTGCGATCGTCAGCCGCTCTATCGCCGTCTCAAGCGGGAGCGCCGTCAGGCAGAGCGCCAGCGCCGTCTCCAGGCCGCTGATGCCCATCGCCGCCGCGTCGAACTCGCAGAGCTTGTCCTGCATGGCGTGCGGCGCGTGGTCAGTCGNNGCTTGTCCTGCGTCGCGTGTGGCGCGTGATCCGTCGCGATGCAGTCGATCGTCCCGTCGAGGAGCCCGGCCACGCAGGCCGCGACGTCCTCGGGCGTGCGCAGCGGCGGGTTTACCTTCGCGTTCGTGTCGTAGGCCAGCGGCCCGCCTTCGGTCGGGCCGGTCAGCACGGCTTCGTGAGTCATGGTGAGGTGGTGCGGGGTGACCTCTGCCGTCACGGGCAGGCCCCGCGCCTTCGCTTCGCGCACCAGCGCGACCGATCCGGCCGTGCTCACGTGCGCCAGGTGCACGCGCGCCCCGGTCGTCTCGGCGAGGGCGATGTCGCGTGCCACCATCGCCTCTTCGGCCGCCGACGGCACGCCGCGGAGACCGAGCCTCGTCGAGACCCAGCCTTCGTGCATCACGCCGCCGGCGGCCAGCGAGGGCTCCTCTGCGTGGTTGATGATGGTCCTATCGAGCATGCCGGAGTACTCGAGCGCGCGGCGCATCAGCGCGGAGTCGGCCACCGGCGCGCCGTCGTCGCTGAAGGCGACTGCGCCGGCGGTTGCCAGCTCGGCCAGCTCGGCCAGCTCGTGGCCCGCCCGGCCCTTCGTCACGCAGCCGATCGGCAGCACGCGCACGACGCCTTTGGCGGCCGCTGTACGCAGGATGAACTCGACGGCCCCGGCAGAGTCAGTTGGCGGCTCCGTGTTCGGCATCGCGCAGACGGTGGTGAAGCCGCCGCGCGCCGCCGCCAGCGTACCCGTCTCGATCGTTTCCTTGTGTTCGAACCCCGGCTCGCGCAGGTGCGTGTGCAGGTCGACGAACCCCGCACAGACGACGAGCCCAGAGGCGTCGATCGTCTCGCCCGCCGCCTCGCCACCCGGCTTTCCCGGGCCCGCCACGACGCCGCCGCGCACGATGACGTCGGCGACGGCGTCGGTGCCACTGGCCGGGTCGAGAACGCGGCCGCCGCGAATGGTGATGTCGCTCATCCGGCCTTTACTCCGCACATCAGCAACAGCACCGCCATGCGTACCGCGACGCCGTTGGTCACCTGCTCGTCGATCACAGACTGCAGGCTGCTTGCGACGGCCGGCGACATCTCGACGCCTTCGTTGATCGGGCCGGGGTGCATAACCAGTGCGCCCTTCGCCGCCCGGGCGACCCGCGACTCGTTCAGCTGGTAGAGCGTCGCGTACTCGCGGAGCGACGGCAGCAGGCCGCCGCTCATGCGCTCCTTCTGCAGGCGCAGCGCCNNACTCGCGTAGCGACGGCAGCAGGCCGCCTGTCATCCGCTCTCTCTGCAGGCGCAGCGCCATCAGGACGTCCGCTCCCTCCACCGCGGCGTCGAGGTCGGTCTCGGCGTTGACGCGGGGGATCGCGGCCGGGTTCTCGATCGGCGGGTCTCCGGGGCGCATCCCGGCCGGGAGCAGCGTTGGCGGCGCGCAGACCGTTACGTCCGCCCCGGCGTTGGCGAGCAGCCAGATGTTGGATCGCGCCACGCGGCTGTGCGCGATATCGCCGACGATGACTACGCGCCGCCCGCGGACGTCGCCCAGGTGCGCCCGCATCGTGTAGAGGTCCAGCAGCGCCTGCGTCGGGTGGGCGTGCCAGCCGTCGCCGGCGTTGATCACCGACGAGCGGACGTGCCTCGCGACGAGGTGTGGCGCTCCGGACGAGCCGTGGCGCATCACGAGCACGTCGGCGCCGACTGCCTGCAGCGTGCGCACGGTGTCGATCAGCGACTCGCCCTTCTCGACGCTCGAACCGCCGGCGGCGACGTTGATCACGTCGGCGCCCAGCGCCTTGCCGGCGAGCTCGAACGACGCTCGCGTGCGCGTGCTCGCCTCGTAGAAGAGCGTGACGATCGTGCGGCCGCGCAGCGTCGGCACGCGGGGCACGTCACGGCCCAGCACCTCCTTCATCGAGTCGGTTGTCTCCATCAGCAGCGTGATCTCGTCGCCGGTCAGATCGTCGACGTCCAGCAGGTGATGTCGGGTCCAGCGGCGATCGTTGCCGGAGCGCGGCGCGACTGCCGGCTCCTGGCTGGCGGCTCTGATCATCGTTCACCCTCCTCTCGCGCGATGCGCACTTCGTCGCGGCCGTCAGTCTCCTCGAGGAGGACGTCCACGTCTTCGTGCAGCGCGGTCGGGATGTTCTTGCCCACGTAGTCGGCGCGGATCGGCAGCTCGCGGTGGCCGCGGTCGACGAGCACGGCCAGCTGGATCGCCGCCGGGCGGCCGAAGTCGGTCAGCGCGTCCAGCGCGGCGCGGATGCTGCGGCCCGTGTAGAGCACGTCGTCGACGAGGACGACGGTGCGTCCCTCCATCGCCACCGGCAGGTCTGTCGGCTGGACGTGCGGCGCGCGCGAGGCGATGTCGTCGCGGTAGAGGCCGATGTCCAGGGCGCCGACGGGCACGCTCTCGTGCTCGATCTCGCCGATCGCCTCCGCCAGGCGGTTCGCCAGCGGAACGCCCCGCGTGCGCATGCCGACAAGCACGACGTCGCCCAGGCCGTGGTTGCGTTCCACGATCTCGTGGGCGATGCGCCGGATGGCGCGGCGGATTTCTTCCGCGGAGAGGACTGTGCGCGCGATCAATAAAAAACCCTCTCACCAATGGGAGAGGGACCGCGCGTCAGCCGGTTCAGTATGCGGTTGGCCTGGACGTATGCGTACGTCAACTCGATCTCCCTTGGCGGCCTCGCAGGACCGCATTAAAGGTCTCGGTTGTTAGGACGGTTTCGCCTGACCAATGTTAGCAGCGCGCCGGAAATCCGGCAACGCCGGATGGTATGTTATCCACGAACGCGACTGTCGTCTCGACCGGAGCGGAGAGACCTGGCGCTGCGACGAGCACCCCGGGCGGCCGGACGCGAGATTCCTCCGCTGCGCCCGCCTCGCGGCTGACTCCGGTCGAAATGACACTTGTCATGTAGGAGGAGAGATAGATGCCGGAGTTTGTGCGCGTGGCCAGCGTCAGCGAGGTGCCGCCGGGCGAGATGAAGATCGTCGAGGTGGGCGACCAGGAAGTCGTGATCGCCAACGTCGACGGCAAGCTCGTCTGCTTCAGCAACGAGTGCACGCACCGCCAGGGCCCGATGGGCGAGGGGATGCTCCTCGAAGGGGGGATTGTCGAGTGCCCGTTCCACGGCGGCCAGTTCAACGTAGAAACCGGCGAGGTGGTCGCCGCGCCGCCTGAAGAGCCCCTGCCGACGTACGAAGTGCAGGTCGACGGCGACGACGTCAGCGTCGCCGTCTAGCCCGGCGTCGCTAGTCCGGGCCGCCGATCCAGCTCACGAAGCGGTCGAGGTCCGGCAGCAGGTCGCCCGCCTGCGCGAGGAACAGCACGCCCACCACGAGACTGAGCACCGCCGCCAGGCCGCCGGCCGCGACGTAGATCCACTGCCGCCGCGCGCTGGAGACGACCGTCACAGTGCTCAGCACCGTAATCACCGTGTTCGAGATCAGCAGGCCCGCTATGAAGGCCAGCAGGGCAATGACGCCCCCCACCTGGCTCGACGCCCCGACCGCCGTCGTTATCACCAGCACCTGCGTCCCGGTCTCCGCGCCGATGCCGTGGATGGCGCCGATCCCCAACGCCGTCCGGGCGCCGTACTGCTGCTCGGCGTGCACGTGCTCCCTCGGCCTGCCGAAGACGCGCGCGCGGACGCCCTCGTAGGCGTTGCGGACGCCGGCGAAGACCAGCATCCAGCGGCTGCGCAGCTTCACCTCTTCGCCCGAGCGGAAGAAGCGGAAGATTGCGTAGAAGAGGTAGATGGCAAGCAGAATCAGCGTGACGCCGACGACGCGCTCCATCACCGGGTCGATCCAGTCCGGCAAGAACTCGCGCGCAACGATCGCCAGCACGCCCAGCGCAAAGACGATGCTGCCGTGGCCGAGAGCGTAGAGGCTGCCCAGCCAGAGGGCCGACCGCTGATGGCTCACGAACCCCGTCATGGCGCTCAGCTGCCCGTTGACGCCGCCGCTCGGCCGCCCGGCGGTCTCGGCGTGGAGGTGGGCCGGATCGTGGCCGGCGGCGACGGTCGTCTCGGTAGCGACGGCCGAGCCTCCCACACCTGCCGCCTCGTGGGTGTGGCCGATCGAGTGGTGCGACTCGTCGGTGAGCATGAATCCGGGCTCGCCGATCAGCCACTTCTCGGACTCAGGTAGCTCAGCGGTCGTGCTCGTGATGTCGGTGATCGCGGCGATGTGGTCCCAGTCGATGCCGTGACGCAGGCCGAGCGCCAGCGCGGCGCTGATCACGCCCACGGAGCCGAGAATCGACAGGACTGGCAGAGCTTCGGCGGGGAACATGGCTGGCGTCTATTCTTTCTTCTGGCAGGTCTGGCAGACGCCGAAGATAGCGAAGTGGCTGAGGTCTGCCTGGAAGCCGGCCTCTTCGTAGAGCAGAGTCGCGACCCCGTCCAGGTAGCTATTGTCGAGCGATTGCACCTCACCGCAGGTGCGGCAGATCAGGTGGTGGTGCCGGTCCTTGCCGACCCACTCGAACTCGCTTTCGCCGCCGCCCATATCCGTCTCGTAGACGAGACTAAGGTCGGCGGCCGACGCCAGCGTACGGTAGACGGTCGAGGCGTCGATGAACGGGTGGGACGTGCGCAGCTCCTCGATCAGCTGCGAGGCGGTGACGTGGACGCCGGAGTGGCGGATGGCGCAGAGGATGTGAACGCGCTGGGGCGTAACCTTCTGGCCGGCTTCTCTTAGTACGACCGCGGTCTCGTTTTCGCAGGCCATGGCGCCCTCCGGTGCAAATGCAAGTAGCTGCATCTGCATCATGCCGAAGGCGCAACCGGCTGTCAACTGGCGACTGGCGCAGGAGGCCCGTTCAGCCGCCGGCCAGCGGTGGGATCAGCGTCAGGCGGTCGCCCTCCGCCAGCGTCCGGTCGATGTCAGTAGCCTCGTCGCCGACGATCACGGCCGACGCCAGTTCGTCCCCGATCTGCAGCCGGTCCAGCACGTCGCGGACGGTTGCCCGGTCAGGCATCTCGTAGGGGAAAGTAGCCTCGTCACCGGGCGCGTACTGGTCGAGATAGCCGCGAAGCTCCACCGTGATCTTCATCCGAAAGGAGCATACCGCGCCCGCAATGCCACCTGCTATACTCGGCGCCGCCATGCCCTACGACATCGAAGAAGTGCGCCGCAAGTACATCGGCTTCGAGACGAAGAAGACCCGCGGCCGCTATCCCGTCGAGCACGACCCGATCCGCCGCCATTGCCACATGGTGGAGGACAACAACCCGCTCTTCATCGACCCCGACCAGGAAGGTGGGGCCCACTGTTCGCCCTCTGGCTGGCTGGCCCACTACTTCGCCAGCCTCGGCCCCTGGCCCGCTGTCTTCGAGCCGCTGTTCCCTGTCGTACCGACTCCGGGCAAGCGCATCGTCAACATGAGCCAGGAAGTGGAGTGGTCGGCCCGCATCAGGGTCGGTGACCACCTCTCGGTCGTCCGCCGCATCGCTGACGTCTACCAGAAAGGCATCACGATCGATCCCGAGGCCGTCTGGATCGTCGCCGAGGCGATCATCACGAACCAGCGCGACGAAGAGGTTTGCGTCGTGCGCAACACGCTCCTCACGCACCGCACACCCGAAGAAGTGGCGGCGGCGAAGGCCGGCACATGAACAGGGCGCAGGTCTACTGGGACGATGTGACCGCAGGTGACGAGCTGCCTGAGGTCGTACTCGACATAAATGTAAAGCGCCTCTTCCTGCAGGCGAGCGGCGCGCAGGACTGGTACCCTGCCCACTTCGACCCCGCCTTCGCCCGCAAGGCCGGCCACGAGGACGTCTTCATGAACACGGGCTTCGTCCAGGCGGCGCTCGTCCGCCTGATAACGGACTGGATGGGGGACGCGGGCTTCCTGAAGCGCCTCGCCTTCGAGATGCGCCGCCAGCACCGGCCGGGAGACACGATGGTCTGTCGCGGGAAAGTCACTCGCAAGGAAGTGGCGGACGGCGCCGGGCTGGTCTTTCTCCAGGTCTGGGCCGAAAACGAGCGTGAGGGCGCAGCGACGCCCGGCGAGGCGACGGTAATCCTTCCGCGTGCGCAGGCTGCCGGGTGAATTGGGATGGGCTGCCGCGCGTCAGTCTGTTGACGCGTCGCGCGCAAACTGCTTACAGTGGGCGCACTCACAGCGTAATCACAAAGCGGAGGACAGCAATATGGGTGGCCGCGAGGACCTGCTAAAGAGCGTTCCAATCTTCTCTGAACTCGGCCGCGGTGACCTGTCGCGGCTGGGCAAGCTGATGGTTCCGCGCGTCGTCAAGGCCGGCGAAGCGGTGATAGAGGAAAACGACCAGGCAGCCGGCTTCTTCGTCGTCTCCAGCGGGAAGCTGGTGGCAGAGCGCGGCGGAAAGACGCTGGCGAACTACGGCCCGGGTGACTTCTTCGGCGAGATGGCGCTCTTTGAGGGCTTCCCGCGCTCTGCGACCGTCCGCGCCATCGAGGACAGCGAGTGCCTGGCGATGACCCGCTGGGACTTCACTGCCGAGCTCAAGAACCGCCCGCAGATCGCCGTCGGCATGCTGCCCGTCCTCGTCCGCCGCCTGCGCGAGACAGACGAGCGCCTGGCCGAGTAGCCCCGCAGCCCGTTACTCCAGGATCGCGCCGGCGTCCCGCAGCCGCTTCTGCAGCGTCGCCACGTTCACGGTCGTTGCGTCACGGCCCTTTGCCGCCAGCGCTGCCGCGATGCCCGCCGCCTCGCCCGTCGCCATGCACGCCGGGATCTCCTTCGTGGCGTGGTGGACGCGGTGATCGACCGAGATGCAGCGTCCGGCGGTGAGCAGGTTCGCCGTCCCCCGCGTCAGCAGCGATCCGTACGGGATGTTGTAGACGCAGTCGTACTTTGTCCAGTGGCCCGTGCGGGCGATCGTGTCGACGAAGGGGCGGCCCAGGTCGTCCCGGACCATGACGTAGCGTCCCTGGAGCCTCCGCGATTCCGTGACCCCCAGCTGGTCCGCCATCAGCGATATGTAAGCGTCCTCGAAGCCCGGCGCATCAGCGCGAAGGCGGGACGCTTCCTCCTCCACCATCCGCCGGCACTCGGCCAGCGCCGCCGAGACCTCCGCCGGGTCGGTCGCGTCGATCTTCTCGCGGACGCGCCCCTCGCCGCCCCACGGTACGAGCGCCCGGTCGCGTCCCGTCGTCCGAAAGAAGAGCCCACCTGCCTCAAGCGCTTTCTCCACATCGCGCACGCCGCCCATCTCGAACCAGAGCCATGGGTGCACGCGCTCCGCTTCGTACGGCTCACCGGCCGCGGCGAAGACGTCGCCGTCGCCGGTCGTGTCGATCACGATGCGTGGCACGATAGCCTGCCGACCTGACTTATTCTGAATCACGACCGCGGTGATCCGCCCATCCTCCATCAGCGGCTCGCAGGCCCACGTCTGATAGAGCACGCTCACGCCGGCCTCGCGCAGCATCTCGTCGGCGGCGAAGATGAAGGCGTAGGGGTCGAACGCGACGGAGTAGCGGACGCGGTGCGGCCCGCTGCCCCAGACGAGCCCCCAGCGCCGGCAGTGCTCGACGAGCGCTGGGTCTGGGTCGTCCCACTGCTCCGCCGGCGGATACCAGACGCCGCCGCGACGCTCCATGCGCTCGACGATCTCCTGACAGAGCCCGGCCACGGTCTGCTTGCCGGCGCCGTCGTCCAGCGTGAGCAGGAGGATGATCATGCCGCCGGTCGCCAGTCCGCCCGTGTAGCTGAAACGCTCGATCAGGAGCGTATCGGCGCCCGTCCTGGCCGAAGACACGGCCGCCGACACCCCCGCCGAGCCGCCGCCGACCACCAGCACGTCGGGCCGCGCGATCACCGGCAGGCGCGTTTCGGGAAGCGTTACGAAGTCGGGATCAGTTGACACTCCGGCACGAGGATACACGAGCGGAGCGGGAGGGCAAGCGCCGCCGCGCCGGTCAGTCTCCGACTTTGCGCCACTGGCCCCGGCCGTCTCTCGCCGTGCGGGACGCCTGGCCGTGGAGGATGCTGTTCTCCGCCAGCAGCTCCAGCGCGTCCGTTCGCGCGAAGGAGTAGGGCAGGAACGCTTCCGGATCGACCTCGCAGAGGACGTGGGCGGCGGCATAGGCATGGCCTTCGCTGTAGACGGCCTCGACCACCTGGCGCACCGGGATGTCCGCCAGCGGGTCGTGGGCGGACTCACGAAAGACAAGCTCGCCACGGCCGCGCTTGCCAGCGGTCGCGTTGAGCGTCGAGGTCACGTGGAGGAGGCGCGGCGGGCAGTCGAAGCCGGCGCCGTCGCTGCGTGGTATGAACTTGAACTGGAAGGCGGAGAACTCCTCGCGGCCCGGCTCTGTGTCTTCATCCAGGCGGCCGCGCGCGCTCAGGTAGCGAACCTCGTGTCTCTCGGCGTGACCCCAGACGTGCTCGCTCGTCGCGTCGAAGACGACTCGCGCCAGCTTCGTCGGTTCGCCGAAGATCTCGCGGCCTACCGTCACGGCGTCCGTCGTCGAGCGTGGCGCGGCGATGCAGTAGTTCGCCGTGATGTCCTGGTAGCGTGCACGAACGTACACGCCCCCGCTGTTGAAGCTGCCAATGCAGTTCGAATTTCCGACTTCAGTGAAGGTGGCGACGCCCGTCGGGTTCGGCGCCGGCTCAAGCGGCGGCGGCAGGAGCGCCCGGATCGCCTCCGGCGTCGTTTCGAAGTAGACGGA
>JABAOE010001312.1_pt1 | contig 15602 bp, 21 predicted proteins | sample 7062141 | NCBI WGS metagenome assembly JABAOE01 (sample SAMN14538627, study PRJNA623070) | marine sediment metagenome | biome: marine biome [ENVO:00000428]; feature: marine pelagic biome [ENVO:01000023]; material: deep marine sediment [ENVO:00002113] | place: India: Gulf of Khambhat ... | reverse complement strand
TTTTCAATGAATGATATTGAATGGTGTCATGAAGTTTATCCACAATATGAAATACTTGGACTAGAGTGGTTCATAAAAAATTATCATTATTCAATTGAAGCGAGAGTTTGTGGAAGCTTGTATGAGGATCCATTATGGACTTATGAAGGAAATGATAGAATGCAAAAACTTCTTGAACGAAGTATGCATTACATTGAATTAGAAATTCAAGAAAGTCTTGATGAAGCTAAAAGTGGAGTAAATGATCCTACACCTGCAATTATTCCCTCTTGGATAAAGAGTACAGGAGGTTATTGGGTTGATGGATTTACTACTGATGTAGAGTTTGTAAACGCAATGCAGTTTTTAATTGATGAAGGAATTCTAGTTGTTCCTCCTACATCATCAAGTCAAAGTGGTGCATCTGAAGTTCCTGATTGGATCAAAACAACTACTGGATACTGGGTTGATAACAAAATAACTGATGATGAATTCATTACTGCAATTCAGTGGTTAATTAATAATGGAATAATTCGTGTTTAGAATTTTTTTATTTCAGGTATTTTCCAATTTCCAATGTCAAATCCATCACGACGTAGATATTTTAAAGTGAGTTTGTAAACTAGTTCGTCATGGTCAACTTGATCTAAAAGATCACTCCACAAAACTTTTCCTTTTGTGTTTATCTGTTGTTGCAAAAGTAAATTCATTTTTTCTGCAATTTCTTTACATTGATCAAATGTTTTTCCATTTTTGTACGTCCTAGTTCTAGTATCACAACTATCCATGTTACTAATTCAAAAGTAACTAGTAATATTTAGGCTTGAAATTCTAGTGAAATGAACAAAATGTATCTCTAGAAAATTCAAGCCTAATCTAATGATTTAGTAGAAAGATCTATAATCAATGACCATAGAATCCTGCCTATAATGATTGATTTCAGTAAATATCTGAATTGTCCAGATTGCATAGACTCTGGAGTATACTGCTCTGAACACAGAGATGAAGTAGAAAAAATTCTAAAAGAAAATGATTTTGAATTAGATAATGATTAGATCTTTTGTAAATTTGTGTAACACCATTGGTTTTTCTTTTACAACTAAAGAATCTTCAATGCGTACACCAAACTTTTTTGGAATATAGATTCCAGGTTCAACAGTTATTGCCATGTTTTTTTTCAGTTTTGTTGTGCTACGATATGAAATATTTGGTTGCTCATGGACTTCAAGTCCAATTCCATGACCAGTTGAATGAGTAAAGTACTTTCCAAATTTTTGTTTTTTAATATAATCTCTACATGCTTTATCAATTAATTTACTTGAAGTATTGGGTTTTACTGCTTTTAGTCCAAGTTTTTGTGATTCTTTTACAATTTCATACACTTGTTTTGCTTTATCAGAAACTTTTCCTAGTCCGAATGTTCTAGTTGCATCAGATACATATCCTTTGTATCTAAGTGTAAGATCAACTACAATTAGATCTCCATTTGAGAATTTTCGGTTTGTTACTTGTGCATGTGGTAGAGCACCATTTGGACCTCCAGCAATAATTAATGGATTTAATGTTGATTTGTAACCAGTATCAAACATTTCTTTTCCTATTGCATAAGACATTAAGATTGCTTGAAGTTCTGATTCTTTCATACCTTTTTTTATTTTGTTTGAACAAATTTCAAACATTTCATCAATAATTTTTGAAGCCTTTTTTAGAATTACAATTTCATTTGAGTCTTTGATAATTCTTGCATTGTAAAATGGTTCAGTAGAATGTTTTATTCCACGAACTGATTTTTTTAATGATGACATTACATTGTAGTTTTGACAATCAGTACAAACTTTTTTTCCTTTGATTTTTTTTGTTAGTGAAGAAATTAATCCAGTTCCTCTTTCAGATGTAATTACATCACAATTTTTTGATTCTTGTTTTGCTCGTCCAACCTCTAATTCAGGCGCAATAATTGTTGTTTTTCCATTTTTTTCTAAAATTCCAATGGCTTCTCCCCAAAATCCAGTCATGTAAAACAGGTTTTCAGGCTCAAAAGTTACCAAAGTGTCACAATTGATTTTTTTTGCAAATTTTAGTAGGTTAGTTCTACGTTGTTTCACACACAAAATTTTCATTTTCTTAATTTATTTCTGCTGCAAAGTTTGTATACTGGAGTTTTGACTTTGAGAATGATGTCTGAACAAGCAAAATCATCAAAGAAAAAAGTGGTAGCATTACTATCTGGAGGATTAGATAGTCAGCTAGCAGTCAAAATGATGCAAAAACAAGGATTTGATGTTCATGCACTAGCACTTAGAACACCATTTTGTGATTTTGATTGTGGTAAAGGCTGTGGTTTTGATATTGTTAACAGAGCAGAGGCACTAAATGTTCCACTAAAAACAGAATTTCTTGGTGAAGAATACATTGAGATGTTAAAGAATCCAAAGTATGGACGCGGTGCTGGTTTTAATCCATGCATTGATTGCAGAGCAATGATGTTTGATGCAGCAAAAAAACACATGGAAGAGATTGGTGCAGAGTTTGTAATCTCTGGCGAAGTTGTTGGACAAAGACCAATGAGTCAACACAGACCTGCACTAAAAACAATTGAAAAAGAATCAAACCTTGAGGGAAAAATTGTAAGACCACTTTCAGCAGCTTTGCTTGGAAAGACGGATCCTGAAAAAGATGGCTTGATAAAAAGAGAAGATCTTGGAATGATTAGAGGTCGTTCAAGAAAAATGCAATTGCAAATGGCAAAAGAGTTTGGAATTCCTGATCCACCAAACGCAGGTGGTGGATGTTTACTAACTGACAAAGCATTTGGTAAAAGATGTACTGATCTTTTTGATCATACCGAAACGCCAACGTTCAATGACATTGATTTACTAAAAGTTGGAAGACACTTCAGATTAGATGAGCATACAAAACTAGTTGTTGGAAGAAGTAAAGAAGAAAATTCTAACATTGCTTTACTTGCTTTACCTAATGATATTATTTTAGAAGCTAAAGATCACATGGGTCCAACTTCAATGCTACGTGGAAGTACTGCTGATAATCATAAAGAGTTTGCAGCTTCAGTAACTTTGCGTTATTCTGATGCTCCAAATGATTCAAAACACACAGTTCTAGCACAAAAAAACAATGAAAAACAAGAGATTCAAGCAGAATGTGCACAAGAATCTTCCTACCTAAAATTCAGAATTTAGCCTGAAAATTCGGTTCGTGATTTCATCTAACAAAGAAGAGTTTTTGAATAAGTAGATCGCTTTTCTCAACAGGATGCAAAAACAAGAAGGTAACACCTATCTGAAAGCAATTACAATCAGAGACCCAAGTGATGTTCATTCAATTAAAGAAGACATCAAAAAGAACATGATTCTAATTCTTAGAGTCACTCCACTTGCACAAAAAGATGTAGATCAGCTAAGAAAAGTTGTTGAAGAACTTTATTCAATTGCAAAAACTTCTGGTGCAGACATTGCAAGATTAGGTGAAGAAAGAATTATTGTTGCACCTTCAAATGTAAAGATCTGGAAGCCAGAATACGATCTAAAATAATTTTATTGCTTCCTGAATTTGTGGATAATGCGAAGCTACTCTAAACATTCTTCTAATTGACATTGAAAGATTTTCTGATTTTCTTCTTTCTCCGTGATTGACAAGAACTCTACGAAGTTTTGGTCTTAGTTTGTGTATAAAGGAAATTAGTTGATTATAGTCACTGTGACCGCTAAATCCATCAAGCTTTTCAATACCACAGTTAATGTTTACAACTTCAACTTTGCCTTCTCTTCCCATTAATGATACTTGTTTTGAACCATCAAGAACTCTTCTTCCAAGTGTACCGTTTACTTGGTATGATACAAACAAAATCTTGTTCTTTTTATCAGGAGCAATGTTTTTGAAATATTCTAGAACAGGGCCGCCTTCTAACATTCCAGATGTTGCTAAAATTATACAAGGAGAGCCATCACGAAGAGGTTCTTCTCTTGCATCAGGATGTTCAACGTTTGTAAAGTATTCTGAATCAAACGGATTGTCATCAGTTTCTAAAATTTTCTGACGTAATTCTCTTGCAAGATATTCTGGATATGCTTCGTGAATTGAAGATGCTTCTGAAATCATTCCCTCTGTAAATACTGGTGCTTCTACCATTTCTCCTGATTTCATGTAATGATCAATTACCATCATAATTTCTTGAGCACGACCTACTGCTGGAATTGGAATTAGTACCTTGCCTCCATCAGCCAAAGTATTGTTAATAGCATTGATGAAGGCAGATTCAACTTCTTGTCTTGAAGGCTGAATGTCTTCTTTAGCACCATAAGTACTCTCAATAAGAAGGGTTTCGACTCTTGGGAAATTCCAGCTTGCAGCTTCAAAGAGAATGCTTTTTGCAAATTTTATGTCACCAGAGTATACAAAGTTATGATCACCATTTCCAATGTGGAAATGACAAAGGGCAGAACCAAGAATGTGTCCGGCATTTGCTAAAACAAGTTTAATGTCAGGTGAAATGTCAGTTACAGTTCCATATGGAAGAGTAATTGCTTGTTTCATAATTTGTTTAACGTCTCTGTCTGAATACATGGGTGTCTTTCCTTGTGCAGCTGCAACTTTGATTGCGTCAAGCTGAATCAAGTTCATCATTGGAAGTGTTGGTTCTGTACAATAGATTGGACCTTTGTAACCATACTTGCATAACACTGGCAAAAATCCTGTATGGTCGAGGTGTGCATGACCAATAACTACTGCATCAAGATCATCAAGTGTAACATTTGCCCAGTCTAATCTTGGAAAAGATTCTGATGGAGTTCTTGCTCCAGGGTTTACTCCACAATCAATCAAAATTTTGCTTTCTCCTGTTGTCAAAAGCATGCAGGAACGACCTACTTGACCAAATCCTCCAAGAGTCAATAGTGAAACTTCAGATTTTTGGGCTATTCTAGGCCTAAAGATTTCATCTCCAATCTGCCTTAGTTGTTTGCTTCTGTCTGCAGATGAGATTTTTAGATTATAGTTAATTGTTTGAATGGTGCTGGATGGGTTTGTTGTAGCCTTTCTTATCCTTAATTTCCATCCAATTTTCTCAGTAACTTCAGGATGATTAAATTCTTGTGCGTTTCTTTGTAAAAGCCATGGACGTTTTGCTTCAAGAGAAACTTCACCTGTGGCAGTATCAAAGAATGTGCTTTGAAGATCTGCTTCTTTTGGAATTACTTGTGTGAGAATTTGTCTGGCTTCTTCTTCAGATTTTCTAATTGATTCATCAGTTCTTACAACAATTCTTTTTTTAATTACATTAACTAGGTTTGAAATGATTTGGTTGTTCTCCATTAGATATTTTGGGGTATTAGTATAAAGTGCAATTCTCGGTCCTTCGTATTCTATTTTTGTTACACTGGCTTCTTTTGGAATACTTTCCAGTATGGTTGCCATTATGTTTTGGCTAGGAGGTAATTCTTTTTGTTGCTGTTTTCTTTGCATTAAATCACTATAGTGCGATGATTGCTTTCTTTTGCTCTTTTGTTAAAAGGCGGAATCCATCTTTGTCAATGATTGAGATGTTGATTCCGTCGCCGGTTCCAATATTTCTTGTAATAGCTGCTTTTACTGCTCTTAAAGCTATTACTTTAGCTTCTTCTACTGTAAGGTCGTCACGATATTCTTCCTCAAGTAGACCATATGCAACTGGAGAACCACTACCAGTAGTTACATAGGTTTTTTCTTCAACTGAACCAAACATGTCAATGTTGAACAGTGCAGGTCCAGAATTATCATATCCGCCAACTAAAATGTCAGCAATAAATGGATAACCTCTATTTTGATGAAAGATAAGAGATGTAAGTCTAGTTAATGATTTGATTGGAATTGGTTCTTGTTTTTGAATTCTGTGAATGTTTGCATGATAACGCAAGATATCAGTGATGTTTTGTGCATCAGCAACCCCACCCGCCATTGTCATACCAGCATGTTCATCAATTTTTTGAATTTTCATTGTGTTATTATTTGCAATAAAGTACCCAGCGCTTGCTCTCATATCTGCGCAAAGTACGACACCGTCTTTAGCCTTGATACCTACGGTGGTAGTTCCGTGCAAAATCTTTTCTTCTACATTATTTGACAAAAAATACACCTGTTAGAGATAATGTAAAAAGGATGGCACCCTTTTAAATAACTTTTCTGTTCCTGTGAATTGATAAATAGTGACAAAAAATCAAGATCGCATGCAATCACACACAATGGAGTTGCCACGGCTAATCGTGATTGGAGAAAAAAATATCTCAGATATAGGCAATTTTCTGAGTTCTCTTACAAAACCAAAAAAAGTTTCCATAATGTCAGGGGTAAATGTTAGAAAAATTGTTCAGAAAAAGATTGACAAGTCATTAAAATCAAAAAAAATCAAACCAATTTGGCATTCTGTTCTTGGTAATGAGAAAAAATCTTTTACAGAATTAGAAAAAATTGTTAGAAAAGACAAAAGTGATCTAATTGTAGGCGTTGGTGGCGGTAGAGCAGTTGATGCAGCAAAAATGATAGCATTTAATCAATCAAAACCTTTTGTAAGTGTTCCAACTGCTGCTTCTCACGATGGAATTGCAAGTCCATTTGTGTCCATTAAAGGAGATAAACCTCATTCAATTGTGGCTACAGCACCATTAGGAGTTTTTGTTGATATTGATATTATTAAAAAAGCGCCAAAGAAGCTTCTAGCAAGTGGTTGTGGCGATTTAATTGCCAATATTATTGCTGTAAAGGATTGGGAATTGGGAAGAGACAAAGTTGGAGAATATTATGGTAGATATGCTGCAAATCTGGCTTTGATGAGTGCAAAAATTGTTGAAGAAAGTTCGGGAGTATTTGCTAAGAAAGGATTGGATGCCAGAGTTATTGTTGAAGCTTTGATTAGTGCAGGAGTTGCATCATGTATTGCTGGAAGTAGTAGACCATGTTCAGGTGCAGAACATCTTTTTTCACATGCATTAGATAAACTAGCTCCAGGAATTGGATTACACGGACAAAAATGTGGAATTGGTGCAATAATGATGGCAAAACTTCAAGGCCAAGATTGGAAAAAGATTATCAAGACGTTGAAAAATGTTGGAGCACCAACAACTGCTAAACAGATTGGATTAAAACCTGAGCAAGTTGTAAAAGCATTAACAATTGCTCAGGATTTAAGACCTGAAAGATATACTATTTTAAAAGAAATAGAGATGACAAGGAATAAAGCATTAGCTCTTGCAAAAAGTACAAAAGTGATCTAAGCAGCTTTTTGTTCTACTGGTTTTTCTTCTTTTTTAGTTTCAGTTTTGGCTTGTTCTTTTGGTTTTTCTTTTTGTTTATTTTCGTGAGTTTCAACAAAGTTAATTTTTTGTAGACTAGGAACAAATTTGAAAATATCCATCTGTATGAAATGTTTCATAACTTGAAGACCGTCTGCACGAAATATTTCTTCAGGAATTGTAATGTCAAGTGAATTGCCAGTCTTTTTGAAAACTAATTTTGAATCTTCAACTGGAATATGTCTTTTCAAGATTCCATGAACCTTATCCTCATCTGAATCAAGAGATTTTAGAACATTTACATCATAAAGAATAGTTTTTCCAGCATATCGATGGTTATAATCAACTTGAACTCTTCCAGATCCAATAAAGCGGATTATTGCTCGTTTGTTATCAATCTCAATTGAATCACCAACAGAAACTTTCTCGGCATCTTCACCAAGTTTTCTTAATGGAATCATTCGAACTTTGCCAGAATCTCTTTCACCAAATCCTTTGTCAGGAGTAACTTCGACTGTTAGTTTATCACCAACTTTTGTGTTAGCTAATGCCTCATCAAGTCCTTTTAGTACCCAAGATTCTCCAACGGAAACAAGTTTTGGTTGATATTTTATGTTAGCATCATGAATAGAATATTTTTTTGCTTCATCTTCAATTGTTGTTTCAAAAACTTCCTCAGTGTCCTTTACTTTTGCGGTATAGTCCACTAAAATCAATGAACCCTTATTGAAAGTCAATGTACACGCTCTCGAATTTCCTAATATTAAGTTAACATGGGTTTAAAGAGCTTTAAGTTTTTCTTCAGCAGTCTTTAGTCCTTCTTGTGCATTTGTTTGATAACCCATCATTGCAAGAGTTGAAGAAATTGCTGAGATGGTTCTCATAACATGATAACGGTGTACTTCTCCCATGCATCCAACTCTGAAAACTTTTCCTTTCAGATTACCAAAACCTCCTGCAACTAATACTCGGAATTTTTGTGCAAGTGTATTTCTAAATGTTTTATCTTCTAAACCTTCAAGATAGTTTAGTGCAATCACAACAGTAGAACGAGAGTCTTCTCTTGCAAAAGGTGTAAGACCGATTGCACTTAATCCTGAATAAAGTGCATCAGAGCAAATTCTGTGTCTCTTAATTCTATTGTCTAATCCTTCTTCAAGAATCATATCCATAGCCTCTCTATATGCATACAATAATGGTAATGCAGGTGTAAATGGAGTGTGTTTTGATTCTTCATAATACTTGAAGTAACGTGGTAAATTGAAATACATTGTTTTTGGAGGATTATCGTTCATGTATTTTTTTGTTCTGGCATTTACACAGATTGGAGATATTCCCGGAGGAGCAGCAAATGCTTTTTGTGCTCCTGTCATCGCAATATCTACTCCCCATTTGTCCATGTAGAGTTCTTCGCCACCTACTATTGAGACACCATCAACAACATAGTAAGAATCGTTTCTAGAAGTAAGATCTTTAATTTTATCTAAATAATTTATCATAGTTCCTGTAGAAGTTTCATTCCATACACAATAGAATGCTTTAATGTCCTTATTGTTATCAAAAGCCTCCTTTACTTGATCAAAAGTTGCATTTTCTCCCGGTGTTGTTTCAAGTTTAATTACATTTGCACCGGCCCATTCAAGCATTTGTGAGAGTCTACTACTAAATTCCCCATTTACTGGAATGATTACTTTATCATCTTTTTTGATTAGATTAACTACGCTTGCTTCAACTGCTCCAGTACCAGAAGCAGAAAGACAAACCGCTTCGCCTTCTGTTTGGAAAACCTGTTTTGTTTTTTCTACACATGCTTCATACAATTCAACAAAGTCATCACTTCGGTGATTGATCATAGGAACATACATTGCTCGTGTAACTCGTTCAGGAACGTTGGTTGGCCCAGGTAACATTACAAGATATTCCAAATAATTTCGCCTGTCAGGAGTACTTTTCGGGCTTTATTTATAATTAAAGAATTTTCAAACGATCTTTGGCATCGATTTTGTCTAGAATTTTTTTAGTACCTTCTGGAACAAGATTTTCCCATTTTTGATCTGAATTTATTTTGTCTCTAACATTGGTGCCTGATAACATGTCTCTATTTGTAAAAGGTACAGAAATAACTTTGACTCCACGTTTTGAATAAAGAAATTGGGTTAGTTCATCATTTGAAAAAATAACTTCAAATTTTGGTACAATTGTATCTATATTTTCAATCCATTTTTCGTGATTTTCTAAGTCTGGAATATAGAAAATTTGAATTCTATTTGAAATTGATTCGTCAATTGAGGACAGAATCATTTGTTTTCTTTCATCTGCTGAGAATGGATTTTGTTTTTGATTAGGTTTGTTTGAGCTTCCAATACCAATCCATAATTTTTCTACCTTTGATAATGCAAATTTTAGAGCATCCAGGTGACCTAGATGAAAAGGTTGAAACCGTCCAATTAAAAGGCCATTCATAATTTGAAATCACTCTAGATTCTTTAAAAAACTATCATAAGGTTCTTTGATTTCAATAAATCAATGGAAGTTCTAAAAATTGATGGTTCTTTTGGAGAAGGAGGAGGTCAAATAATTAGAAGTACGGTGACTCTTTCATGCATTACAAAAACTCCTGTACAAATTGATAATATAAGAAAAAATCGAAAAACCCCAGGATTAAGAGCTCAACATCTTACTTCAATTAGATTACTTTCAAAGATTTGTAACGCAGATGTAGAAGGATTGAAAGTTGGTTCTACTTCAATCAAATTTACACCTAAAGAAGTTCAAAGTTGTTCTCTTGAAGAAAATATTGGAACTGCGGGAAGCATTTCATTACTTTTGCAAGTGGTTATTCCTGCAGTAGCTATTGCAGGAAAAAAACTTCAGTTATCAATTACTGGTGGAACTGATGTTTTATGGAGTCCGACTGGAAATTATACAAAATACGTTTTGGCTGATGCGTATTCTCGCTTAGGAATAGATTTTACAATGAATATCAGAAAACGAGGTTATTATCCAAAGGGAGGAGGAGTTGTTAACATTGAAGTTCTTCCATCAAAAAAGATATCACCAATAAATTTACTTCAGAGAAAAACTAAAGATGCAAAGTTATTTTGTTCATTTTCTAAAATTTCAAAGGATCTCATTATGGAATCAGTTAATGGTACAATGAAAGCTATAGAAAAGAATGGATATTCTGTGATTTTAGATGTTAAAGAAGAAACTGCAATTGATAGTGGAGGTTCATTGTTAATTTTTAGTAATGATTCGGATTCGATAATAGGCTCAGATGGACTATATGATTCTAAAAAAAGTAAATTTTCAGAAAGTGTTTCAAATGATTTTCTCTCTTGGAAATTAGGTGTAGATGATCATTTGGCTGATATGCTGGTATTACCCACTAGTCTTTCAAAAGACATGTCAGTTTTTAGAGTTAAAAAAATTACAAAACATCTTGAAACGAACTTGTATGTTACATCCAAAATTACTGGTTGTAAATATGGTGTAGGAAAACTAGATGATGGTTACGAAATAAGAATTACAGGCAATTCAGACACCAGCATCTAACAATGCTGCAAAGAATAAAATTGCTACAGAAATTACTACAATTACTTCACCAAGGATTATAATTTTTTTTCTTAGTCTTTGGATTTGTATTTCTGTCATTTCTTTTGAGATAATTTTTTGTTCTACATCTTTACGAATAATTCGTACGTGTACAATAAATGCGATAATAAGAGCAATTACAAGAATTATCTTCACTACAAGAAAATTTCCGTAGCTAGTTGCAAGTAAACTATCTGGATTGGTAAAAACTTGTTGAGAGTTATAAAGACCAGTGATTATGAGGATTATTAGAGAAGGAACTGCAATTTTGTTAAATCTTCTGCCAACCTGTACCATCATTTGAAGTCTTTCTTCCAATGGCATTGACATTTTTTTTAGAAGTGGTGCAAGTACTGCTCCAATGAATAAAGAACCACCAACCCAAACAGCTGCAGAAACAAGATGAATCCATGTGATAATAGCTTGTTCCATACTCATTGAGCATGGTTTGATTGAATCAAATATTATGTATTTGGATCTTGATAACGTTTTTTAGTTGTACAGAATGTGAATATTTGATTTGCCTCTTCAGAGTAAAATGACAGTTTATGCTGCAATTGCGGCAATGTTAGGTTTGATGGGAGTAGTTGTTTTCTATGGAAGTTTAGATGTTCCTGAAATTGAAACAACTGAAATTGAATTACATAGTGTTGAAGTAATTGAAGTTAATACTGTAGAAAATCGTGCAAAGCTTGAAGTTGCTTTTCTTATTAAGAATCCAAGTGATAAAACATTCACTATACCTTTGATTAGTTATGATCTTTATGCAAATGGACAACATATTGGAGTTGGTCAATATTCAACTGAAGACATTGCTATGCCAGGAAGAGCAGCATTTTATCCAGGTGCAGAAATTCCATTAAAAAATTTCTTTAATTTAGTAAAATCAGAAACAAATTCTGATGTTTATCAAATGATAGTAGATGGAGAAAGTGTTCAATATAGTGCGGAAGGAATTGTTACGGTTGAAACGGCTTGGGCGTTAATTGAAAAAGATTTCCAATCATCAATGTGATTTTCTTCAATTTATTCTAAAAAATGGGCCGAGTGAGATTCGAACTCACGATCACCGCCGTGTCGAGGCGGTATCCTAACCAACTAGACTACCGGCCCAATGAAGTACAAAACTCGTTGGAGACATTATTAACGTTTAACAAAAGAAAAGATGAATAGAAAGAAGAATAGGGGGGTGTAATAGATGGATGAAGATTTTTCAAAACAAGAAAAAGATGGATTATACAAAGCGATTTTCTCCAGACGAGATGTAAGATCGCATTTTACTTCAGCACCAATTGATGGGAAAATTCTTACTAGAATTTTAAAGGCTGCTCATCATGCACCGTCGGTTGGATTTTCGCAACCATGGAATTTCATTTTGATAAAAGATCAGGATACTAAAAAGAAAATCAAGGAATCTTTTGAACATGAAAAAGAACTTTCTTCAGATATGGTAAAAGAACCAAAAAAATCAAAATATCTCTCCTTTAAGTTAGAAGGAATTCTTGATGCACCAGTTAATCTTTGCGTCACTTATGATCCATCTAAATTTGGTCCATTTGTAATTGGAAGAACAAGTATTCCAGAAACTGGAATTTACAGTGTTTGTTGTGCTGTACAAAATTTATGGTTAGCTGCTAGAACTGAAGGAATAGGTGTTGGTTGGGTCAGTATTCTTTCAAATGATGTTCTAAAAAATGTGTTAAATCTTCCTGATCATGTAACTCCGATTGCATACTTATGTTTAGGTTATGTAGAAAAATTTGCAGAAAAACCTGATCTTGAAGAAGCAGGGTGGCTACCAAGACTGAATCTCAAAGATGTTGTATATTATGAAAAGTGGGAGCAAAAACAAAATTCTGATTGGAATAAAATTCAGGAATTAATTAAAACAAATCTTGATTACGCTTAAATAATTACTTGCATGTTTTTTGCTGGGCTCGTGGCGCAGAGTCATAAAGTGACGCGAAACATGGATAGCGCGGTAGCCTCCTAAGTTACAGGTCGAGGGATCGAAGCCCTCCGAGCCCGTTTTAAAAAATTTCAAAATGGTTTTGGTTTAAATACATTAACAATTCGAAACACGTTGTGAAGATTGTAGTTATTTCTGGAAGCCCAAGAAAAAATGCAAACACTCAGTTCATGATGAAATATGTTTATGAATATGCAAAATCAAAAAATGAAGATACAAAATTTATCAATCTTTCAGAAGGAGGAATTGATTACTATACTGGACCAGATGTTGATTATAATGAAAAAACAAAACAAGCAGCCAAAGATGTTATGGAAGCTGATGTTTGGCTAATTGGTTCTCCTATTTACAATTCATTTTTTAGCTCTGCTTTGAAAAATCTGTTCGAGTATGTAAATTACAAAGAAACTGCAGGAAAAACTGCAGGAATAGCAATTTTAGCCTCAGGAAATATCGGTTTTATTTTTGTCCAAACTCTACTAAACCAGTTAATGACATATTTCAGAGTGACAACAAATCCCAAGGCAGTTTTTATGACTACAGATATGATGAAGGGTGAAGAAATTATTGATGAAAATGCCAAAGATAGACTAAAAGAAATGGTTGATGAAACTTTGTCTATTGCTGCAAAGTTAGACTAGGTCTTGAAGATATACTACTTTGAAGATTTTAACTATGTAATCTCCTTCAAAATAATTTTTATTTCCATCTTGATCATAACCTAAAACTCGAAATTGATGATGATATGTTCCATCATCATTTACATTTATTTGAGCAAAATGTATTGCTCCGTTTTCAACTTCAATTAATTCTAAGTTTTCAAAGTTTGCTAAATCTAATTCGACATATTCATCAATGTCATAAATTTGAATTATTACAGGATATTCAAAAACAGGATTAGCAATTTTGCCTTCCACATATCCCCATGGTAGATGATTATCTTCTGGAACATTCATCACAAGTGTTGTTTTTTCTAATCCAATTGAGTCATTTAGTGGTAACAAGTCAGTTTGAGATAATTGGTCTTCTGCAGAGCTAGTACTTGAAAGCATTGAGACTAGCAATAAGGCTGCAATTGTTGTACTAAATACTGTAATTTGCTTATTCATTGTCTATCACCTGTGGCTTATTTATTAAAAATATTCTTCCAAATTTAATTAAATGCAGCACAAAAAATTTTGAATGATTTGTCATTTATTAAGATGCCGTAGAAATTATACTCTTAGAAGATGAATTCGGATACTTCAAACTCTTGTTCTTGTAAGTGTCATTTTGGTGGAGCGATCAGTTGTCCTAGTTGTAAAACAAATCATGAAGAGAAAATCCATTGTGAACATTGTTCAAAAGAATAATTTTGATTAAGTTTTTTGATATTAGATTAAGCTAGTTTTCCATCAGATGTGTACATTGGTTTTGACTCATGATGATCTCCTTTCATGTAATCATTACTTTTTTGAGCCAAATAACACATGAGAACTAAGAACCATGTTATTGGAACAGCCATTATGAATACAAAATTAAGAATTGGTGCGATTTCAACAAATACTGGCCAAAGACCTGTCAAAACGGCTGCAAAAACACCTGTAACTACTGTAGCAAGGTGATTATGCAAATATCCCATGATTTAATTCAGAAATTTGGTAACATATAACATTAATGCTGAAATTTATTCTTGAAATTAATAATTAAAAAGAAAAAAGAGCAGAGTCTTTATTCGTCTTTTTCTTTAGTTGCTTCTGAGATCTTTGGAGCCTCAGATTGTAAAATTTTAATTTTATCGAGTAACTCATTTCTCAAATCTCTGGCAACCCTTCTAACAGTAGGTCGTGGAACACCTAGATCATCTACCACTTTAGTGTAAATGTCTTGTTTGTCTGTAATGCCCTTGTCAAGATAAGAATTAATCGCTTCTTTGATAACTGTGCTTTGATTTGTGCGATTCACGAAATCTAAATTTTATTGGCTCTATATAAGACTATTACTTTATGAAAGGATTTTGAAGGATTTTTAAAATTCATAACAATTTGTAGCTGTTATTTAATTTTGATCATTGCAATGTATGACATTCCTGAAATATTTTTTAAGATCCTGAAAATTTGAAATTCATTATAAGATATTATTTGTTTTTTGTATGTTGATGTAATTTAGAAATGTTTTTCAGAATATCTAAAAAATTTTCATACTTTTTGCGAGATTCGTACACGCCATAAGATGGAAAGGACTATATGATAAAATGTGAAAGTGAACCAAGTGACAAATGCAACTATAGAAACCAATCATGGAAAAATAGTGTTTAAATTAATGCCGGATCTCGCACCAGAGACGGTTAGAAATTTTGAAAAATTAGCAAAGTCCGGATTTTATGATGGGACTTTGTTTCATCGTGTGATCCCAGGATTTATGATTCAGGGAGGAGACCCCAATACAAAAAATTCTGATAAAAGTAGTTGGGGAACAGGCGGTCCTGGATATAATGTAAAAGCAGAATTTAATTCAAAATCACATTTGAGAGGAGTGGTTTCTATGGCAAGAGCCATGGATCCCGATAGTGCAGGCTCACAGTTTTTCATAGTCACGACTGATAGTACATTTCTTGATGGACAATACACTGCTTTTGGAGAAGTAAGTGAAGGAATGGATGTGGCAGATAAAATAGTAAATTTGCAGAGAGATAACAATGATTGTCCTTTAGAAGAAGCAAAAATGCTTCATGTTTCAGTAGAGTAGATGGCAAAATTGCTCAAAGTTTTTCTTGTTTTAATGATTATTTCAATAATTTC
>JABAOE010004000.1_pt3 | contig 15606 bp, 12 predicted proteins | sample 7062141 | NCBI WGS metagenome assembly JABAOE01 (sample SAMN14538627, study PRJNA623070) | marine sediment metagenome | biome: marine biome [ENVO:00000428]; feature: marine pelagic biome [ENVO:01000023]; material: deep marine sediment [ENVO:00002113] | place: India: Gulf of Khambhat ... | reverse complement strand
GATCTGGGGCAGCAGGTTGAAGTTCTGGAACACGAACCCGACGCGGCGGTTGCGGATCTCGGCCAATTGCTCGCGCCGCAGGCCGGCCACGCTCTCGCCGCGCAACTCGTAGCTCCCGTCCGTCGGCGTATCGAGACAACCGATCAGGTTCATCAGGGTCGACTTGCCCNNGATCGATGCCGCGCAGGGCCTCGACCTTGATCTTGCCGGTGTCGTAGACCTTGCGGATGCCCCGCATCCGGATGACACCGTCCCGAACCGCCAGCGGAGCGTTCGCACTCGACATGACCGCCTCACTCATAACGCAAAGTCTCCGCGGGATCGACCGACGCCGCCCTGCGCGCCGGGAAATAGCCCGCCAACAACCCGATCGTTCCCAGCACCAGGGCGTTGGCCAGCGCGATCCGCGGCGATAGCGTCGGTTTGCCGAGCATCTGGAGAGCCTCGTTGCCCTCGGTCGGAACGAATTCCAGCGCGGTAACCAGAATCGTGGCCATCACCAGGCCGAGGACGCCGCCGAGCAGGGTGTAGGTCAGACCTTCGAGAATCAACGGACCGGTGATCCAGCCGCGGCGCGCGCCGAGCGCCATCTTGACGCCGATCTCGCGCGTGCGCTCCTTGACCACCGCGTACATGATGTTGGCCACGCCGATGCCGCCGACGATCAGGGTCAGCGCGCCGATGATGCCGAGGAACATCTGGATGCCGAGCAGCATGTTTCGCAGCACGCGCGAGCTCTTGACGGTGTCCCACGTGCCCATCGCGCGCTCGTCCGCCGGATCGAAGCCGTACTTCGCGCCGAGTGTCTCCCGCACACCCTCCAGTACCGCGGGCATCAGCTCGGGGCGTGTGGGTTTGACGACGAGAACGCTGAGTCGTTCCTGGCCGAACTGGGTCTTGAACGTCGTGATCGGGATCACCCCGTGACTCGCGTCGGGACCCCCGTAGGTGCCCATCTGCATCTTTTCCTTCATCACGCCGACCACGGTGAAGGGCACGTTGTTGACCAGCAACGTCCGACCGACGGGCTGCTCGTCGCCGAAGAGCTCCTCGGCCAACTCGAAGCCGAGGAAGATCACGCGCCGGCGAAACTGCTCGTCGAGATAGTTGAGCCAACGGCCCCCCGCGCGCGCGATGTGATTGCGCATGTCGCCGTAGATCAGGTTGGCGCCGGTGAGTCGTCCGTTGACGGTGTGGTTGCCATAGTTGTAGGCCGTGCGCCAGCTGCGCATCTCGCCGGTGACTCCCTCGAGATGCTCGACACTCGAGGCGACCAGCTCCACGTCCTCGAAACGCGGGCGGATCGGCCTGCCCGCGGGCATGCCGTTCCACGTCATGGTGGTTTCCCCGGGCCACATCACGGCCAGATTTTGGCCCATGCCGGCCTGGGCCAGCGTGAGCTGACGTTTCAGGCCCTCGCCGAAGGCGAGCAGCAGCAACAGCGACAGCGAGCCCCAGGCGATGGCCGCGACGGTCAGGATCGCGCGCTTCTTCTGCACGCGCGAGGAGCTCAGGAACAGCTGGAAGACGAGCAGGGGTCTGCTGAACATCGCTCCCGCACCCCCTCACATCTTCATCGCCGCGACCGGCTCNNCGATCACGCCGAGCAGTCCGGCCGTGGCGCCGCCGACCGTGATCGACACCTGCGGGTTGCCGACGAAGTCGGTCAGTCCGAACGTCGGAAACAGGGAGCAGATCAGGTGCGAGATCATCAGGCCGATCGCGCCGCCGGCTGCGGTCATCACCACGGTCTCGGCGAGGAATTGTCTCAGGATCGATCCCGGCTTCGCGCCCAGCGCCATCTTGATGCCGATCTCGCGCGTGCGCTCCTCGACCACGACGTTCATGATGTTCGACACGCCGATGCCGCCGACGACCAGCGTCAGCGAGCCGACGATGCCCAGGAACAGCTTGAACGCCAGCATGAACGTGTCCAGGAACTGGAACATCTCCGACGTGTCCCAGACCGACAGGGCCTCCTTGTCCTGCGGATCGAAGCGGTGCTTGCCGGCGAGGATGCCCAGCACCTCGTCGGTGGCCTGCTCGGTCCTCGACACGTCCTTGGCGGTGAAGACGAAGTTGTCCAGGTACTCCTGGCCGGTGAGCGCCCGGAAAGTCGCGCCGGGGATCATGATCTTGTCCTTGTCCCGTCCGCTGTAGGAGGAGTCCTGGATCTTGGGCCGGAGCACGCCGACGACGGTGAAGGGCGAACCGTGGATTCGCAGGACCTGACCCACCGGGTCCGCGCTGCCGAACAGATTCTCGGCGACCTCGTCGCCCAAGAACGCCACACGGCGCTTGTGGGCCTCGTCGATCGGGTTGATGAAACGTCCCCCGGCCGCGGGAATGAAATTGCGCATCTCGCCGAAATTGGGGCTGACCCCGGAGACGTCCACGGCCATCGTCTGGGGGCCGAGCTGCAATCGCAGGGTGTCCATGTACTCGCTGGAGACCTCGGCCACGAGCATCGACTTCTTGCGGATCAGATCGATGTCGTCTTCGTTGAGACGAATCGGACGGCCCTTGCCCAGGCCTTCGAAGGGGATCGAGGTCATCGAGGGCCAGCAGATCACGATGCCGTTGCCCAGGCCGGCCGAGTTCTTCTTCAGCTGGTGGTGGAAGCCCTCGCCGAAGGCCAGCAGCAGGCTGACCGCCACCGTGCCCCACACGATCCCGAAGGTCGTCAGGAAGGTGCGCAGCTTCTGACTCTTCAGGTCCCGAACGAGCTGCCGCAGTGCGTTGCCGAGGTGCATCGGGGCACGCTCCCTCTTCGTCAGCCCAGGATGTCGCGCGGAGGCCGCTGAACGACCAGATCACCCTGCTCCAGACCCGAGACGATTTCGATGTTCAGACCGTCGGACAGGCCGGTCTCGACATCGACTTCGACCGGCTCGCCGTCGGGCCGCGAGTTGGGAATCTCGACGAAGGTCCTGGCACCCTCATCCGCGAAGTGGATCAGTCGCTCGGGCAGCAGCAGGATCTCGTGTTTCTCGCGGATGATCAGGTCGGCGTTGGCCGAGTAGCCCGCGCGCAGCACGACCTGCTGGACCGGATCGAGCTCGATCTCGACCTCGAACAGCCGTGCGCCGTCCTCTTCCTTGGCCTGCGGCGCGATCCGCGTCAGCACGCCGGTCACGACCTGACCGGGAAGGGCGCCGATCTTCAGGCGCGCCTCGACGCCGAGGTTCAGCTTGCCCACGTCGATCTCGTCCACCGTGCCCTTGAAGATCAGGTCGCGCATGTCGGCGATCGTCGCCAGCTCGGTGCCTTCCTGGAACGAGGTCAGCGGCACCACCGGGTCGCCCGGGTCGACGTTGCGCTCGAGCACGATGCCGCCCGCCGGGGCGCGGATGATCGACTCCATGGCCCGGCCTCGTCCGGAAACACGTCCCTCGCGGGTCAACTCGANNGACGTTGCGCTCGAGCACGATGCCGCCGGCCGGGGCGCGGATGATCGACTCCATCGCGGCGCCGCGCCCGGAGACGCGGCCCTCGCGGGTCAGCTCCAAGTTGTCGGCCGCACGGGTCAGCTCGATCTTGGCCAACTCGAATGCCTCTCGGTCGGCGTCCAGTTGATCGGTGGCGATGATCCCTTGCGTGGCCAGAGCGCTGGATCGTTTCCAGTTGGCCTCGGCACGGTTGAACGCGGACTTCGCAGCGTCCAGACGGCTCTCGGCCTCGACCAGCTCGGTGGGCGTGGGGTCGGGGGCGATCTCGAACAGCGGATCGCCCGGCATCACCCGGTCGCCCACCTCGACCGCGCAGCGTTTGACGATGCCCGAGATCTTGGACTTGACGTGGAACTTGAGCCGCGGCTCGATCTGACCGACGGCGACGGCCTTCTCGGTGATCGAACCCAACTCGACCGCGACGGACTCCAGACCGTTGCCGTTGGGCTCGCGGCCCTGCAGCCAGCTGTAGCCACCGAAGGCGAGCGCGGCCAGGATGACGGCCGCCATGAGTAGCTTGATGATCCTGGACATATCCCATCTCCCCGCGCGACTTCGTTTCAGGACGGGCGGCGCTGTCGACTCGCGCCTGCACCTAAATAACGGGCGGCACCGGGCGAAAGTTTCGTCTCCCGCCCGCGGCGCCCTGCGGCCGGTTCCCTGCTAAGCTATCGTGCTCCGAATACGACATGGCCGGATCCGTGAGGGGCCCTCGGGGTGCCGTTCTGGTCGGGAGCAGCGGTCGAAGATTCGGCGAGGTCCCGTCAACAGGGATGGCGGTCGCGACCCCGGGGTTTGAACCCCGTCGCTACCCGGTTGGCGTTTTTGTGTTGGTGCGCAAGTCGTGGAACGACTCGAAAGCGTTGTTTTTCGGACCGAATCTTCGGGTTTCCTGCATCCGCGCACCATCGTTTCGGCATTTCAGGAGGGAGTCTGATGGAAGGCGGTAGCTCTGCGGGTCCCGGACTGGCCTGGTTGGCCTACGCGCTCCTCACGGTGGCTTCGTGGGGCGTCTACGGGATCTTCCTGCACACCGGGCAGGTGGCGATGGGAGATCCGATCAACGGCCGCTACAAGGCGTTCCTGCTCGTCGGGGTGGCCTACTTCATCACCGCGGTGCTGGCCCCCCTGATCGTGCTGAAGTACGCCGGCGCCACCTGGAGTTTTCCCGCGCGCGGGGTCTGGTTTTCGCTGCTGGCCGGCATCGTGGGGGCCGTCGGCGCCTTCGGCGTCCTGCTCGCGTTCGGCGCCAAGGGCTCGCCCGCCGTGGTGATGTCGATCGTCTTCGCCGGGGCGCCGGTGGTCAACGCCGTGGTCGCGTTGAGCGTCCACCCTCCCGCCGGAGGGTTTGCAGCCCTGCGCTGGCAGTTCCTGGCCGGGATCCTGCTCGCTGCCGTCGGGGGCTTCCTGGTCACGCTGTACAAGCCGGGCCCGGTCCCGCCTCAACCTCAAGCCACGGTCCGAGTGGTTCAGCCCGGAGGCGAGACCCAGTGAATCTGCTCAGGGCTATGGATTTTTACAGGACTTCGTTCAACTTTCGCACCAAAACGGCGTACTGTCCAAGCCGGGGGAGATCCATGATTCGATTCTCTGCAGCCGTCGGGGGAGCCCCCCTTCGCAACGTTCTGACGGTCGGCTGTCTGGTGGTCGCGGCCACCGTCGGCACCGCGCTCGCCGGCGACTGGCCATCGTGGCGCGGTCCGCATCAGAACGGCGTGTCGGACGAGACCGGCCTCGTCTCGAGCTGGTCGCCGGAAGGTGAGAACCTGGTCTGGAAGGTCGATCTCATCGGACGCTCCACTCCGGTGGTCTTCGACGGACAGGTCTGCGTGATGGGGCGGACCGACGAGTCCAGGTCCACCCGTCAGGAGTTGGTGGCCTGTTTNNGGACCGGGGCCCCACGCTGGGAGCACCGCTACAACGTCTACAACACGACGGTGCCGTTCCAGCGTGTCGGCTGGGCCAGCCCGGTCGCGGATCCTCAGACCGGGTACCTGTACACGATGGGCAGTGCCGGCCACCTGCACTGCTTCGACCGGAACGGCAAGATCGTCTGGTCCTACTCGCTCACCGAGCAGTTCGGCCGGGCCTCGGGCTACGGCGGGCGCACGAACACGCCGGTCGTGGACGGAGATCTGCTGCTGCTCAGCGTGATCAACGTGGGCTGGGGCAGTCACGGCCCCCCGCGCAACCGCTACTTCGCGTTCGACAAGCGCACGGGGGAGGTGATCTGGGTCTCGACACCCGGCCGCGCCCCGAAGGACATGAACACCCAGTCGGTTCCCGTCACGGCGACGATCGGTGGCCAGCGGCTGCTGATCAACGGCGCGGCAGACGGTTGGATCTACGCCATGAAGGTCGGAACGGGTGAGAAGGTCTGGGAATTCCAGTTCAGCAAGCGCGGTATCAACTCGAACGTGCTGGTCGACGGGATCACCGCTTACGTCGGCCACAGCGAGGAGAACGTCGACTCGGCGGTGATGGGCCGGGTGGTCGCGCTCGATGCCTCGGGAACCGGGGACATCACGGGCTCGGCCGAGAAGTGGCGGCGAGAGGAACTGGCCGTGGGCTTTCCCTCGCCGGCGTTCAAGGACGGAGTGCTGTACGTCATCGACAACTCGGCGAATCTNNGGGCGAAACGAAGTGGAGCCACAGCGTCGGAACCGTGGGCAAGGGATCGCCGGTGCTGGCCGACGGCAAGCTCTACGTCGGTGAGGTCAACGGCCGCTTCTCGATCTTGAAGATCGGCGAGGACGGGGCGGAACCGCTCGACTTGGACGAGCTCGAGGTCGCGGAGGGCCGCTACGCCGAGATCTACGGCTCTCCCGCCGTGGCCTACGGCCGGGTCTACTTCACCACCGAGGCCGGCCTGTATTGCCTCGGGGACAAGAGCAAGCCGTTCGAGGTGAGCGCCTCCGCGCCGAGGGCGACCGATCCGGCGATGGGCCGGGGCGAGGGGCCGCCGGCGTGGCTGCAGATCGTGCCCGCCGAGGTGTTGGCCGAGCCCGGGGACAAGCTGAAATTCGTGGCGCGCACGTTCGACGCCAAGGGACGTCTGATCGGCGAGACAGCGGCGGAGTGGTCCCTCGAAGGGCTCGAAGGCAAGGTGAACCGCTCGGGTGCCTTCACGCCGGACAAGGGCGAGGCGTTCCAGGGCGGAGAGCTGGTGGCGACGTCCGGTCCCCTGTCGGCCAAGGCGCGGGTGCGCGTGATCGGCCCGCTCCCGTGGTCGTTCGATTTCGAAGCGATGGCCGAGGGCAAGGCGCCGCACTACTGGATCGCCGCGGGCCGCCCCTGGGAGCTGCGCAGGGTCGACGGCGAGATGGTGCTGGTCAAGATCCGCCGCGACAGTGGCCTGCTGCGCAACGCCCTCTACCTGGGCCCGCCGAGCATGACCGATTACACGATTCAGGCCGACGTGCTGGGCCACCAGAAGGGACGCCGGCTGACCGACATCGGTCTGATCAACGGCGGCTACACCCTGGACCTTCAGGGCAACCAGCAGAAGCTCGAGGTGCGCTCGTGGCCCTCGGAGCGCCGGATGGCCCAGACGGTCGATTTCGCGTGGAAGCCCGAAACCTGGTACACCATAAAGATGAAAGTCGAAGCTGGGAACAAGGCGGTCATCCACGGCAAGGTCTGGCCTCGCGGCGAGCCCGAACCCGAGGATTGGACGATCCGCGTCGAGGACGCGCTGCCGATTCCGAGCGGGAGCCCGGGGCTCGTCGGCTACTCCCCGGCGGACATCTATTACGACAACATCAAGGTGATGGTGAACTGACGATGCAAACAAACAAGCTCAAGATCCTGGCTGTGGTAACGATCGTGGCTGTAGCGGGCCTCGCGGGTGTGGCCCAGTCCAAGAAGGGCGATCCGGTGATGTTCGGCAACACGCCCGATCGCAACATGGTCTCCGCGGAGAAGGGTGTGCCGGTCAAGTTCGATCCGGAAACCGGTTTGAACGTCAAATGGTCGATGCCGCTGGGCTCGCAGAGCTACGCCGGTCCGATCGTGTCCGGAGGCCTCGTCTTCGTCGGGACGAACAACGAGCTCGAGCTGAACCCGAGCTACAAGGGCGATCGCGGCAACATCATGGCCTTCGACGCCGAGACCGGCGAGTTCCTCTGGCAGTCGGCCCACCCCAAGCTCGGCGCCGGCCGCGTCAACGACTGGCCGCTGCAGGGCGTCTGCTCGACGCCGGCGATCGAGGGCGACCGGCTCTACTACGTGTCGAACCGCGCCGAGGTGATCTGCGCCGACACCGAGGGCTTCCGCGACGGCGAGAACGACGGCCCCTACACCGACGAGACCGAGACGAGCGAGATCGACGAGGACATCATCTGGAAGCTCGACATGATCGGCGAGCTCGACGTCTTCCCGCACAACCTCGCCGCCGGCAGCCCGCTGCTCGTCGGCGACCTGATCTTCACCGTGACCGGCAACGGCGTCGACGAGGGGCACATCAACATCCCGTCGCCCGCGGCGCCGAGCTTCATCGCCATCGACAAGAACACCGGCGAGCTGGTGTGGGAGAACGCCGCGCCGGGCAACAAGATCCTGCACGGCAGCTGGTCCAACCCGGCCTACGGCGTGATCGGCGGCAAGCCGCAGGTGATCTTCCCCGGCGGCGACGGCTGGCTCTACTCCTTCGAGCCCGAGACCGGCAAGCTGATCTGGAAGTTCGACATGAATCCCAAGGACTCGAAGTGGGAGCTCGGCGGCCGGGGCACGCGGAACAACGTGATCTCCACGCCGGTGGTCCACGACGGATTGATCTACATCGGCGTGGGCCAGGATCCCGAGCACGGCGAGGGCGTCGGCAACTTCTGGGCCATCGACGCCAGCAAGACCGGCGACGTGACGGAGAGGGCGGTGGTCTGGCACGTCGGCGGCGAGGAGTTCGGTCGCACCATGTCGACCGTGGCGATCCACGACGGGCTGCTCTACATCGCCGACCTCAGCGGCTTCGTCTACTGCTTCGACGCCAAGACCGGCAAGCTGCACTGGAAGTACGACACGTTCGCCGCGATCTGGGGCTCGCCGTTCTTCGCCGACGGCAAGGTCTACATCGGCGACGAGGACGGCGACATCGCCGTGCTCGCGGCGGGCAAGGGCAAGGACGGCGAGACCGAGCTGCTGTACGAGGTCAACATGGGAGCCGCCATCTACACCACCCCGGTGGTGCACAACGGTGTGATGTACGTGGTCACGCGCAACCGTCTGTTCGCGCTCGAGGAGGGCATCGCGCCCAAGAAGGCCGCACCCGAGCAGGCGTCCAAGAGCGAGGGTTAGCTGATGGTGGTCAAGAGCGTGGGGCTCGCCGAGCAGGTGGCCCAGGCGCGCGAGCGCCTCGACACCCATGTGCGTGAGACGGTGCAGTGGCACTTCGACCCGAAGACCGGCTGCCCGTTCTGGCTGGAGTACGCGGCGAAGCTCGACTTCGACCCGCGCAAGGAGATCGGCGGCTACGACGACCTGAAGATCCTCGGCCACTTCCAGGACGAGTGGCTGCGCGGCGGGCCGGTCCGCCGCTGGGTGCCCAAGGGCCTGCACGGCCAGCCGCTCTACGTCTTCGAGACCGGCGGCTCGACCGGCGTTCCCAAGAGCCGGGTCAACATCCGCGACTTCCAGACCGACTACGAGATCTTCGGCGACAACCTTCCGGACGAGGGCTTCCCCCGGGGCGCCGACTGGCTGATGCTCGGGCCGACCGGGCCGCGCCGCCTGCGCCTGGCCATCGAGCACCTGGCCCAGCACCGCGGCGGCATCGCCTTCTTCGTCGATCTCGATCCGCGCTGGGTCAACAAGCTGATACGCCGGCAACAGATGCACGAGCTCGACCTCTACAAACAGCACACCATCGACCAGGCGCTGACCATCCTGCGCGCCCACGAGAACATCCGGTGCCTGTTCACCACGCCCAAGCTGCTCGAGGCGCTGTGCGAGAAGGTCTCGCTGCCGAAGGTGGGCATCACCGGGATCTTCTGCGGCGGCACCGAGATGAACGCGCAGTTCAACCGCTTCGCGCGCGAGGAGCTGGTGCCCGGGATCGACTTCGTGCCGACCTACGGCAACACGCTGATGGGCCTGGCCTCGCCCAAGCCGTTCGATCCGGCCGACAACTACGCGATCACCTACTACCCGCCGCTGCCGCGCGCGGTGTTCGAGATCGTCAATCCCGACAACGTCGACGAGAAGCGGGACTACGACGAGCGCGGACGCGTGTTGCTGACCACGTTGACCCGCGAGTTCTTCATGTCCGCGGTTCCCCGAGCGCGACGAGGGCTTTCGCGCCAAACCGTGTGAGCGTTATCCCTGGGACGGCGTCCGCGACCTCGGGCTCTACGCGGCGCTGGCGGATTCCGTCACGGTCGGAGTCTACTGATGCTGCACCTTCCGGTCCTTCGCGCGGGCGTCCCGTACCGCAGCCTGAACCTCAACGTCCTGACGGATGTCCGCAACGGCGAGCCCGTCGCCGAGGTCAGCCAGGCCAATCGAGGCCTCCTGTCGCGCGACCTGCTGCGCATGCCCGAGCACCGGGCCGCGTTGCGGGATCTCGAAACCGAAGAGCTGATCGAGAAGTGCGGTGTGGCTGCGGGTCTGTTCCACGACGGGGATCTGCCGCTCGAGCCGGGAGGCGATGTGCTGCAATCGCCCGAAGATTTCGTGCGCAGCCAATCCGCCACGACGGGTATGCCCGAGGCGCTCTGCCGCGCCAACATGGAAAAGATTCGCTTCGTGATGGCCGAGATGCGCCGCGTTCTGGCCGGGTTGACCCGCGGCGTCGACCTCGGCGTCCTGGATCGCGGCTTCTGCACGGAGGGTGGTCGCACGGTCAGCTATTGCGGCGAGGCTGATGCGCTCGGGGCCGTCTTGCCCTCCAACTCGCCCGGCGTTCACTCACTCTGGATTCCGTCCGTGGCGCTCAAGGTTCCGGTCGTGCTCAAGCCCGGTAGCCAGGAGCCGTGGACCCCGTTGCGCATCGCCAACGCGTTGCTGGCCGCCGGTTTCCCCGCCGCTACCGTCGGTTTCTATCCGGCCGACCACTCTTGCGGGATCGAGATCCTGTTGCGCACCGATCGCTCGATGCTGTTCGGCGACGAGAACACCGTCCGGGCGTGGCGTCGCGACAGTCGGGTGCAGCTACACGGCCCGGGTTGGAGCAAGGTGATCTTCGGCGCCGATCGCGCCGGGGAGTGGGAAGAGCACCTCGACCTGGTCGAGGCGTCGGTCGCGGCCAACGGTGGCCGGTCCTGTGTCAACGCGTCGGGTGTCTGGACGACGGATCACGGCGATGCGCTCGCCGAGGGGCTTGCCGAGCGCCTCGTCAAGACCGAGGCACGGCCGCTCGACGATCCGCAGGCCGGTATCGCGGCGTTCTCGAACCCGCAGGTCGCCCACCGGATCAGCGAGTTCATCGATTGCCAGCTCGGGATTCCCGGCGCCGAGGACGTGACGGCGAGGTTCCGCCCCGAAGGCCGCATCGCGGAGCTCGACGGGTGTACCTTCCTGCTGCCCACCGTGATCCGCTGCAACGACCCCGGTCATCCGCTGGCGGCGTCCGAGTTGTTGTTCCCGTTCGTCAGTGTCGTGGAGATGGACCAGGGTCGGCTCGCCGAGTCGATCGGCCCGACGCTCGTGGCCAGCCTGATCAGCGACGATCCCGCGCTGCGGCGCGAGCTGATGATCGCCCGCCACGTCGACCGGCTCAATCTTGGCGCGTTACCGACGAACGTGGTTTCCTGGGATCAGCCACACGAGGGCAACCTCTTCGAACACCTGTACCGCCAACGGGCATACCAGGAGGAAGCTCGCGCTTCCTGAGATCTCTCCGATGCCGAAAACTCCGGACAACAAGCTCTTCGATGCGACCGGCCACTGGGAGGTGCGATTCGACGAGACGCGGGTCGTCTTCGGCGCCGGCGAGATGGATCGTCTGGGCGGACTCGCACGGGATCTTGACAGCCGCAAGGCGCTGGTCGTGACCGATGCGGGGTTGCGCGGCGCCGGGCACGTCGATCGCGCGATCCAATCGCTCGACGGGGCCGGTGTCCGTGCGGTCGTCTTCGATCGAGTGGATCGGAACCCCTCGTCGGCGCATGTCGAGGCCGGCCGCGAGCTCGCGGCGTCCGAGAATATCGATTGCATCATCGCCCTCGGCGGTGGCAGCGCGATGGACTGTGCCAAGGGCATTAATTTCGTGCTCACCAACGGTGGTCGGATGGAAGATTACTGGGGCACCGGCAAGGCGGCGCAGGACATGCTGCCCTCGATCGGGATCCCCACCACGGCCGGAACCGGCAGCGACGCCCAGTCCTACGCGTTGATCAGCCACGGGAAGACCGGCGCCAAGATGGCCTGCGGTGACCGCAAGGCAAAGTTCCGCACGGTGATCCTCGACGACACGTTGACGCGCAGCCTGCCGCGCGATGTTGCCGGTGTCGCCGGCGTCGATGCGATTTCTCACGCGGTCGAGAGCTATGTCTGCACACGCTCCAATCCGGTCTCGCGGCTGCTCGGCCGGGAGGCGTGGAAGCTGATCGACGCCAACTTCGAGGCGACCCTGGCCGCTGACGACGCCGGAGCGCGCGGCTCGATGCTGCTCGCCTCGCATATCGCGGGCGCGGCCATCGAGCACTCGATGCTGGGTGCCGCGCATGCCTGCGCCAACCCGCTCACCGTGCATTACGACGTAACCCACGGGATCGCCGTCGGATTGGTTCTTCCGCACGTGATGAGCTTCAACGCCGAGCACGTCGGTGAGCGCTACGACGAGTTGTGTCCCGCCGAGGAAGGGGATGAGCCCGGCGAGGCGTTGCGCCGCCGGATCATGGAGCTACGCACCGTTTCGGGTCTTCCGATCCGTATTTCCGACTGCCGGGTGCCTCGCGACTCGCTCGATCGCCTCGCGGGTGAGGCCAACCAGCAGTGGACGGCACGATTCAACCCGCGGCCGGTGACGCCGGCCGACATGCTCGAGTTCTATGAAGCGGCTTACTAGAACGATCCTCTTGGCCTTGTTGCTCGCGGCGGCACCGGTATGGGGTGACCACTGGAACCTGTTCCGTGGCGACCCCCAGCTGCGCGGCCGCGCCGCCGTGCTGCCCGAGAAACTCGATCCTCTGTGGTTGTTCGAGGTCGAGGAGGGGATCGAGTCCGGGGCGGCGATCGTCGACGGCGTCGTCTACGTGGGTGCCCTCGACGGGAAGCTGTATGCCGTCGCGCTCGCCGACGGAAGCCTGTTGTGGTCCTACCAGGCGACGGACGAGATCAAGGCGTCCCCCTCGGTCAACGCGGGCACGGTTTACATCGGCGATGCCGCCGGCGTGTTCCACGCGGTCGATGCGAAGAGTGGGAAGGCCCGCTGGACCTTCGAGGCGGAGTCGGAGATCGTCTCGTCGGCGAATTTCCACGAAGACCGCATCCTGTTCGGATCGAATGATCAGTTTCTCTACTGTCTCGAGAGTGACGGTACCGTGGCCTGGAAGATCGAGACCGGCGGCTATGTGTACGGGACGCCGGCGGTGGTTGACGGGGTCGCCTATTCGGCGGGGTGCGACGGCTTCCTGCGTTCCATCGACATCTCGACGGGCGAGGAAAAGCAGCAGGTCCTGCTCAACGCCTACGTCGGTGCCAGCCCCGCGGTGCGGAACGGCATCGCCTACATGGGCACGTTCGAGAACCAGGTTGTCGCAGTCGATCTCGCGGCCGGCAAGGTGCTGTGGGCCTACGAGAACCCGGAACGCCAGTTCCCGTATCTCTCCTCGGCGGCGCTGGGCGAGGATCGTCTGTTCGTCGGCGGCCGGGACAAGTCCGTGCACGCGATCAAGCTCGAAGACGGGACCTCGCTCTGGTCGTACCGGACCAAGGCCAAGGTCGACTCCTCACCCGTGATCTCGGGCTCGCGGGTCTACGTCGGTTCGCTGACCGGTGAGCTCTTCGCCTTCGACCTCGAGAGCGGCGAGGTCGAGTGGCGGTTCGATACCGGCTCCGGCCTGATGGCCACGCCGGCCGTCGCCGACGACCGACTCGTCATCGGCACGGTCGACGGTCAACTCTACTGCTTCGGGGCCGCTCGGCCATGAGTCGCCGCGAACCCGCAACGGCGGTCGGGCAGAAGCTCGAGAAGACCGAGGTCGGCAGTGTCTTCGTGTCCAACTATCCGCCGTATTCGTTTTGGAGCGAGGAGGCCGTCGAGAAAGCACGGCGTGCCCTCTCCGCCGGTCCGCTCGACGACCGCCCGCTGGGATTGTACCTGCACATCCCGTTTTGTCGCCGCCGCTGTAAGTTCTGTTATTTCAAGGTCTACACCGACAAGAACTCGCGGGACATCGAGCGTTATCTCGCCGCGGTTTTGAACGAGGCCCGGTCCTTGCGCGACAAGAAGACAATCGAGGGGCGGGCGCCCCGTTTCGTCTACGTCGGTGGCGGAACGCCGTCGTTCATCAGCGCGAAACATCTGCGCCGGATGTTCAAGGATCTGAAAGACACGTTCTCCTGGGACGCGGTGGAGGAGGTCACCTTCGAGTGCGAGCCCGGGACGCTCACCGAGGCGAAGCTCGGAGCGATCCGCGAGGTCGGCGTGACGCGGCTGAGCCTCGGCGTCGAGAACTTCGACGACGAGATCCTGAAGGAGAACGGTCGGGCGCACGTCTCCAAGGAGATCGACCGCTGCCTGCCCTGGATCGCGAAGGCCGGCTTCGACCAGCTCAACGTCGATCTGATCGCCGGCATGGTCGGGGAGACTTGGGAGACCTGGCGCGAGACGATCCGCAAGACCGTCGACTTGTCGCCTGACAGCGTCACGATCTATCAGATGGAGCTTCCGTTCAACACGGTGTACTCGCGCGACGCACTGGGCGGCGGCGGGATAGCCGTCGCCGACTGGGACACCAAACGTGCCTGGCACGACTGGGCATTCGAACAGTTCGAGGGGAACGGGTACGAGGTATCCAGTTCCTACACCGTGTTCAAGAAAAACTCGAACACCCGCTTCACGTACCGTAACTCGTTGTGGCACGGTGCCGATCTGCTCGGGATGGGAGTGTCGTCCTTCTCCCACATCCGGGACGTGCACTACCAGAACCAGACCGGATGGGACGGGTACATGCAGGCCGTGGAAAACGGCGACACGCCGATCCAGCGAGCTTTCGCCCCGACGAAAGACGAACGGTTGACCCGGGAGCTGATCCTGCAGATGAAGCTCGGCCGCGTCGATGCGCCGTATTTCATGACCAAATTCGGCGTCGACGTGATGCGGCGTTACGCGGAGGCGTTCTCTCGTCTCCAGGACAGCGACATGCTCGAGACCCACGACTCCGGTGCTACCTTGACACGACGGGGACTCCTGCGGGTCGACACGCTGCTGCCCGAGTTCTATGACGAGAGGTACCAGAATGCGCGTTACACGTAGCACGATCCTGGTTGCGTTGTGGTGTCTCGCTCCGCTCGCGTTGGCGGCCGACGACACCGGAAAGCGGGCCGAGCCGTGGCAGACCGCCTCTTGGCCGCAGTGGCGCGGACCCGATCGCACCGGAGTTTCCGAAGAGACCGGACTCGCGGCGTCGTGGCCCGAAAGCGGCCCGAAGGAACTGTGGCGCCGTCCGCTCGGTCAGGGGTTCTCGGCCATTGTCGTCGACGCCGGACGGCTCTACACGCAATACGGCGCGGGCGACGCTGCCTACCTGGCCGCTCTCTCTGCGGCCGACGGGAGCGAGCTCTGGAAGGTGCATACCGGCACGAGCTTCAAGGACAGTTACGGCAACGGGCCCCGCGCGACACCGACGCTCGAGGCCGGCATCCTGTACGCGCTGAGCTCGTCGGGGGACCTGCTCGCCGTGAAGGCATCGGATGGCGAGGTGGTTTGGCAGCACGACCTGCGCGAGGCATTCGGCGCGAAGCCGCCGCGCTGGGGGCTCTCCGGCTCGCCGCTGATCGAGGGTGATCTGGTGATCGTCAACCCCGGCGGCGACGAGGGTCGTTCGATCCTCGCACTGGACAAGAACACGGGCGAGCTGCGCTGGTCCGCCCGGAATGACCGCGCCGGCTACGCGGGGCCCGTGGCGATGACCCTCGCGGGCGTGCGCCAGATCCTCGTCTTCGTCGGAGACAAGCTCGTTTCCCTCGACCCGGCGGACGGCGAGACGTTCTGGGAGCT
>JABAOE010012431.1_pt3 | contig 15608 bp, 12 predicted proteins | sample 7062141 | NCBI WGS metagenome assembly JABAOE01 (sample SAMN14538627, study PRJNA623070) | marine sediment metagenome | biome: marine biome [ENVO:00000428]; feature: marine pelagic biome [ENVO:01000023]; material: deep marine sediment [ENVO:00002113] | place: India: Gulf of Khambhat ... | reverse complement strand
ATGCCGGCGCCGGCCTGGAAGCTGTACTCGCTGCCGTTGAACACCAAGGTCCGTATGGCGATAGCTTGGTCCATGTTGCCGTCGCGGCCGAAATAGCCCACCGTGCCGGCGTACAGGCCGCGCGACACGGGCTCGTAGCCGGCGATCAATTCCATGGCGCGGACCTTTGGTGCGCCCACCAGAGTGCCGGCGGGAAAGGTGGCGGCGAGGAGATCAAACGCGTCCCGATCCGGTGCCAGCTCTCCCTCGACGCCGCTGACGATATGCATGACATGACTGTAGCGCTCGATGGTGCGATAGGGATCCACACGCACGCTGCCTGCCTGGGCGACCCGACCCAGATCGTTGCGGGCGAGATCCACCAGCATGACGTGCTCGGCGTTCTCCTTTGGGTCGCCGAGCAGTTCCGTCTCCAGATCCTGATCTTGCTCCGCCGTGCTGCCCCGCGGTCGGGTGCCGGCGATCGGACGCAGTGACGCATGGCCGTTTTGCAGGCGCACCAGAGCTTCCGGCGACGAGCCCACCAGCTTGATCTTGCCCAGGTCGCAGAAAAACATATAGGGCGATGGATTGAGCAGGCGCAGTGCCCGATAGGTCTGAAAGGGATCCAAGCGGGCCTCACCAGAGAAGCGCACCGAGAGCACGATCTGGTAGATCTCTCCGGCGGTAATGTCCTGTTTGGCCAGGTTTACCGCCGCGACGAACTCTGCTTCGCTCATGCTGGCAGCGGGCGCCGTGAAACTGCCGCCGCCATCGCCGACGGGCACCGGGCCGCGCAGCGCATCCATGACGTTCTGGCGCAGCAGAGCCCGTTCCGTGTCTGAGCCGTCATGCAGGAGAGCGGCGCGCCGGGTCAGGTGATCGAATACCAACAGGGATTCGGCCGCGACGAAAGAGGCCTGGGGCAGCCCCTGCAGCTGCTGGCGACTCTCGGGCAGGCGTTCGAAGAACCGCACGATGTCATAGCCGGCCACCCCTACCAGTCCGCCGTTGAACGGGATACCCCTGAGCTTGGGCTTCGGTTCGGGGGTGTCGGCAAGCACCGCCCGGAGGGCGTCCAGCAGCTCAGCGTGGTTGGTCGGCTGACAGCGGGGTTTGCCATTGACTGTTAGTCCTGCGGCGTCCAGCCGCACGGTCATCGCATTACCGAAGCCCAGAAAAGAGTACCGCGCCAGCCGCTGCCCCCCCTCCACGCTCTCCAGCAGGAAATGGGGGGAGAAGGGCTTAAGCTTCAAATAGGCGGATACCGGGGTGTCCAGATCCGCCGCGATGTCGAATGGCGCTTGCATGTGTCCCGACTCTCAACGCTACAAAAAAACCCATCTCCGAAGAGGCGGAGATGGGTTTCGCTGTAGACGCTTGGCGCTTGGCTTAAGGCTTAATCAACCCACTCCGACTGTTGGCACAGCCACCAGCGGTTGGTCCAGCGGGTTTCGATCCGAGCCTGCATGATGGTCGAGTATCGGTGGCACCTGCGGCGCCGTCAAGAGGCGCCCGTCGCGATGTAGGCATCGACCCGGGATTCCAGCACCGTCAGGGGCACCGCGCCGCTGCCCAGCACCACCTCATGGAACTTGCGAATATCAAAGCGCTTGCCCAGGGCGCCACGGGCCCGCTGGCGCAACTGCAGGATCTTCAGCATGCCCACTTTATAGGCGGTGGCCTGTCCAGGCATGACAATATAGCGCTCGATAGCCTTGACGACGTCGCCCTGGGGGTTAGGGGTATTCGCTGCCAGGTAGTCAATGGCCTGCTGCCGGGTCCAGCGTTTGTGGTGGATACCCGTGTCCACAACGAGCCGGCAGGCGCGCCAAAGCTCCATGGCCAGGCGGCCAAAGTCGGAATAAGGATTTTGGTAGCGGCCCATCTCCTTGGGCAGCAGCTCACTGTACAGCCCCCACCCTTCCACATAGGCGGTGTATCCTCCGTAGCGCCGAAAGCGTGGTAGCCCGGTCAGCTCCTGGGCCAGGGTGAGTTGCAGATGATGCCCGGGGATGCCCTCGTGATACGCCAGAGCCTCCATTTGATACGTGGGCATGTCCGCCATGCGATACAGGTTGGCGTAGTACACGCCGGGTCGCGATCCGTCCGGCGCCGGATTCTGGTAGAAGGCTTTGCCTGCCGATTTCTCTCGGAATGGCTCCACTGCTTTGATGACCAGTGGCGCCTTGGGCTTAGAGAGAAACACCTGATCCAGGTCCGCTTCCATGGACCGGATCAATTGCTCCGCCGCAGCCAGATAGGCCGCGCGGCCCTCCTGGGTGTCGTCGTAGTAGAACTGCGGGTCCTCCCTCATGAAGGCGAAGAACTCCAGCAACGAGCCATTGAAGTCTACCTGGGTCATGATGGCGCGCATCTCGTTCTGGATGCGGTCTACCTCGGCCAGTCCCAGCTGATGAATCTCATCTGCGCTCAGGGTGGTGGTTGTGATCTGCTCCAGGGCCAGCTGATAGTAGGCGGCGCCGTCTGGAAACTTCCACGCGCCATCGTCGTCGGTGGCTCGCTGCGCCAGGGATTCCACTGTGGCGATCAGCTTCTCGTAGGCAGGTTTGACGCGGGTCAACAGCGCCTGTTCGGCGCGCTCTATCAGGGCGATTTCCTCCGCGGGCCCCAGCTCCAAGCCCTTGAGCTTCTCCTTGAAGTCGCTCAGCAGGGTGCTGTCTCGGGGGCCGTCGTCGAAGGGTCGGCCGCGAATGACGTTACGACTGTCCTCGAGCACATACGGGTAGACGAAGCGCGGCGCCATGATGCCCTTTTCGGCGCGAGCCTTCAGAGACTCAACGATCTGGTCAAAGGCCGCCTGCCAGTTTTCCAGTCGAGCCACATAGGCTTGCGCATCCGAAACGCTTGCGATGCGATGAATGTTGATCATGAAGGCGGGCAATCGGGACTGATACCCGCCCATCTGGTTGACCGGGTAATTGTGGTAGCGATAGGGAAAGCGCTGCTGTGCATCTTCGACGTCTTTCAGGAACAGCTCATAACTGAGCCGTTCCTCCAAGGGCAGCCGGTCGGGATCGATGGTTTCGGTCAGCTCGGCACGCTGGGCGGCCAGCAGGTCCAGCCGTCGCTGATAGCTCGCGTCTGAGAAATCATCCCACTTGTCGTAGTCATCCTTCACGCCCAGATAGCTCTGGCTCATGGGGCTGAGCGCCAGCTGAGCATCGAAAGCTTGTTCAAAAAAGGCGTTGGCCCGATCCGCCGCGGGTTGCAGGGGCGGCGGGGGCACCTGCTCGGCGCTTTCCGGTTGGCAGCCAGCCAGACACAGGTTACCGGCGAGCACCGCCCACGCCATCGTCGTTGCTCTCATGACAGCTCTGCCTCAGGTAATCACGCGCAGTGCAAACGGATAGCGGTACCGTTCCCCATTGTTTGCCTTGACGCTGGCGATGATCACCAGAACGATGTTCACCAAGCCGAGAATGGGCATCAGCAGCAGGCCGATGAGCACGAACATGAGCGCCCAGCAGACGCCGAAGATCAAAGCCATGGTGATCTGGAAGTTCAGCGCCTCTTTGCCCTGATCATCCACGAAAGGCAGCGCATCTTTTTTCAGCAGCCAGACCACCAGCGGACCCAAAATAAATCCTACCAGGGTAAATAGCCCCGTTAGGGCGCTGAGGTGGCAGAGCATGCCCCAGGTGCGCGCTTCCTGGTCGGGCACAGCGGTAGCAGCCGGAGGCTCGGCCTGGTCGGCTGTTTCCTGCGGTGGTTGTTCGCTCATGGGATTTCCCGCTGAGTAGTCCGTTGGGCCGTCTATTTTAGCCCGACCGGCCGAAAAACCAGGGGGGATTCAGCCCGCCAGGTCGTACATCAGGGGCAGCAGGATCGAGAAACCCAGCCACATCACCAGCGTCAGGGGCACGCCCACGCGAACGAAATCCGTGAACTTGTAACCGCCGGCAGCCAGCAGCAGCAGGTTGGTCTGATAACCGAAGGGCGTGGCGAAGCTCATGTTGGCGCCAAAAATCACGGCAAGCACGAACGGCTCGGGCGGCGCACCGATCTGCTGAGCGATCTGGATGGCGATCGGCGTGCCGATGACGCCAGCGGCGTTGTTGGACACCACGTTGGTGAGCACGGTCATGACCAGCATGAGGCCGCTGAGAATGACCGGTACCGGCAGGCCCCGCACCAGGTGCACGTAGGATTCTGCGATGAACTGAGCGCCGCCTGTGGAGGTTAAGGCGAGGCCCAGGGCCAGGCTTGCAACGATGATCATGATCACCGGCGGAGACAGAGCAGCCGCCGCTTCCTGCCAGTTCAGGCAGCGGGTGAGCAGCATGAGACCCACGCCGCTCACGGCGCAGACGGAGATGGGTGCGACCTGGAGCGCAGCCGCGGCCACCACGCCCACCATGATGGCGATGGCTCGCTGAGCCCGGTGGGTCCGGGGTAGTTCCATGGTGCCGTCCAGGACTAAGGCCGACCCGCTGCGCTTCAGCTCGCGAATCCGGGAGCGATTGCCCTGAACCAGGAGAATGTCGCCGGCGCGCAGCGCCGCTTGGCCGATATTGCCGCGGATTTCCTCCGCGCCGGGTTCCCGGGCACGGTGAATAGCCAGGGGCAGCAGCCGAAAACGCTGGACAAAGCGGGCGCTGGCCAGCGTTCGTCGGTGCAGCAATGACCCCTGGGTCACTACGACCTCCGCCATTTGCTGCTCCTCGCTGGGTTTGACGGGCGGATCGCCCAGCTCGCCTTCGCCGCTGGCGTCGTGCAGGGTTGCGCCGAGCTGCTCTTCGAAGCGTTTCAGGCGCTCCGGGGTATCCCGCACCGCGAGTCGATCACCCGCCAGGATCTTCACCGAAGGGAGCTTGGCCACCATCAACCCCTCGCCCCGCTGGATCTCGTCCACGCGCATCTCTTTCTCTGTCAGGCTGCGCACCTCGGCAAAGGTTTTGCCGCAAGCGATGCTGTCCTCGCTGATGGTCAGAACCGCGCTGAATACCCGCGGCGAGGTGTCGGACATGGGCGGCTTGCGGTCCGGGACCAGGTGGGGCGCGATCAACCACAGGTAGACGATGCCCAGGCTGCCGACGATGATGACCGGCAGGCTGAAATCAAACATCTCGAAGGGTGGCAGGCCCAGGTCCTCGGCAATGGAGACCACGAGCAGATTTGTGGACGTGCCAATGGTGGTCGCCATACCGCCGACAATGGTGCCCAGACCCATGGGCATCAGAATGCCCGAAGGCGGCACCCGGGTCCGCACCGCCACGCTGATCAGCATCGGCAGGAGCATCACCACCACCGGGGTGTTATTGACGAAGGCACTCAGGGCGGCTGCCAGCATCAGGGTCGCCAGGGGCGCCAGCCGCGGGCGCTTCAGCCAGGCCTGGCCCAGGCTGGTGGCAAGCGGCTGCAGGGCGCCCGTCCTCTCCAGGCCCTTGCCCAGCATCATCAAAGCGCACACGGTGATCAGTGCCTCGTTGCCGAAACCGGTCAGGAACTGGGCGGGTGCCAACAGTTCACCGCCTGGTCGCCATGGTGAGACGTGAAAGGCAACGACCAGCACAATCAGGATGGCGAGACTGCTCGCCTCCAAGGGAATGCGATCCCGAGTGAACAGGTAGAGCGCCACTGCCGTAAGTAGCAGGACGAACAAGCCGTGATTACTGAGTGATTCCAGCACGGGGGATAGGCGTGCTCCGCGGCGAATGCCCCAACCCTATAGCACGGCACCGGGGCAGCGCCAAGACTTGACAGTCGGTAGGCGCGGCTGAAGGCTTGCCGCCGTGGCCCATGGTTTCGCTGCCGATATCCCATCGCTCGACCTGAAGAGCTATCTGGGCGTCTTTCGCTACAGCCGCCAGGCTGTGGCGTTGGTGTGGTCCACCCATCGCGGGCTCACCGTTGCGCTGGCCGCGTTTACGCTGATCGGCGGCGTGACCCCCGCGGGCGTCGCTTATGTGGGTCAGCTCATCGTGGACGCCGTGGTGGCGGCTATCGCCGAATATCAAGCCAGCCGGAGTGCCGACTACGCCGCCGTAATCGCCTACGTGGCCCTGGAAGCTTTATTGGTGCTGGTGGTCGCCGGCGCGCAGCGTGGTTTGTCCTTATGCCAGTCCCTGCTGCGGGCGCTGCTGGGCCAGCGGGTGAACGTGATGATTCTGGAAAAGGCTCTAACCATGGAGCTGGCCCAGTTCGAGGATTCCGAGTTCTACGACAAGCTGACCCGGGCCCGACGGGAGGCATCCTCGCGTCCTCTCAGCCTGGTTACCCGCACCTTCGGCCTGGCCCAGAACAGCATATCTCTGGTCAGCTACGCGGCGTTGCTGGTCGGTTTTTCGCCCCTCGCCGTGGTCATTCTAATGGTGGCGGGAATTCCTGCCTTTGTTGCTGAAACCAAATTCTCCGGCGAGGCGTTCCGGCTGTTTCGCTGGCGGGCGCCGGAAACCCGCATGCAGATGTATCTGGAAACGGTGCTGGCGCGGGAGGATCATGCCAAAGAGGTCAAGCTGTTTCGCCTTGGGCCAGAGCTGCTGCGTCGCTATCGAGATATTTTCAGCAAGCTCTACCAGCAGGATCGGAATCTCACCATCCGCCGCGACCTGTGGGGGTTCCTGCTGGGACTCGTGTCCAGCCTGGCCTTTTACGGTGCCTACGGCTGGATCGCCGTGGCCACGATTCAGGGCCAGATCACGCTCGGCCAGATGACCATGTATCTGCTCCTGTTCAAGCAGGGCCAGACGGCGGTCGCGGCCATGCTGTCCGCCATCGGCGGCATGTATGAGGACAACCTGTATCTGTCCAATCTCTACGAGTTCATGGAGCAGCCCACGCCGCCACCCACCGGTCGGCTCACCCAGGGACCGCGGCCGGAAGACGGAGTGCGCTTTAACAACGTCAGCTTCACCTATCCCGGCGCCGGCGAACCGGCACTGAAGGAGATCTCCCTGCATATTCGCCCGGGCGAGAGCCTGGCCCTGGTGGGCGTGAACGGTTCCGGCAAGACCACGCTGATCAAGTTGCTGGCGGGCCTTTATGCGCCAGCCGAGGGTCAGATCACCTATCAGGGACTCGATCTAGCCCAGTGGGACAAGCAGACTCTGCAGGCCCATGTCGGGATAATCTTTCAGGACTTCAATCGTTATCAGTTGCCCGTCGGCGAGAATATCGGCGTTGGCGACGTCGCCGCCCTGACAGAAGAGCCGCGCTGGCGCAGCGCGGCCGAGCGCGGCCAGGCGGATCGGTTCATCGAGGCTTTGCCAGCAAGCTATCAAACCCAGCTGGGTCGCTGGTTTGCCGACGGTCGCGAGCTGTCCACGGGGCAGTGGCAAAAGATTGCCCTGTCGCGCGCCTTCATGCGCACCGGCGCAACGATTCTCGTACTGGACGAGCCCACCGCGTCCATGGACGCGGCAGCGGAGGCGGAGATCTTTGAGCATTTCCAGTCCCTCACCCGGGACCGCATCGCCATCCTGATCTCCCACCGTTTCTCCACCGTTCGCCGTGCCGATCTCATTGCCGTCATGGACGGCGGGCGCATCGTAGAGTACGGCAGCCATGATGAGCTGATCGCGGCCCCAGGGCGGTACGCGGCCCTGTTTGAGTTGCAGGCTAAGGGCTACCGCTGAGGCAGGTGTACAATTCAGCTGTCGTTGTCACAGGCCCCGCAGCGCTCGCGGGGAGTTGCCATGCCCACATTCGATATCGTTTCTGAAGTTGATCTCCATGAGGTGTCAAACGGCGTGGATCAGGCAAACCGGGAGGTCGCTAACCGCTTCGATTTCAAGGGCACCGGCGCGAGTTTTACGCTCGAGGACGGTGCCATTGCCCTTAAAGCCCAGGTGGACTTCCAGCTTGGGCAGATGCTGGACATTCTGCGCGCCAAGCTGGCAAAGCGCTCTGTGGATGTGGCCTGCCTGGCTGCTGAGGATCCTGTCATCATCGCCAGCGAGGCGCGGCAGCGCGTGGTGATCCGGCAAGGCCTCGATCAGCCCCTGGCCAAGCGCCTGGTGAAGATCATCAAGGACACCAAGCTCAAGGTGCAGGCGTCGATTCAGGGAGACAAACTCCGCGTCAGCGGAAAAAAGCGCGATGATTTGCAGAAGGTCATCGGCACAGTGAAGGAAGCAGGCATCGATCTTCCTCTGCAGTACGTCAATTTTCGCGATTAACCCCACGACGTGGCCAGCGACCCCACGGAAACGCGTCGGACCGAGATCTTCTTCGCCGAGAAGGACCGGGCTCTGCGTGAGGATGTGCATCGACTCGGTGAGCTGGTCGGTCAGCTGGTGCAGGAGCAGTGCGGTGAGGCGCTCTACCAGCTCGTGGAGGCAGCCCGCAAGACGGCTATCGCGCGGCGCGAGGGCGACGGTGCGGCGGAAGCGGACCTGGCGCGCCTGCTGCAAGGTCTGGATGCGGATGTCATCCGGGATTTCATTCGTGCTTTTTCCACCTATTTTCAAATGGTCAATACGGCGGAAAAGGTGCACCGGATTCGCCGCCGCCGGGCGTATCTGCGGGATCCTGGCCAACTGCAGCCGGGTGGCTTTGAGGCCGCGCTGGAGGAGTTGAAAAGCCACGGCATCGGCGCCGAGCGGGTAGCTGAACTGCTTGGCGAGATTCTTATCCAACCAGTCTTCACTGCCCATCCGACGGAGCCGACGCGGCGCACCATGCTGCGCAAAGAGCAGAATATCGTGCGCCGTCTGGTCGAGTTGCTTGATCCCTCGCTGACTCCCCATGACCAGGCAACGGCCATGGCCCGTATCCAGCTGGAGATGACCACCGGCTGGCAAACCGAGGAGCATCCCAGCGAGCGCATGAGCGTGGGCGATGAAGCTGAGCATGTGCTGTTCTTCCTCACCGATGTGCTGTATCCGGTCATGCCGCCCTTCTATGAGATGCTGGCGGAGAGCCTGGATCACGCCTATCCAGCCCTGGCCAAACGCGTGCGAGTGCCCAACCTGGTGAGGTTTGCATCCTGGGTGGGTGGCGATATGGATGGCAACCCGAATGTCACTGCCAAGCAGGTTCGGAAAACCCTGGCTCGCCAGCGGGCTTTGATCCTGGATCTGTACTACAACGAATGTCTGCGACTGGCCGGCACGCTCAGTCAGAGCACCCAGCGCGTGGCCGTGGATGATGCGGTGCACGGGCGCATTCGCGACTACAGCGGGCATTTCCCCAAAGCCATGCATGCCGTGCCGAAGCGGCATCGGGATATGCCCTACCGGGTGTTATTGCGCTTGATCGCTGCCCGCCTGCAGGCTACCTACGATGACGCTGCCTTCCCCTACGAATCAGCGCAGGAGTTTCTGGCGGACATAAGGCTGATTGGTGCCAGCCTTAAGGCCAACAAAGGCGCCCGCGGCGGGCTGTTCGCCGTGCAGCGTTTGCTGCGACGTATCGAGACCTTCGGTTTTCACATGCTGACCCTGGATATTCGCCAGAATGCGTTAGTGCATCGCCGGGTGGTGGGCGAGGCGCTGGGTGAAAAGGGTTGGCTGGAGGCCAGTCCGGAGCTGCGCGCCGCCCGGTTGCGCACGGCGCTGGAGCGGCGCGAATCGCCGCAGCAGAAACTTTCCTCCGAGGGCCGCCGTACCCTGGCGGTGTTTCAGGCTATTGCCTACTGCCGTCGCAAGTACGGCAAGCGGGCGATCGGGCCCTACATTATCAGCATGACGCACGGCCCCGACGACGTGCTCAGCGTGCTGCTGCTGGCTCGCTGGGGAGACCTGGGTAGTCGCAGCGGTGCGGTGCAGCTGGATATCGTGCCCTTGTTCGAAACCGTGGAAGATCTGGAGAACGGCCCCCACATCATGGAGCAACTGCTCACCGACGAGCACTACGCCAAGCATCTGCGCAAGCGCCAATCCCGGCAGATGATCATGGTGGGCTATTCCGACAGCAATAAGGATGGCGGTCTTGCCTCGGCTCGCTGGGCGCTGCAGAAAGCGCAGGCGTCACTGGTCGCGGTGCTGGACCGCGCCAACGTGGAGCTGACACTGTTTCATGGTCGCGGTGGCACGATCAGTCGTGGCGGCGGGAAGACCCATGCGGCGGTGCTGGCCACGCCCCCGGGGGCGGTGCGGGGCCGGCTGCGGGTCACCGAGCAGGGGGAAATGATCAATGCCAAGTACGGCCTGCGGGCTATCGCTGTGCGCACCCTGGAGCAAGCTCTCGGCTCGGTGCTGAGTGTATCCGCTGCGCGGGCGCCGGCCCATCGTGATGAGGCCCGCTGGCATCGCATCATGGACACCATCGCCGAGGCGAGCCGCGAAGCCTACAAGAACCTGGTGTACGACACACCGGGTTTTACCGCCTATTTCCGCGCGGCGACTCCGGTGGACGTGATTGAGCGCATGCAGATCGGTTCGCGGCCGGCGTCCCGCGCCGACGGCAACGACATCGAGGATCTGCGCGCCATTCCCTGGGTATTCGCCTGGACTCAGGCCCGGTTTTCACTGCCCGGCTGGTACGGCATCGGCACTGGGCTGGCGCGGGCGGTTGAGGAGTACGGCGAGGACCAGGTGCGCAGTATGCTGCGTCGCTGGTATTTTCTGCGGGCGCTGCTGGCCGATGTGGAAATGGTGCTGGCCAAGTCAGACCTGGATATTGCCGCGCGCTATTCGGCGCTGGCGGGAGACCTGCACCCAGCCGTGTTTCCGGTGATTCAGGTTGAGTGGGAACAGACCATCGAGCTGATTCTGAGGCTCACCGGCAGCCGAAGGCTGCTCGAGGACGATGCGACCCTGCGGCGGGCGATCCGCTTGCGCAATCCCTATGTGGACCCCATGAGTTTCCTGCAGATCGAGTTGCTGCAGCGCTGGCGGTCCGGCGATCGGCAGCAGGATGGTGTTTTCCAGGCTCTGCTGGCCAGCGTCAACGGCATTGCCCACGGTTTGCAGAACACGGGTTAGCGCTGGGGCCACTTGACGACGTGGTTTTCCAGATCTTCCTCATGAACCTGGCTTTCGGCGAGAGCCCGCCCCCGGACAGAGACCCGTGCCCGGTGCACGCTGTCCGGATCACCCGAGCGCAGCGGATGCCAACTGGCCAGCCCGCGGCCCTCATAGAGTCTGCGGTAGGCGCAGCTTCGGGGCATCCAGGCCAGGTCCGCCAGGTTGTCCGGGCGAACCACCACACAGTCGGGCACGTGCCGCAGTCGCTGGGCGTAGCGCTTGCAGCGGCAGGTTTCCAGATCGAGAAGGCGGCAGGCCACCCGCGTGTAGAAGATCTCCGCCGTGTCCGCGTCCTCAAGCTTGTGCAAACAGCAGCGGCCGCAACCATCGCACAGGGCTTCCCACTCGTCATGGGACATCTGTTGCAGCGTCTTGGTCTCCCAGAAGTTTTCCACGGCGGTTTCGGGGCGCTTAGGGCTCGTCATTGGCAGGATCCTACGCCCGCGGGCTTGGCTTGGCACGGGCGGCAGGGGTTAGTGTAGTCTCTCGCTGCCGCAGGAGGTCAGCATGCGCGCCGTATTCTTGGATTTTGCCACCATGGGACCGGATATCAGCACGGCCGCGCTGGATGCGCTGCTGCCCACGGACTATTACGACAATACGGCGCCCGGGCAATTGCAGGCGCGCATCGGCGATGCCGAGATCGTAATTGTCAACAAGATCGCCCTGTCGGCCGCCACCCTGAACGGCGCGCCGCGGCTGCGCCTTGCGGTGCTCGCGGCTACCGGCACGGACAACGTGGATCTGCAGGCGGCGACCGCCCAGGGTGTCGGGGTTGCCAATATTCGCGACTACTGCACACCGTCAGTGGCGCAACACGTGCTGGGCCTGATCCTGTCCCTGACCCATCATCTACCCCAGTATCATCAACGGGCCATGGCCGGCGCCTGGGGTGCCCAGGAGCAATTCTGTCTGTTTGATTATCCCATCCGCGAGCTTAAGGGCCGCAATCTGGGGATTGTCGGCTTCGGCACCTTGGGCAAGGCCGTAGCGAGTCTTGCCGCGGCCCTCGGTATGAACGTGTTGATTGCCCACCGGCCGGGGACGGAACCTGAGCACCAGGAGGGCCGACTGCCGATGGCGGAGCTACTTCCCCGCGTGGATGTGCTGAGCCTTCACTGCCCCCTGACGCCCGCCACTCGGCATTTGATCGCAGCGCCCCAGTTGGCCCAGATGAAGCGGGACGCGCTGTTGATTAATACGGCGCGCGGAGCTTTAGTGGATACGGCTGCTCTGGCGGCAGCGTTGCGCGACGGTGTGATCGGTGGCGCAGGTATCGACGTGTTGGCTCAGGAGCCGCCAGCGGCGGGTGATCCGCTGCTCGACGCGGATATTCCCAATCTTCTGCTGACGCCCCACGTTGCCTGGGCGGCGTTGGAATCCCGCCAGCGGGGCATGGATCAGGTCACGGAAAATATTGCGGCGTTCTTGGCCGGCGAGCGCCTGCGACGGGTGGTCTGAATCTCGGCTTGTCAGTCCTCTTCGCCGGCGCGCAGATTCAAGACGTCGGCTGCCCACAGGATGATGGGTCGCAGCCGCGGCGAAGCGAGCTCCAAGGCAGCCGAAAAATTCACCCAGCGGTACTCGTGGTGCTCCGGCCGTCCGATCTCAGGGTTCACCGGCAGACTCACGTCAGTCTGCCGCGTCTCAGCCAGATAGTAGCGGGCCACCTTGCCGCGATTGTAGGGACCGGTGTCCTTGTAGAGCTCGCCCCAGCGGAAAGAAAGGTCCGCGACCGTGGTTTCTTCCTCTACCTCGCGAACAGCCGCCGCCAGCGGCGTTTCATTCGCCTCCACCAGTCCTTTGGGGAAATCCCAGTGGCGAAAGGCACGCAGCATCAGGAATCGGGGCGGGCCGTGGTCATAGCGGATGACGACCACGCCTGCCGAGAGTCGCTGTGCCATAGGCAGCGGGTTAGTGGGCTCGGAGCACGTTGACGGGCGCAGTGCGAATCACGGACTGCGTGGCGAGGAGCCCACTCGCGCCTACCAGCACCGCCCCCAGCAGGGGCCCGGCCAACAGCACCGATGGTTCCGGCTGATAGTCAATCCGAAAAACTTGGGTGGCGAGCGCGTAGCCCACGCCGGCGGCCACCAGGCTGGCGAGGGCCCCCGCCAGCAACCCCAGGCAGAGGAACTCCGCAAAAATGCCCTTGAGCACGATGCGCCGGCTGGCGCCCAGGGTGCGCAGCATGGCCGCCTCGTAACGTCGTTCGTCCCGGGTGGCCTGGACCGCCGCCAGGAGCACGGCAACGCCGGCGAGTAGCGTAAACACGAACACGTACTGCACGGCGAGCGCAGCCCGATCCATGACGCTGCGCACCTGCTCAATCAGAGATTCCAGATCGATGACGGAGATGCTGGGGAATTGCTTAACCAGGTCCAGCAGCACCCGGCGGGAATCCCTGGGGACGTAGACCCCGCTGATGAAGGTGGCGGGCAGACCCGCCAGCGCATGCTCGTTGAGCACCAGATAAAAGTTGGGCCGAAAGGAATCCCATTTGATGCGTCGCAGGCTGGTCACGGTGGCCGTGACCGTTTCACCGGCGACGCCAAAGGTCATCTCGTCGCCCACTTCAATGCCCAGATCGCGCGCCACCTCGTCGTCCAGGGAGACTTCAGCGTCTCGCGTCCCGGCGGTCCACCAGCGCCCGGCGACCAGCGTGTTGCTGGGGTCCAGCTCGTCAGCCCAGGTCAGGTTGGCTTCCCGGTTGAGCAGCTGGCGGCCCTGACCCTGGGCCTCGATCCCATCGGTGGGCACGCCGTTGATGGCGCTGATCCGCCCCCGGACCAGCGGCGACAGGCGTGGCGGCGTCACGCCGGCGGATTGGAAAACCTCCTCCACCCCCTGCACTTCGCCCGGTTGCACATTGATCAGGAAGTTGTTGGGTGCATCGGCAGGCAGGGAGCGCCGCCAGTTGTCCAGCAGCTCGGTGCGCACCAGGGAGAGCAATAACAGCACGGCGAGGCCAAAGCCAAAGGCCACCACCTGGGCCACGCTGTCGGCGCCGCGCCGGGCGATATTGGCCAGGCCGTAGCGCCAGGCGATGCCTGCGGCGTGGCGCAGCGGGCTGACAGCCCTCACCAGCAGCCAGCCGGCCAAAACCAGAGCACCCGTGCCGGCGCCCAGCCCGGCGAGCGTGACCATGAGCAGGCTGCCCGTCCCGACGGTCCAGATCAGCAACAGCACCACGATGGCGATGGCGGTCGTCATCGACAGCGTGGCTGACAGGGGCTTGGGTTCGCTGTCATGGCGCAACACGCGCAGCGGTGGCACCGTGCGCAGATTGAGCATGGCCGGCAGGGCAAAACCCGTGAGCACGGCAAGCGCGGTCACCAGGCCGCCGACCAGGGGGCCGATGCCCGGCCCAGGCAGCTCACCCTGCACCAGATCCACCAGTAGCTCGGTGAGGCCAAACTGGGCGGCGAAGCCCAGAGCGCTGCCCAGGAGGCCGGCACCCACGCCCAGCAGGGCCAGCTCGATCAGGCTGACGGCCACCACGAACGCCTGGGAGGCGCCCATGCATTTCATCAGCGCTACGCCGTCCACCTGGCTCGTGGCATAGCGGCGCGCCGTCACCGCAACCGCGGCGGCTGCCAGCAGCACGGCAATCAACGCGGCCAGGCTCAGGAAGTCCTGGGCACGGCTGATGGCGGAGCTGATCTGCTCGCTGGTATCGCCCACCGTCTGCAAGCGTTCGTTTTCCGCCAGACGCCCTTGCAGAAATGCCTCGAAAGCGGTCACCGGGGCCGGTTCGCCCGCGAACAGGTAGGACCAGGTGACCCGGCTGCCCGGCTGAATGAGCTCCGTGGCGGCCAGGTCGGCGGCGTTCATGAGCAAAGCGGGCGCCAGACCGACGAAACCGACGCTCTGATCTGGCCGGTATTCCAGCACCCGGGTAATGGTGAAATCTTCGCTGCCCACCGACACGCGGCTACCCACGTCCACGTCCAGACGCGCCAACAGGCCTGACTCCGCCCAGATTTCGCCGCGCCCGGGAATCCCCGTGGCCTGTTGCTGGCTGCCGAACAGTGCCTCGGCAATTAACACGCTGCCGCGCAGCGGATAGCCGTCGCCCACGGCATAGATACCGGCGAGCTGGGAGCCGTCGTCGGTGACCACCACGCTGGGAAACGATGTTACCGTGGCCGAGCGCAGGCCCCGCTGGCTGGCCATGCTGAGGTAGGCGGGATTCGGGGGCTGGGACGAGCGCAGCCGCAGATCGGCTGCCAGCACGACGGCCGACTCCCGCGCCACGGCTTTGGCGACCCGATCGGTAAAGAAGCCCACGCTGGTCAGCGCCGTGACCGCCACCAGTAGCGACAGCACGAGCACCGTGAGATGCCCGGAGCGCAGGTTGCGGACCAGGGTCCGCCAGGCGATCCGCAAAGCCCTCATGAGGTTGATCCCGTCCCGGCGGACTGGTCGTCGTCGGGGGCATTGCGCACGTCGTTCACCAGCCGCCCGGACGCCAGCTCAATGGTCCGATGGCAGCGGGCGGCCATGCGCTCATCGTGGGTCACCAGTACCAGCGTGGTGCCCGTCGCGTGGTTCAGGTCGAACAACAGCTCCATGACCCGTTCGCCGGTGCGCGAGTCGAGGTTGCCCGTGGGCTCGTCGGCGAGCAGGATCGGCGGCTCGTTCACGAGCGCGCGGGCGATCGCGACGCGCTGCTGCTCGCCGCCCGAGAGCTGGGCC
>JABAOE010003178.1_pt2 | contig 15610 bp, 19 predicted proteins | sample 7062141 | NCBI WGS metagenome assembly JABAOE01 (sample SAMN14538627, study PRJNA623070) | marine sediment metagenome | biome: marine biome [ENVO:00000428]; feature: marine pelagic biome [ENVO:01000023]; material: deep marine sediment [ENVO:00002113] | place: India: Gulf of Khambhat ... | reverse complement strand
GCGTTACCCCCGCGAGCTCGCAGCGGTCGATCGTAGCGCAGCAACCACACGTCGAACATCGCAACAGCGACGAACACTTGAACCATGACGCGAAGGACATCCATGGGTCACACTCCCTGTTCACCCGGTCACATTGCGTCAACCCCGACCGACGAATCCCCCGGCGTAAACGACAATATACATGTTGACGATCATCAGGCCGAACGCCGGGATCATCTGGACGAGTGAGTCGCGAACCCGTATCCGCGTCGCGATACCGAGGATCATCAGCACGGTCAGGCCGCTCGACGCCACCAGAACCAGAACCGGAAAGACGTAGCCGACGAGCAGCGCGAGAGCGCCGAGCACCTCCAATCCACCCGTTAACCGCCGGTAGCGATCGAGCCCGAATCTTCTGAACTCGGCAATCATCGCGTCCGACAGAAGACAACCGAGGCCGTAGTACAGGAAAAGGAGAATCGACAGGATCTTCGCGATCTGGTAAGCGAGCGACATCGTTCGTTTCGTCGGTCCGGAGCGAAGCACATCGAATCGGGATCCCGATCCGGACGGGTCTAGATGCGTATCGGCTGACGGTTTGTTCGATCGACGGAGTCAGTCGAGGTGGCTCTGTAGCATCCAGGCGTTCTTCTCATGGACGTCTGTACGACGCGTCGCGAGGTCGGCGCTCGCCTGGTCCCCCGCTGCCTCAGCTGCCTCGATCACACGACGAGCAACGTTCGCGACCGACTTCTGGTCCTCGACCAAGTTACGGATCATCTGTTCGGCTGCCGGATGACCGGCCTCCTCCTTGACGGTCGAGATCTTGGCGAACTCGGCAAGACTTCCTGGGGCGTACGGCCCAAGAGCGCGAATCCGCTCGGCGATCTCGTCGATCGCCATCGCGAGCTCAGTGTATTGAGTTTCGAACAGCGTATGAAGCGTGGTGAACATCGGTCCAGTCACGTTCCAGTGGTAATTGTGCGTCTTGACGTAAAGCAGGTAGCTGCTTCCAAGGAGCGCCGACAGCTCCTTGGTCACTGGAGTTTCGTTCGTATTGACCACGGGCTCTCTCCACAACAGGAAGTTCCGGCTCAAAGAAGATATCGTAGCACCCGACCCTGTCGCAGGGTCAACCGGAAGGAGTCCGATGGCTGAGAACAGGCTCAAGACACTGCTCGTCGCTCTCGGCGATCAGCTCGATCACGAGTCACCGGAGATGCAGGCGCTCGACCGTGGAAGGGACACGGTGCTGATGGCCGAGGTCGCAGCGGAGAGCGAGAACGTGCCCGTGCATCGCCAGCGCACGGTACTGTTCCTCTCCGCGATGAGGCACTTCGCCGACGAGCTACGCGAGGCAAGCTTCCGCGTGCGCTACGTGAAGCTCGGAGACCGTGGCAACACGCAGTCGCTGGGCGGCGAGCTGAAGCGGGCCATGGGCAAGCTGCGGCCCGACCGGGTTGTCGTCACGCAACCCGGAGACCACCGCGTAGAGCGGGAGCTGCGCAAGGTGTGCCCCGAGATCGAGATCAGGCCCGACACCTCGTTCACCTGCTCGCTGGAGGAGTTTGACGCCTGGGCCGACGGCCGCCGCGAGCTGACGATGGAGTTCTTCTACCGCGAGCGCCGCCGCGCGCTCGACGTCCTGATGGACGGCAAGCGTCCCGCAGGCGGTGAGTGGAACTATGACAAACAGAATCGCGAGACCTTCAGGACCCAACCGAAGATCCGCAAGCCCTACCGAGCGCGCCCGGACGAGATCACACGGGAGGTAATGCGGCTCGTCGAGAAGCGCTGGCCCGAGGCACCGGGGCGGATGCAAGGCTTCGACTGGCCGGTGACGCGGGCCGAGGCGCTTCGGGCCTTGCGCGATTTCATCACACATCGCTTGTCGGGCTTCGGCACGTACGAGGACGCGATGTGGGCCGGCGAACCGACCCTGTACCACTCCAGGCTTGCCAGCTCGCTGAACCTGAAGCTGCTCAAGCCGGCCGAGTGCGTCGAGGCCGCGCAACGGGCGTACGAGCAGGGCGAGGCGGCGCTCAACGACGTCGAGGGCTTCGTGCGTCAGATCATCGGCTGGCGCGAGTTCATCCGTGGCGTTTACTACCGCGAGGGAGCCGACTACCGTGAGCGCAACCGGCTCGGCCACGAGGGCAAGCTGCCAGAACTGTTCTGGACCGGCGAGACGCAGATGCGCTGCCTGCGCCACTGCGTGGGCGAGGTGCTGGATGGCGCCTGGGGCCACCACATCCCGCGTCTGATGGTGATCGGCAACTTCGCGCTGATCGTCGGGGTCTCACCGCAGGCGATCAACGACTGGTTTCTTGGCATGTACACGGATGCCGTGGACTGGGTCACCACGCCGAACGTGGTCGGCATGTCGCAGCACGCCGATGGCGGCGTCGTCGGGACCAAGCCCTACGCGGCTAGCGGGAAGTACATCGACCGCATGTCCAACTACTGCGCGAGCTGCCCGTACGACGTCAAGAAGCGCACCGGCGAGGACGCCTGCCCGTTCAACGTATTCTACTGGGATTTCCTGATCCGTCATCACCGCAGATTCAAAAGCAACCGCAGGATGGCGATGGTCCTGAAGAACGTCGAGCGTCTGGATTCGAAGGAGAAGCGCGCCATCCGCGATCGAGCGGAAGCGCTGCGCCGGGAGCTGGGAGTATGAGCGAGCCCGTGGAAGCCCAGACTCCGACACTGGACGACGTGCTTTCAAGAAGCTGGCGGATGCTTGTCGAAGGGGCCAAGCGCGCCCGACACCCCTTCCACACTCCCGTCCTCGGCACGAGCGGCCACAGGGGCTCTGATCTTCGCACCGTGGTGCTGCGCAGCGTCGACCCGGATGCGCGCGAGCTGATCTGCCACACCGACCTGCGCTCGGCCAAGTGCGCGCAGATCGGGCGCGATCCCCGTGTGAGCTGGCTGTTCTACGACGCCCGGGCCAAGGTCCAGCTGCGGATCGGCGGTATCGCCGAGGTCCACTCCGGCGATCCGCTCGCGCTCGAGCGCTGGCGCGCTAGCCCCGTGCGTTCGCGGCGCTGCTACGGGGTCGTCCCCGGGCCTGGCACGCCGGTTGGCCGCGCGGATTCCGGTCTGTCCGAGCCGTACACCGAGCGCGCGCCGACCCTCGAGGAAAGCGACCCCTGGGCCGAACATTTCGCTGTGCTGCGGACCCGCGTCGAAAGGATGGAGTGGCTCTACCTGCGGGCCAAGGGGCACCTGCGCGCGCGCTTCGAGTGGAGCGACGGCAAGCTCGCTTCGACCTGGCTGATCCCGTGAAGACGACGATCGTCTGGTATCGCAACGACCTGCGCACGCACGATCACGGCCCGTTGGCCGACGCGCTGCGGCAAGGCGATACCATCGTCCCCGTCTATTGTCTCGACCCGCGGCACTTCGCCAGGACGTCGTTCGGATTCCCCAAGACTGGCGGGTTCCGCCGGCGCTTCCTCGTCGAGAGCGTGGACGATCTGCGGCGCTCGCTTCGCGCTCTCGGCAGCGAACTCGTCGTCCGGCACGGCCACCCGGAGATCGAGGTACCGGAGATCGCTCGGGAAACCAAAGCCACCGCGGTCGCCTTCCATGCCGAGGTCACCTCGGAGGAGACTTCCGTTGAGGCCGGCCTGCGCCGCGCCCTGGATGACGAGGCTGTCGAACTGCACGAATATCACGGCGCGACGCTGCTGCATCCGGACGACCTGCCTTTCCCGATCGACGATGTGCCTGCGGTCTTCACCCGCTTCCGGCGAATCGTCGAGCGCTCGGTCGAGGTGCGCGCGCAGCACGACACGCCCACCCGGCTGGCACCGCTGCCCGCGGGACTCGATCCAGGTGAGCTCCCGTTTCTCGAGCCGGCGACCCCCGACCCACGCGGCGTCCTCGCCTTCCGCGGCGGCGAGCGGGCGGGACTCTCCCGTATCGAGCAGTACTTCTGGGAAAGGGATCGTCTGCGCCAGTACAAGGAGACCCGAAACGGGATGCTCGGCGAGGACTACTCGTCGAAGCTCTCGCCTTGGCTGGCCCACGGCTGTATCTCCCCGCGCCTCGTCCACGACGAGGTGCGGCGCTACGAGGCTGAGCGAGTCGCCAATGACTCCACCTATTGGATGATCTTCGAGCTGTTGTGGCGCGACTACTTCCGCCTTATCTGCACCGCTTACAGAAACCGCGTATTCCGCCGGTCGGGCATCCGCGGCCTGTCCATCGCCTGGGGCGACGACCCGGAGCTGTTCCGCGCCTGGCGAGAGGGGCGCACCGGCTACCCGCTGATCGATGCCAACATGCGTGAGCTGGCCGCCACGGGGTTCATGTCCAACCGCGGCCGGCAGAACGTGGCCAGCTTTCTGACCAAGAACCTGAGCCTCGACTGGCGCATGGGCGCGGAGTGGTTCGAGTCGCTGCTGATCGACTACGACGTATGCAGCAACTGGGGCAATTGGAACTACACCGCCGGCGTGGGAAACGACGCCCGCGGCTTCCGCTACTTCAACACCACCAAGCAGGCTCGCGACTACGACGCGCAGGGTCGCTACGTCAAGCACTGGCTGCCCGAATTGAAGTCCGTCCCTGCCGACCGGGTCCACGAGCCGTGGCGGCTGTCGCAGGAAGACCAGGCCCGTTTCGGGGTACGGATCGGAACCGACTATCCACGCCCAGTCGTGGATTTCCAGGCCTCGCTGAAAGCCAGCGAGCGAAAGTACCTGGCGGCGACGCGATGAACGATCGGAGCGGACATCCGTCCGCCAGAAGACGTAACTCTGGAGCATGACGTGGTCGAGTCCGAGCGAATTCAGGCGCTGAACGACAAAGAGCCGAGAGCTGGCAAGTACGTCCTCTACTGGATGCAACAATCTCAGCGCGCCCAATTCAATCCGGCCCTGGAGCACGCGATCCGGGAGGCAAACGAGCGCACCCTGCCCGTGCTCGTCGCCTTCGGGTTGATGGACGACTACCCGGAGGCGAACGCGCGGCACTATGCATTCATGCTCCAGGGTCTACAGGAAGTCGCCCGCGACCTCCGTAAGCGCAAGATCAAATTCGTTGTCCGAAGAGGATCACCCGAAACCGTCGCCTTGAGACTTGCTTCCCAGGCAAGCCTCGTGGTGTGCGATCGCGGGTACCTTAGACACCAGAAAGCGTGGCGCGCACGACTGGCCCGGGAGGCGGACCGCGCCGTCGTCCAGGTCGAGGGCGATGTGGTCGTTCCCGTGGAAGTGGCGTCTGAGAAGGAAGAGATCGGCGCGCGCACCCTCCGGCCCAAGCTTCACCGCGTCTGGGATGCCTACCTGAAGAAGCTACCGGCGGGTCGGGTGAAGAAGCAGGGACAATCGCTCCGGGTCGCGAGTGATTACGACCCTCGTGATCCCGAGGGCACACTGGCCCGGCTTCGCGTCGATCGCAGCGTCGCCCCCGTCTCACGGTTCAGGGGTGGGACGTCCGAGGCACGGCGTCTTCTTGAGCTTTTCCTTAGCACTGGGCTCGCCGGCTATGGCACGAGCCGCAATGAGCCTGCGGATTGGCAGTGCTCGCTGCTCAGCCCTTACCTGCACTTCGGCCAGATATCCCCGGTCGAGGTGGCCCTGGCGGTACGCCAGAGCCGACGGGGAAAGAGCGCCGACCGCGAGTCGTATTTGGAAGAATTGATCGTACGCCGTGAACTGTCGATGAACTTCGTATGCTTCAACTCCAAGTACGACTCGTACGGCTGTCTTCCCAACTGGGCCAGGAAGACCCTCGATCAACACAAGCGGGACGCTCGCTCACACGTTTACACGCGCCGTCGGCTGGAATCCGCGGAGACCCATGACCCGTATTGGAACGCAGCCATGCGTGAGATGGTCGCAACAGGCTTCATGCACAACTACATGCGCATGTACTGGGGGAAGAAGATTCTGGAGTGGAGCAGGACTCCGCAGGCTGGCTACCGTCGAACACTTTATCTCAACAACAAGTATTTCTTAGACGGTCGCGATCCGAATTCCTATGCCGGAGTGGCCTGGTGCTTCGGACTTCACGATCGCGGCTGGACGGAAAGGAAGGTCTTCGGCAAGGTCAGGTACATGAACGACCGCGGGCTCGAGCGGAAGTTTGACATGGAGAGGTACATAAGCGAAGTTGAAAAGCTGGTCGCGCTCGAGTGTCGCGACTGACGGTGTAATCACCTCGTCTCTTGCCACGAATCGAGCGCGCTGCTGAGAGATCTCATCGCGTAGATCGACACGTCCACTCCGGGAGACATGGCGGCATGCTCTGGAACCTGTCGCGGGGGCGCGAAATCGTTCAAGGAAAAGAGCCCCTCGCTCCACTCGAACAACTCCACACTGCGGAAAGAGTAGGGCTCGTGGTGGACTCTGCCGGCGCGCAATCCACGGCTCGTCTCAGCGAATAACACGTAGCGTTCGAGAAGGAAGAACTCCAGCGATCCCGGTTGAGCGTGCTGAGGCATTCCTGTCGGCCGGTAGCGGTAGTTCTCGCTCAGCGACGGATCCCCCCCTCGCGACGAGGAGAAGCTCGCGTTGCCGTCCTCGTCCCTATCTACTGCATGCATGGTCGCCCAGTGGTAAGGCAAGGAGAAGAACCGTCTGGCGATGGCCACGGCGAGGCGCTGATTCGCGTCCAGCGAGTAGAACCACACTCCCGGCAGCCCATTCTCATCGTGCACGTAGGTCCGCAGGTTCAGTTCCAGGAAGTCGGAGATGCCCGGCACTGCGGGGAGCAGCCTCGGGCGCGCCCGCCGCATCTTGAACGGGACCACTCCCAGAAAACACCGGCCTTGAAACCGGTCCACCCAGAGCCCCTTGGGCAGTGTGCGCTGTATTTCCTCGCCGTCCCACTCCCAGTGAAGGAAGAGCAAATCGCGCCAGCTCTGGTACATCACGGGCCCGGCATTGGGTCGTTTCCGTACGCGGTCACGGTCTTCTGGCGTAGGAGACTGGGAGTCCTTCTCGCCGGCGACCTGCACTACAGGGTCGACCCGGACGCGTGGATCGCTGGGGCAGTGGTGTATCGCGGCGTACGCATCTTCACTCTCCATCAAGCGCGGCGGCTGCGCACGGTCGACAGGCCCCCGTCAACCCCGAAGACCTGGCCCGTTATCCAGCTTTGCCGGGGATCAAGCAGCATTGCGATCATGCGCGCTACGTCTTCCGCCTCACCGAGCCGTCCCAGTGCGTGAAGGGCCGCCGATGCCTTCGACGCGTTGGGATTGCTCGTGATTCGCTTCGTCATCGGTGTGCGCACGAGCCCTGGGGCGACGGCGTTGATTCGCAGCCCGCGCGAAGAATACGTGGCGGCCGCCGAAAGGATTAGACCGATCACACCCGCCTTTGCGGCAGCGATCGCCTCGTGATTCGACAGACCAATCCGTGCCGCGGCAGAGGAAAGCAGCACTACCGAGCCGCCGCTGGCCATCACACGACCGGCTGCCCTGACCACCGCGAATGCCGAGGTGAGGTTGGTCTCGATGGTCTCGGACCATTCTTCGGCGGACGTGAGATGTGCCGGCTTCAGCAGCAGTGAGCCGGCACAGTTGACGACACCGTCGACCTGGCCGTGCATATCTGCCGCGTTTTGCAGCGCTTGCTCGACAGCGTTGAGATTCGTCGCATCGACCTCGAACGAAGAGCCGCCGATCTCTTCGGCCAGTGACTGCAGTCTGGTCTTGTTGCGACCCGCGAGCACGACCTCTGCACCTGCTGCACGAAGCAGACGGGCGGCCGCCGATCCGATCCCCCCTGATGCTCCAATGACAACGTGTACGGCGCGGGTGTCGCTACCTTCCTTCACCGCGGGCCCACCTCCTCCTCGGAATCGCGTCGCCCCGAGCTAGGCCGGGCGTCGCCGTCAACGTCCATGAGGCCCACGGACCACACCGCCAGCCCTACGATCGCGGTGACGAATGCACCCAGCACGAACAGCAATAGATCGGGCATTACCGCGATTCCCTGCCGGCCAGGAGCAATGCTCCAAGGGCGAGGATCGAAGGCACCCATAGACCGACGAAGAGGCCCTGCTCACGAAATCCACTAAACCACAGCGAGACGCTGAGCAGGAACGAAAAGCCGGCTGCCACACAAAACAACAACTTACCCTTCTGCAGTCTCGACACGTTTCTTGGCCTCCTGACGGTCGTAGCGGCTAGCGAATGCACGAGCGCGAGGACTAGCGTCTCTGCCTCTCCGCAGCACCGCATGCTACACGATCGGCGGAATTGCAGCCCTAGCACTCGTTCGACCATTGCATCGTCTACACTATGGCCTGAAAAGACAGGGGAGCGCGTTGATCGAACAAAGTAGACCACGAATTCTCGTAACCGGTGCAACCGGCTACGTAGGGGGCCGCTTGCTTGAAGCACTCGAGCATGACGGTCACGCGGTTCGCTGTATGGCGCGACGGCCGGAATTCCTGGCGGCTCGGGTCGGCCCCTCGATCTCCGTCGTCCAGGGCGATTGCCTCGATGCCTCGACCCTCGGGCCGGCGCTCGCGGGGATCGAGACCGCCTTCTATCTCGTTCACTCCATGGGTGCGACAAAGGACTTCGAGGACCAGGATCGAAAAGCAGCACTCAACTTCGCCACCGCTGCCAAACAGGTCGGAGTCGGTCGTATCGTGTACCTCGGCGGCTTGGGCGAGGCGAGCGAGGAACTATCCAAGCACCTCCGCAGCCGCCACGAGACAGGAGAGGTCCTACGAAGCGCGGGAGTGCCTGTCATCGAGTTTCGCGCCTCGATCGTTCTCGGATCGGGCAGCCTCTCCTTCGAGTTGATCCGCAACCTCGTGGAGCGCCTGCCAGTGATGGTCTGTCCCCGCTGGGTCCAGGTGAAGGCGCAACCGATTCATATTCAGGACGTCGTCGCCTATCTGATGGCCAGCATCGACCTACCCGACGGCTCGAGCCAGGTCTTCGAGATTGGCGGCCAGGATCAGGTTTCTTACGGAGAGATCATGCAGGAGTACGCACGGCAGCGTGGCCTGCGTCGCTACATGCTTCCCGTGCCGGTACTGACGCCCTACCTTTCGGCCCTCTGGCTCGGGCTCACGACGCCGGTGTACGCCCGCGTCGGCCGCAAGCTCATCGCAAGCATCAAGCACCCGACCGTGGTCCGCGACGACGCTGCCCAGCATGCCTTCGACATTCGCCCGGTCGGTTTGAGAGAGGCGATCCGTAGGGCCATGCGTAACGAAGATCGGCGGTTTGCCGCCACGCGTTGGTCCGACGCTGTCTCCTCGGGACGTGCGCCGCAATCCTGGGGCGGTGTCAAGTTCGGGACGCGGCTCGTCGACGCGCGATCGTCTCGAGTCGACGAGCCGCCGGAGGCTGCTTTTGCGCCTATCCGACGCATCGGGGGTAAAGTCGGTTGGTACTACGCCGATTGGCTGTGGCGCATTCGCGGCTTTATTGATCTGTTGCTTGGCGGCGTTGGGTTGAGGCGGGGGCGACGGGATGCCGAGGAACTTGTCGTCGGGGACGCCCTCGACTTCTGGCGTGTGGACGCCTACGAGCCGAACCGTCGCCTGAGGCTATCGGCGGAGATGAAGGTGCCCGGACGCGCGTGGCTCGAGTTCGAAGTCGAGGCCCACCCGACCGGCGGCTCGGTGATCCACCAGACGGCCGTCTTCGATCCGGTCGGACTGCTGGGTCTTCTCTATTGGTACGGTATCTACCCGCTCCACGCTCGGGTCTTCGGTGGCATGCTGCGCGGCATCACGCGCGCGATACTCCATTCGCAGTCAGGAGTCGACGATTCACCAGTGACCTGATCCAATCGGCGATTGTGGACGACTCTTGAAAACCTAGTAATCGGCAAAATCGACGACCTGAATGAACCGGATGTCCGGATCGCCCACGACCCCCGCTCGCTGCATGACCTCGCGGAGCTCTGCAGATTCGACGAAGGCGCGCAACAGGTTCACGTCGTCGGCCTGGTGGTACACGATGACCCGGTTCGGGTTTCCGAACTCCTGAGTGACAGCGTGTCCGACGATGCCGCTCTGTCGACGGAAACCGTCGAACTCGTCGTACGCCACGCGCCATGTCTCGTAGTCCTTGACCGAATGCATGACGATGATGCCGGGTAGTTTCCGTTTGGCGACGAGATCGCGGGACATCGGCTTCATCAAGGTAATCTCAGGCTCCCCTTCGACGCCGGCTTTCCTCATGGTCTCGACCAGGTCAACGCTGCCCAGAAAGGTCCGCAGTTTGTCGGCATCGGTCGCCAGGCAATAGACGTAGACCGTGTCGGGGAAGTCGATCCCGCGCTTCAGATAGTGCCCGAGGCAGCTGGCCTCCTTGCGGGCCTGAGCGTGACCGTCGAACACCAGCTTCCAGGCATCGTAATCCGCCACCCGGTGGGCGATCAGTACCGAAGCCGCGGGCAGGCTCGAGTCCGATTCCGCGGGCGCCGTCTCCGGGTCCACCGGCGCTCCTGCCGCATCGCCTGGCCCCTCGCCCGTGGCACAAGCCGAGGCCAGGGTCAGCATCGCGATCAACATCACGGTACTTGTGTGCCCGGTCATCCAGAGTCTCCTCGGTCGTGTCAGCTTTTGTGCAACCTGTCGCGAAGCACGGCGACTTCTCAACCAGCCTTGCGCGCGGCGAGAAAAGAGCGGATCCCGCCGACCACCAGCAGGATGCATAAGAGCGCGGTAATCGATTGGACAACAACAGCCATCGGTCTTTCGGGAGGCGTGCCCCCCAACCAGGCCACCACTCCCGTGATGCCGCGGAACGTCCCGCCAACGGCCAGCAGCGCCAACAGGATAGAGACGTGCATGACGTGCTTACGGAGGCTGTCTTTCCGTCCGAGCAGACCCAACAGGGCGAACACCGCACCGATGAAAGCCGGGATCAGGGCCGTAACGCTGGCGGCGCCCGAGACGACGTAGCCGCCGATCCCCAGAACGATGAGTGCGACGCCGGTGTACAAGGTTTGAGACGACATCTTATCTCCGAGGGTTGTATCTTCGCGCGAAGTAGTGTTCTGTAGTTGACGCTGACTGTCAACGCAAGGGTCACGGAACCTGCCTTCTTGCTCTCTACGGAATAGTGCGACTGTCGAGCGTGCGATTCGACGTCGAGCCCGGTACCCGCGACGCCTCAGCCACCCAGCCGCGCCGCGAAGAGCCCGCAGGCCGCCGCGACAGCGGTCAGGACGATACCCCAGGCCACGTCGGCGACGACCAACGTGAGGGTCCAGCCCTTCAGTACCGCATAGTTGGTAAAGGCGTAGGTTCCGTAGGCAAGTCCGCCGAAGATCGCTCCATTCAGCAAAGCCAACCGCGTGCCGCTCGATGGCAGTGCCGGTAGAACTGCGAAGTAGACGATTCCCGCTGCGTAAGCCAGGTAGAAGACCGCCGCCGCGCCCATCTGAGGATTGGCACGGAGTAGGCCACCGACCTGCTGGTCGTACATCGGGCGTACGACGCGACTGATCCAGAGAATGTCGATCGCGAAGAACGCGACGAGCACGCCGGCAAACGCTTTGGTAAAAGTCATCCGGGTCCTCCCTGGCTCGGGTCAAGTACTGGAGTCCGCCGGGCAAACCCAGATCGAACGTCGGAGCCTCAAGAGCCCTCCCCCCGAACCCGCGGGCCTTGAGCCGAATCCGGATCGGTCCTCAAGCGCGGGAGGGGTCCACCCTCTCCCCTTTCTGCACGATCGCGACCAAGCCGTTCGCACACAGCCGACTCCTAGGCCGGCGTCGGATCGGGTACCGCTAGCCTTCAATCCGGGAATCGGATCTCGTCGTTTGCCTGGCAGCGTCGCGCGCCCGCACGACCCCCAGAAAGACGATACCGGTAATGACGAGCCCGAAGGCGAAGATCGCAAAGAGCTGTGCTACCGAGGTCACTTTGCCTGCCTCCCGCCGAGACCGGCACGCAACCCGGCCCACAGAGCCAGAATGGACGGCACCCATATCCCGACGAACAACCCGTAGTCGTGACTGACCAGGAACCAGAGCGCAACACTCGCCAGAAAGCTGAGGAACGCGGCAATCAAGAAGGGTGCATCCACTTTGTCGAACATTGACGGTTCCTCCTCGGGCTGAAGGTGACGAACGCGCGAAGCCGGATCTTATCACGACTCGAACATCGTCAAGAAGCGACCCGTGGAGCATGGCACGTGCGGACGCGGATCGGTCGAAAGGCGAGATTGGAGGTCGTCGTGGTGATCGACTATTCTGCAGTCGGCCGAGTCGCCATCGAGGTCCGACGATGACCAACACGGATGAGCCGCTGTTCGACAGCGACGAGGACGCCGAATCTGCCTCGTCTGGAGATCGCTCGGATCTGGGGACACGGATCCGCGATCTGGTGACGAGCCAGCCGTACGCCGTGCTCTGTACGCAGAGTCGGACGCAGCCGTACGGGGCGCTCGTCGCGTTCGCGTTCAGCGCAGACCTGAAGCAAGCCGTTCTCGCGACCCCCGTAGCCACGAGGAAGTACCGCATCCTCTCGGAGTGCGATCACGTGGCCCTTGTCATCGACAACCGTCCCGATCACGTGGATGACTTCATGAGCGTCGAAGCGGTCACGGTCACCGGTCGAGCCACGCTGCTGGAACCGGAGACCGGCTCCGCAGAATGGGGCCGCGCGCTGGTGACTCGCCACCCATACCTCGAGAGTTTCGTTGCCGCTCCTTCCTGCGCGCTGTTTCGGATAGACGTCGTCCGCTTCTTCCACGTGACCCGATTCCAGGAGGTGGGTCAGTGGAGGCCGTGACCCCCTGGCTCGTCCCCTTGTCGGATGTGGATGGATGCTCGGAGCCAATCGTGGGAGGCAAAGCCGCCAAGCTGGCGCGTCTGGCCGAAGCCGGTTGTCGTGTCCCCGAGGGATTCTGTCTGACGGTGGCCGCCTACGAGCTGTTCCTTCGAGACCGCGGGATCGAGGACGCGATCCGGATGGAACTCGGCCGCAAGAGTTTCGACGGAATGCGCTGGGAGGAGATGTGGGATGCTGCGCTGCGGATCCGGTCGGTCTTTCTGGCGCACCGCCTGCCCACACCGCTGCGGGAGGCGCTCCACGGCGCGCTGGTCAGCTTGGGCGATGCCGGTCCGTTCGCGGTTCGCTCTTCGGCTGTAGGGGAAGATTCTGGAGACGCTTCCTTTGCCGGTCTGCATGAATCCGTGACCGACGTTGCCGAGGCCGGCATCGAGAAAGCGGTCATCCTGGTGTGGGCGTCCCTCTGGTCGGATGCCGCTCTGCTATACCGCCGCGAGCTTCGGCTAGACCCGGCCGCCAGCCGGATGGCTGTCCTGGTCCAGAGTATGGTCCACGCCGATCGTTCCGGCGTCGCCTTCGGGGAAGATCCCCGCGGAGGTCGACGAGATCACGCGATCATCGAGGCAGTTCCCGGGCCTTGCCGGCTGCTGGTCGACGGCGCTTCCGATCCGGATCGCTGGGAGATCCACCGCCCCTCCAGGAAGGTCGTCTCGTGGCATGCCGGCGAGCGAGAAGATGCTCGTGCGAACCCCGAGCCGTTGCCCCTGCTCGAGCGTGCCGACCTCGACGCGATCTTGGATGCGGTCCAGCGAGTCGAAGAGCTTCTCCGGTTGCCGCCTGATCTTGAATGGACGGGTCGGGCGGAATCGTTGACAATGCTGCAGGCCCGCCCGATCACGACCACGAAGCCGGACGAAGACACCGAGAGACAGCGGTCTTTGTCGTTGCGTCCGGGGGACGTGCGGCTGCGCGAACTGCGTGAGATCGTCGCGGAGCGGTTGATCCCCGAATTGGAGGCGGAAGGGAAGAGGCTCGGCGACGAGCCGCTCGCAACGCTGGACGACGTTCGGCTGGCCGATGCCATCGAGCAACGGTTCGCGGCTCTGGAGCGCTGGAAGAAGATCTACTGGGACGTCTTCATTCCTTTCGCGCACGGCGTTCGACGTCTGGCGACCTATTACAACGACGTGGTTCGTCCAGAAGATCCGTACGAATTCGTCGGGCTTCTGCAACACCAACCTTTGCTCGCGTCGGAACGCAATCATGCCATGGAGAAGCTGGCGGCGCAGGTCGCGGGCAATGCCGCACTTCAGGCACGTCTGCAGGCGACTCTCGAAAGCGCGGGCCTCGAGCCGACATGGCCGTGGGTGCGAGAGCAGTTGGTGGGCGTGTCGGGTGGCGAGCGCTTCCTCAGTGATTTCGAGGATCTGAATCGGCAGTTCTTCGATATCGCCTACGATCGAACCCGTTTGCAGGGGAATCCCAGTCCGTTACTGCAGAATCTCTTGGAGCTTGCTCGGAGGGATCACCCGGATGGGTCGTCACCGGCGCGACCTCGCACGCTCGAGGAGTTGGAGAAACGCCTGTGGGCCGCAGTCGGTGAGGAACGACTCGAGGAGGCGCGGGAGATGGTGGCCATCGGGCGACTGAGCTGGAAGCTGCGCGACGACGACAACCTGCTGGTGGCCCGTATCGAGAGTCAGCTACTGCGGGCCGTCCATCTCGGCGTGCGGCGTCTGCGGGATGCGCGCAGGACCTCGAGCGACTCGCCTGGGGGCATGGAGGATGTCCCCGCCGTGACGCTCGCACTGCGAGATCGGTCTTCAGACCCGGTGAAGCTCACGATCCGGCGGGATGCGACACGCCCGAGGAGCCCCTGCAGAGCCGGCGAGGCGCCCCGGCAACTGATCGGTCAACCGGCTTCTCCCGGATTGGCCTCGGGGACGGTGCGCGTCATTCGTGGCCGCAGTGACTTGGGCCGGTTCCGGCAGGGCGAGGTCCTGGTTTGCGACGCGATTCAACCGACCATGACGCACCTTGCCATGCTCGCCGCGGCCATCGTCGAGCGCCGCGGCGGAATGCTGATCCACGGTGCGATCATCGCGCGGGAGCTCGGAATACCGTGTGTCAACGGGATTCGCGCCGCGGCCGCATTGCTACGTGAAGGCGATATGGTGACTGTCGATGGCTACCTGGGGATCGTGACCGTCGGCCCGCCCGAGCTCGATCTCGAGCTGCGGTCTTGAGGTCCAGCTCTCTAGTACCGCGCAGTTGGCGAAGGCGTGGGTACCGTAGACAAGTCCGCCGATGGCCGCTTCGTTGGACGAACCGTGCGCCTCTAGATGGCAGTGCGAGCTAAACCGCGAAATGGGACCCGCGGGGCAAGCCTTGACCTCGCCCTGCTTCGTCGCGAGTGCAAGGTTCGTCGGTGCGCCCGCACGACCGCGGAGGTAACCGCTGAGGGTCGAGCGCTGGTGGCGACCCGCCAGATCCACCCGATAGAATCCGTCGGCGAGGTCATATCGAACTTCCCCTCGTCCGGAAACAGGGAAACCAACGCCATGCCGGTCACGTCCAGCAGCGTCCGACACCCCTCCGAGACGGAGTCCGCTGGTCCCAGGTTCGAGTCCTGGTGGGCCCACCAGTTGGCCGTCTCGCCTAGCGGCGAACGGTCGCGATGGAGAACGAACCGATCAGTGCTGCCCCTAGGAACAGCGTGACTACCCAGAGGCTCAGCCGTTCGCCGAGGAACAGAAGCGTGAGGCTGCTGGTCACTGCAATCCACATCACGATCAGCGAGACGACTCGGGCCCGGAGAGGTAGCGGCTGGTCGCCAAGTACATAGGGCAGGAAAGGGCGAAATACCGGCAAGTGCAGCAGCCGCTCGGCGAGCACGGGG
>JABAOE010005349.1_pt1 | contig 15624 bp, 10 predicted proteins | sample 7062141 | NCBI WGS metagenome assembly JABAOE01 (sample SAMN14538627, study PRJNA623070) | marine sediment metagenome | biome: marine biome [ENVO:00000428]; feature: marine pelagic biome [ENVO:01000023]; material: deep marine sediment [ENVO:00002113] | place: India: Gulf of Khambhat ... | reverse complement strand
GGCGCCGCAGTGATCGTAGTCTTGCACCTGGCGTTGCGCGAGAGGCCGTGATCGCAGGTGAGGATGCGCGCCGTGCTGCCCTCGTCGCACGCGTCGAGGCGGACGCGCAGGCCGAGCGTGAGGCCGCCGCCGCTGCGGCCGCTGCCGCAGAGCGCGAACGCGCGGAAGCTGCTGCCGCGGAGGCGGCCCTACAAGCTCAGACGGCCGCAGAAGAAGCCGCGCGACTTGCGGCCGATCAGGTCGCCGCCCGAATGAGGGCCGAGCGCCGCGCCGAGCTATTGAACAGACTCAGCACGGTGCTGCCGACGCGTGATACCGACCGCGGACTCGTCTCGGAGATCGGTGGCGTTCAGTTCGCCACGGGCACGGCGACTTTGAATCCGCCCGCACGTGAAAGTCTCGCGCGATTCTCTGGCATCGTGGCTGCGTACCCGGATCTGAGATTCACGATCGAAGGCCACACTGACAACGTCGGTGCGGACAGCATGAACATGGATCTGTCGTTGCGACGCGCGATCAGTGTTCGAGATTATCTGACGGGCCTCGGCGTGCCGGCGGTGCATGTCAACGTGCAGGCTTATGGTCCGGCTCGACCGGTTGCCGACAACGCCTCAGCGCAAGGCCGTGCACGCAATCGTCGCGTCGAGATCGTGATCTCCGGCGGCATGATGATGGCCGGAGTGCAATAGGGTGGGTAGGCAATAAGCGCCGAGCACGTCTCGGGCTTACCAGATACCCGGCACGAGCCGGTAGCGCACGCGCGCGGCGTAGGCCTCGTAGCCTGCGAGCTCCGCGCGCAATGTGCGGTCCTCGAGCGCCGTGCGCACGATCGTCGCGATCGATGCGAGCACGGCCGGGCCCAGCGCGCACCACGAGCCGAGCAGCAAGGGCGTCCCGAGCGTCCAACCGAAGAGCCCAACGTAGCCGGGATGGCGCACATGGGCGTACGGTCCCGTGTCGATGACGCGATGGCCGCGTTCGGTCTGAATGCGCACGGTCTTCTCGAAGTACGGATTGACACCCATCGACCAGGTGAAAAGCCATGCACCGGATACGAATAGCGCGAGGCCGAGCGGCCAGAGCCAGCCCGGCATCGCCGACCACTCGTAGCGAACGGCGTCGAGTCCCGCGACGACGTAGACCGCAATGAAGAGCGGGCTGAATACGATCAACCAGACGATATCCCAACGCTTCGTACCGGCGCCGCCGCCGAAGCGCATGCGGTGCACGATGACCTCGGGATTGACGCGATTGAGATAGACGAGAGTGATCCCGTAGTACGCCGTAATGATTCCTAAATAGGCCCAGCCGGCCGGCCAATCGAGCGTACCGGCCGGCCAAAACACGATGACACCGATCGTGCAGATGCCGCCGGCCATCGAGAGCAACAGCTTCACGGCGCCGACGCGCTCCTGCGTGCTCACGCCTCCGCCGTCACTTTGCCCCGCCACAGACCACCCGTGTTGTAGGCGCGCCAGGCCCACGGCAACCAGCGCAGGAGCGCGAAGCTCAGCCACAACGCCCACGCGAGCATTGCGCCGCGGTAGAACCACAGCGAGACCGAGATCGCACCGGCACTCGGCGTCAGTCCGCCTGAGCGATCCTCGAACCAGCTCAACGTGCCGAAACCGGCCGGTGAGACGATCTGCATATCGGGCGCGCCGAGCAGGCCGGTCGGAATGGCACCGAGTAAGGTCGTCAGTGCCAAGATGGTGAGAAAACCCAACGCGAGCTGCATGCCGTTGAACGCGCGATCGCCGAGCTCGCGTTTGATGCGTTCGCGCCAACTCATTGCGAAAGCCCACACCGCGAACAGCAGCAACGTCGGCCACGCGAAGCTCGAGAGCCCGAGACCGACGAGTAACCACTCGTGCGTGCGTAACGGGCTCCAGGCGAGACGTCCGAGCACGAATGCCGCAACGGCAAATACGAGCAGCTCAGACCAGTAGAGAATCGCTGACCCGAGCCGCGGGCCGAAGCTCCAGAGCACCCAGCGGTCTCTCGGTAAGTTGATCGACGTGCGTAGATTGCTTGCGCCGGCACCGAGATCGACGGCATCCAGCGTTTCGATCGCGCCGATGTCGCGCGCGATGCGCCAGGCAATATCCACTTCGTGCTCGCCCGTCGTGACGGGCAGCTCGAGCTGATTGCCGTCGAGCCTCAGCGGGACGTTGCGTCCGTCAATCGTCACGCTGTCGAGCTCGCTGCCTTCTGGCAGCGTCACGATGTGCTGCTCGGCACGCGTGCTGCGGTAGGTGAAGCTCAAGCTCGACTGCGTCAGGCGCTCGCCGACACTCGAACTGTAATCGACCTCATCGATTGCGATCGTGTCACCCCCCGCAGGCTCCGGTCGTGTGAGCTCGGCCGTGAGTGTCTCACCCGGTCGCGGCAGGTACTCGAGCAAGAACTCGCGGACTGTCGAGGGTGCGCGTGGGATACCAGCAATAGTCGCGCGCCATAGCGGCCCCACACTGAAAACCCAATGCTCCACCCAGGGGGCGTCATCTGCGGCAGCCAGCGTGAGTTGGGCAGCCATGGGCAGTCGCGATTCCCAGCCGACGTTGGGGACGCCGGGAGGAAAAGCGGCCGTGGCCACGCCGCCGGTCACGTCGACGCCGGGCGTCAACACCGCTTCGTCCTCGAGCAACGGAATCTCTAACGTGAAAGCCGCGTCACTCGGTGAGATGCGCTCGACGATCGTAACGACGGACCACTCGAGGTCGAACTCGATGTGTCGCGTCACGCGAACGAATGGCGGAAATTCGGTGACACCGAGCGGTTCTTCAACCGCGCCATCTTGCTGTTGCCTGACGAGCTCGAGCGCGCCTGATGGCAAACGGCCGTCTGTAACGCCGGAGACGTCCCACCCCGGTGCCGTCACTGTGATCGCACGCGGCGAGAGTGGAAAAGGCACTGTCACGCTGTTCGCGGCTGGTAGCAGTCCGCTCAGTTGCACGCTGTGCACGCCCTCGGTCAGCGGCAGCCAATAGCGCTGCGCGTTGTCGGCGTATAGCGCGGCAGTTGCGGAACCATCGACGGTGACCGCATCCGCACGCCATCCTTGGGCAGTTCCGGGCAGCGGCACGGCGACGTCTGCTTGATTCGCAAACTGCAGCTCTATGGTCAGGACTTCGCCGGAAACCTCCGCCGCCGCACGTGTGAGCTCTGCGCACCGCGGCTGGCACGGTGCGGGTTCGGTGAGCCTGGCCTTGAGCTCGGCGAGCAGGTCGGGCGATGGGAAGTTGTTCACGCCCTGCGCGTGACCCTGCGCGGGTGCAATCAGCAATGCTGCGATGAGCATCGCGGCAGCCTGGCCACCGCCGCGCAACATACCCGCTGGCAACCGCCCGACGCCGCGCGCGAGGAACCATAGAAGCGCGAATGCGGCGAGCACGCTGGCCAAGCGCCAAGCTGCAACGCTTGCCGGTCCTGCGATCACGAGGCGGTAGCTCTGTTCGGGCTCGACGGGGCTCGTCCAATTCAGTTGCGCGCGCGTCCACGTCCAGTCCGGCAGACCGGGTCCGGTTTGCACGAGTGTGCCGGGCAAATAACGTGACAAGCTCGGTTCCGGCTCGGCAGGCATGGAGCTTACGACTTGCTCGAGCGGGGCGGCGCGATCGACAAGCTCGTCGGCGGATTCCGGCTCGACGGCGCCCATGGTTGCGGCTGCGGGCATGCGTTGCACGGCAGGCTGAAAGCGCCCGGGCAACATGCCGCTGCGCACGAGCACAGGCCGTTCGAGCTGCGGAAAAACGAAGTTCTTGAGCTGAATGGTCGTGAAGGGGACGAGCAGCAGTACGAGTGCCGCAAGGCTCGCATTGCGATAGGTCGAAGCGAAGCGCCGCAGCCGACCTTCAGGTGCAACACTGAGTAAGCCGATTGCTACGAGCAAATTGAGCCATGCCCAACGCGGTGCGGCCGGCTCGTGAAAGACGAGCACCATCGTCAGCGCTGCAAGCAGGCCTGGACCAATGCCGAGTATCCGCCACGTCGCAGTCGCAACGATGAGCGCGAGAAACAGATCCAACAGCCGCCAGTCGTTGAGCCACGCACCGACGACGGAGTCGGCGCCGGGTGCGGCCAGGAGTCGATAACCTGGCGGTAGGTTCAACGTCGTGTTGACGGTATCGAAAGCATCCAGATAACCCGTAACGGGTAGCGTGCCGCCGCCCTCGATGCGGGACGTCGTCTGAATGTTGGGACGCGTCGTTCTGAGCTCGATACCCTGCACGTCTTCGTCGTCGCCTTCGGTGATGAGCAGATTGTTCGCAGGCGTCGGGTTGTTGAGATCCTGCGTCGCCATCGTCATGACGTACGGTGCAGCCATGTCGAGGCGCCAGCCCGAGCTCAAGCTTCCGCTGACCGCGTCGAGCGTCGTGAATCCGTCGCCGGAGAAATCGAGCCACAGTTGTCGGCCCAGGACGAGGCGATTCGCCTCGTCAGCATCGTTGCGACTGCGCTCCGTCAACGCGAGCGTCGTGCCTGCAGGGACGGCATAACTCGGCAGGTTCTGCCAATCACCAGGCACACCCGTGGCAAGCGCATCGATAGCAGGCGCACCTTCGAGCACGGCGACGCGCAGCCGTGTGTCGGCTGCGTAGCTCCAGATCTCGTTGTCCGGCCACGGCGCATTCGCGTCGGGCAGCGCAATCTCTGTAAAGAACGACTCGGCATGACTCGTCAGACGTACGCGCCAGTCGCCCGGTCGAACTTGCACGCGCAGCGTGCCGTCGGCGTCGAGCTGCACGGGCAGGGCAGACTGTAGATTTCGACCGACGAATCCCGGCAGCAACGCCCCTGTAAGTTCGATCTCGCGACTCTGCCCGGCAACGTCGAGTTGTATCTCTGTGACCGAGGTAATCGGAATCCCGTCGCCGACACGCCGGTAAACCGCGACGTTGAGCCGGTCCTCTTCGACGGCGGCCTCGGGGATGAGTCCAAGCCAGAGCGTGCCGCGTTCGAGCTCTGGGCGCGCAATAGCTTCACCGTCGACGGTCAGGCTTACGAGCACGGTCTGCGCGGGAACGGCTACGGACGCGGGCCGTTGTGCCCAGCTCAGCGAGCCGGCGACCTCAAAAGTGCCGGCCGTAACCCGCACGGCCGGCTGTCCGTTTCGCTCAACGACAGCCGCCGGGACGCCGTCGAGCGTGACGTTCGCAGGCCAATGCTCAGCATTACCGGGCAATGCAAGCCAATCTTCGGCGTGCACGTCCCACGACTGAGTGAACTGCGCGCCAGCTTCAGCTACGTTAAGCACGAGTGCGCCCGGCCACGCGCATACATGCGCGGCCGGCTGTCCCGGCATCGAGCCACTCAGAACCGGACAGGCCCGGTATTCCTCGCCATGCAGGACCCAGTCCTGCCACGGTTGCAGCGCATCGGGGATGTCGGTCTGGCCGACAGACTTCGTTGCCGCCAGCATCGTTGCGACGACGATCAGGCAGTTTAGGACGCGGCTCGCTCGCATCGTCGGTCCCTCGTTCGAGATGAGTTCGGCATCTTAGAACGCGTGCGCGGGGCCGATGGGGTTAACCGCTCGGCAATCGCGACAATGACGCTTGAATCCAATCTACGCTGCGCCTTTGGCCCGGGCAAGCGCGCGCAGAGATTGCCAGCGTTTCTTTGACCCGCTACTCTCGGCCCAAAGACTAACGGCGGTCCGCGCTCGGGCTCTGTCTGCGAGATGGCGGTCGGCTCAAAGGGGGACGCTCATGAGAATCCTTACAATCGTCCGCTTGGTCGGCGTATCCATATTTGGTATCGGTGTCTCCGCCCAGGCACATCATTCGCACGCGATGTTCGACCACGATCGCGAGGTGACGATTACGGGCAAGGTTTCCGACATGGTTTTTACTAATCCGCACGTATTTCTCTATGTCGACGTCGAAGATGAGCAAGGCGAGGTCGTGAAATACTGGATCGAGATGTCGAATATCCCGAACATGATTCGCCGTGGTATCGGCGCCAAGACGTTCGAGGTCGGCGACGTTGTCACTGTGAACATGTATCCACTGCGCGACGGTCGCCCCGGGGGTAACTACACTACGATCATCGGTCCCGACGGCAGGACCTACGATTGAGCGGGCAGACTTCACGATGAGCGCCCGTATGCGCACTGACGGATCGCTGGGCCGCTACGTCACCGTTGCGCTCGCGATGCTCTGCACGCACGCGGGCGCGCAGACAATTTTCACCACAGAGAACTTTCACGCGGATAATGAGCTCTGGACCGATCCTGCCTATTACCTCAACAATACGGTTGATGAGATCCGCGGCATGGCGCTCGACACCTATGTCGACGGCGCCTCCGGACAGCTCGGTAGCGCGCGAGTGTACGGCAGCGAGGGCACGGGCCAAATCGGCGCACGTAAGCTCGACAGTCCCTATGATTTCACGAGCGCGGAACAGCATTACGCGGCGTGGCGGGCGGCCGCCGGGGGCGGGACGGCGCACACGAGCGCGACCTTGCCCGATTGGAGCGGGCGCTGGGCGCTGCGCGGTGGCGCGTTCGGCGGCACGTTTCGCGGCACGCCGAATCCAGCGAGCGACGTCGCTGCGTTACTGACGCCACGCTATCGCGAGTACTTCGTGCAGAACCTAAAGGCGACCGCCGAAGGCCGGCCTTGGGCGCCGGGCGCGTTCTGTTTGCCGGGTGGTTTCATTCGCTCGATCACGGAGATGGAGGAAATCATCCTTACGCTCGGGCGCGTCTGGACCTTGGGCGCTGACAACGCGAGCAACTACATCCGCCGGATCTATACGGATGACAGCGGTCATAGCGATCCCGACTTTGCGTATCCGAAATGGCACGGTGAATCGATCGGTTTCTGGGATGGTGACGCGCTCGTCGTGCACACCAACCAGATCCGGGGCTGGTATGGCGGCTACATCGAGTTCACGGACGCGCTCGAGACCGTCGAGCGCTACCGGCGCGTCGGCGAGCGTCTCGAGGGAGAGATCACGCTGTATGATGCCGACGTGTTCGTGCGCCCGGTCACGGAGCAACTGTTGTTCGAGCTCGACACAGAGACGCGCCCGGAGCTCAGGCCGCTTTTCAACACCTGCAGCGATACGAACGGCCCGTCGAATCACGTCTACCTCGACGAGCAAGGCTTCTTGAACGAGCGCCTGTCCGACGATCCGCTCTATTGGGACGTGACCGACAAGCGCCCCTGGGGAACGTTCTACGACGAGAGCGACGCGCGTTACCAACGCTACCGCCAATCGCAGCCGGCCCCCGCGCGCTGACCAGCGATTCCGCGAGCGCGCGAGGTCGGCGGGGATGATCTCTCGGCGATCGCGACAATGACGCTGCGACCGAACCTACGCGGCGCCCGCGGCTCGGGCAAGCTGGCGCAAAAAAAACGGCGCCTCGCGTGAGGCGCCGTAACTAGAAGAAGTAACGTCCGGAACGTCAGGCTCAGTTGTCGCCGAAGCGTGCCGTGAACTCGAGTCCCCAGGTGTCCGGCGCCGCGTAGCCGACCTCCCAGACACCCGAACGGCCGTTGCCGCAGAGGTTGATGATGCGCTCGTCGGAGATGTTATAGCCGAATAGCGAGGCTTCCCAATTGCCCTCGGGCGGCACGTAAGTCGCTCGCACGCGCCATTTCGAATAACTATCCTGCAGACACTGCGTGGAGTTCTGGCCTACGACGGCCTGGTCCCAGTCGTACTCGTCCTGTATGTAGACGCCGAGCTGCGGGCGCAGCGTGCCGCCGTTGGGGAGCTGGAACTCGTGCTCGATGAACGCGTTGATCGTCCAGTCGGGGGTGCGGTCCAGAATCGCGTTGCCAGAACCGTCGACGATGATGGAAGTCTGCGTGTCCTCATCGAATGTGACGTACTGAAACGAACTGTACTCCTGATCGAGCAGGCCGAAGTCGAGCGAGAAAAACCCGCCGTCCCAGGGGATAGCCCTGAGCTCGAGCTCGATGCCCGAGATATCGACATCGGAGACATTTTGCGTGAGCTCCACGTTCTGGTCGGGACCGAACGCGCCGCTCGAGTTGTCGAGCGCGATCTCTTCCTGCTTGTCCGTGTATTTCATGAAGAACACGTCGGCAGCCATGCGCAGCCGTCCGTCGAGAAGCGATCCCTTGAAGCCGACCTCGTAGTTCGTCACAAACTCGGGGCCGAAGGCCTTGAGCTGCGCAAATTCTGGAACGAGGTTGACGTTGAGCTCGTCGTTGAAAGCGCCCGTCAGATAGCCCTCTGAGATCGTGAAGTAGACGATTCCGCTGTCGAGCGTATCGCCCGGCGTCAAATTGCGCGTAAGGCTGACGGTCGGTGTGAACTCGCTGTAGCTTGCGCGCTCATCATTGTAGACACCGTTGTCGATCACCGTGTCACGGTTGAAAATGATCGTCGGCGCGCACATCTCGGTCGGCGGCGGATCGCCGGGCCTGTCGTGCCTGCAGGTATTGATGCCGTTCTGGTCGAGCGCGATTGCGACTTCCACGTTCTCGAGCGTACGGGTGTCATCGGTATAACGACCGCCGAACGAAAGGTCCCAGGTTTCGTTGATCGCGTAGTTGAAGTGCGCGTAGATGGCTTGCGATTCCGCCGTTACGTAGTCGTTGTTGGCATTGATGCCGTCGAACGCGGTTCCCGGCAGGCGCTCGAAGATGTCCTGGCCGTTGAGCTCACAGAATACGTCGTCGTCGGGCAGCCCGTTGATCGTGTCGGCGACGGGATCGTAGGCGGCCTGCCAGTCGCTCAAGCACGTGCGATCGCCGGCCTTGCTGATGTCGTCGAGCCAATAGAACCCGGCTGTCATATGTTGAGGCGATCGTTGATATCCGCGTTGAACAGCGTCTCAAACTCGTTTGACACGCGGTTCTGGCCACGGGCGCCGAACGGGCTCATGCCGACGCCGTCGATCTTGAACTCGGTGAAATCGCGATCCTGCAGATAGCGATACTCGTTGTATCGCCGCGAGCCTTTGATTTGCCAGACAAAGTTTTCGAACGGCCCGATGGCTTCTTGCGTATCGTAAGTTGCGTCGACCGTAATCCACTCGTTGTCCACATAGGACTTCGTATCGAAATCCTGTGACGTCACATAGTCGCCCATCGCCCGAGAGGTCTGGCATGACTCCATGGCCGCGATCGTCGTGCCGCGGCCGAGGAACTCGACGCGGCCGATGCCGTTGAAGGCACGGCCCCCCCACGCACCTGAGCCGTCGTCGAACGGCCCCGGCAGCCCCGAGATGTCCTGGCCGTCGGCGACGAGCGCGTCGAGCAGATCCTGGTCGGGATATGCGTAGCAGGAATTTCCACGGTCGTCGTCACGGTCGTACATGAGATTGACACGCGTGTCGATCGTCCAGTTGTCGGTCGGCTCCCAGCGCAGTGCCACGCCGAGATTCTGGGTCTCCTCGCCACCTGTATCTTCATCGAGAAAGCGGTTGTACCAATAGCCATCGTAGCTCTCGTAGCCGATGTTGAAGCGTGCGTAGAGGTTGTCGGTGATCGGCGTATTGATCATGCCGCGAGCGTCGGTTCGGCCGTAGTTGCCAGCGCGTAGCGTTAACTCGGACGCGAAGTCGGGGCCCGGCTTTGCTGTGATGATGTTGATCGCGCCGCCTGTCACGTTTCGGCCGAACAGCGTGCCCTGCGGTCCGCGCAGCACCTCGATGCGCTCGACGTCGACCGTGCTGTTGAATGCGCCGAGATTGCCGACCTGAATGTGGCCGTCTATGTAGACAGCCGTGCCGAATACCTGGGACGGATTTGAGAACCCGCCGCCCAGGCCGCGGATATAGAGCAGTGTGTCGTTCGCGCGTACATCCTCGGTCAAGCTGATGTTCGGCACGACGTCGGTCATGTCAATGAGGTTGTAGACGCCCTGCGCCTGCATCGCGTCGGCCGTGATGGCCGCGACCGACATCGGCAAGGTTTGCAGGCTTTCTTCGCGCCTGCGCGCCACGACCACGATCTCCTCCAGCATAGCGGCGGCGGACGCGGACTGCTGGGCCAGGGTTTGAGCGGGGCTCACGAGCAATGCCCCGGCGCAGAGCGCTCATTCCCCGGCATTCTCTGAGCCGGTGGCTGGATGTGAGTCCGACGACCGGCTCAATTTTTGTTGCTAATCTGCCGCAAGTCCTTACGCGGCTAAATAATGTCAGGCCCAAAAGTTTACTGACAGTGAGAATTATTACACTAAATATGCTCTTTGTGTCCAACAAATTTTTCGAGACTGAGTCTAAGTGTCGAGCGTCCTGACAGAGCGCCCGACAGCTTGTTGCACGGAAGCTACACATGCGGCCACGCCCGGTGGCGGGAAGCGGCAAACTCTGCTATCAAGGCGCCCATGATCGGTATGCTGCGCGACTTCTTGAGGCTCGAGACCGCGAGCGGCGTCATACTCGTCGGCGCTGCCGTCGTTGCGATGGTCGTCGCCAACTCGCCGCTCGCGGGTCTCTACGGCGCGCTCATCGACCTGCCAGTAGAGATAAGGGTCGGCAACTTCGAGATCGCAAAGCCGCTGCTGCTCTGGATCAACGACGGGCTCATGGCCCTGTTCTTTCTGCTCGTCGGTCTCGAGCTAAAACGCGAGTTCGTTGCGGGCCATCTTTCAGACAAGCGTCAGATCGTGCTTCCGGGTTTCGGCGCCGTCGGCGGCATGCTCGTCCCGGCACTGATCTACGTATGGTTCAATCAGGGTGATGCCGTTGCACTCCAGGGCTGGGCGATTCCAGCCGCAACTGATATCGCTTTCGCGTTAGCGGTGCTTGCGCTACTTGGCAATCGTGTGCCGCTGAGTCTGCGCATCTTCCTCGTCTCTATTGCGATATTCGACGACGTCGGCGCGATCGTCATCATCGCGTTGTTCTACACGAGCGACGTATCGCTAGCAGCACTCGCCCTCGTAGCAGCCTGTTTGCCCGTGCTCTGGTTCCTAAACCGCCGCGGCGTGGCGGAGCACACACCGTACTTGTTAGTCGGCGCGGTCATGTGGGTCGCGCTGCTGAAGTCCGGCGTGCATGCGACCTTGACGGGCGTCCTGCTCGCGTTCTTCATCCCGATCGGTGATCCGGACCACGGAGAGTCGCCGCTGCACGATCTCGAGCACGATCTGCACACGGCCGTGGCCTTTCTTATCCTACCCTGTTTCGCTTTTGCGAATGCCGGTATTGCGCTCGGCGGCCTGAGTCTCGAGCAGGTCATGCATCCGGTCACGATTGGGATTGTTGCCGGACTTTTTCTCGGCAAGCAGCTTGGCGTGCTTGCAGCTTGTTGGATTGCGGTCGTGCTCGGTCTCGCGAAGCTACCGGATGGGGTCCGGTGGAGCCATCTCTACGGCGTGGCAATGCTGTGCGGCGTGGGTTTCACGATGAGTTTGTTCATCGGCTCGCTCGCCTTCGAGAGCACGGGCGTGAATCTACTCTTCGATGAGCGCTTGGGGATCATTCTCGGATCGCTGCTCGCAGGCGCAACAGGCTACGTCGTGCTGCAACTCTCCTTACCGAGCGCGGACAAAGCGTCACAGTCGGCATGACCGGTGAGTCCACGGCGCAGCGCCCGTCTTCGGGCCGCGAAGTGTTGCGCTTAGCCATTTTCCTTGCGATTACATTCGGCGCTGCGGCCTTCGGCGCGCAGTTCATGCCGGGGCCGTGGTACGCGGAGCTCGTCAAGCCTGCGTGGACACCGCCGAGTTGGGTATTCGGTCCCGTCTGGACGGCACTCTACGTCATGATTGCTGTGAGCGCGTGGCTCGTGTGGCGTACACAGCCGCGACCAGGCGTACCGCTCGGCCTGTGNNTATGGACCGTGCTCTACGTGATGATTGCCGTGAGTGGGTGGCTCGTCTGGCGAGCGCAACCACGTTTCGGCGTACCGCTCGGCCTGTGGCTCGGCGCAGCTCGGCCTCAACGCGATCTGGTCGTGGTTGTTCTTCGGCCTCGAACGTCCGGGACTCGCTGCGATCGATATCGTCGTGCTGCTCGGCATGATCGTCGCGACCGCATACGCGTTCGCGCACGTGTCGCGTACGGCGGCGCTTCTGTTGCTCCCCTATGCGCTCTGGGTCGGTTTTGCGAGCGCGCTGAACATCGCGATCTGGCGTCTCAACGCCTAACGCGGTGCGCCGTCTGTTGGCTTGCAGGATACCTACAGGCTAGCGAGCCACTCGTCGTCCGAGCCTTCGGCAATATCGTCGAACAAATATGCGCCGAGGTAACGCTCGCCCGTGTCGGGCATCATGACGAGCAACACCGAGCCGGGCTCGGCCGTTTCGGCTGCCTTGAGGCCCGCCGCTAGCGTTGCGCCTGCGGAGATGCCGACGAAGATGCCCTCCTCGGCTGCAAGTCGCCGCGCACACTCTTTGCCCGCCTCGTCTGTGACTGGCAGCAGCTCATCGTGCAGGTCTGTGCGCATGACGTCGGGCAGGAAGTCCGGCGTCCAACCCTGAATCTTGTGCGGCGCCCAGTCTGCGCCCGCGATCAGCGAGGCGCCTTCGGGTTCCGTTGCGATGATCTTGACCTCGGGCCGTGCGACTTTGATGACCTCGCCGGCGCCCGTGAGCGTGCCGCCCGTGCCCCAGCCCGTGACCCAGTAGTCGAGTCGGCGCCCGGCAAAGTCACGCAAAATTTCAGGTCCCGTCGTTTGGGCGTGGTAGGCAGGATTGGCCGGGTTCTCGAACTGACGCGCGAGGAACCAGCCGTGCTTCTCGGCGAGCTCGGCAGCGAGCTTGACCATGCCCGTGCCCCTCTCGGCAGCCGGCGTCAGGATGACCTTGGCACCGAGCGCACGCATGATCTTGCGGCGTTCGACCGAGAACGTCTCGACCATCGTCGCGACGAAGTCGTAGCCCTTGGCCGCGGCAACCATCGCAAGCGCGATGCCAGTATTGCCCGACGTCGCCTCGACAATCGTTTGGCCTGGCTTTAGCACGCCACGTCTTTCGGCATCGTCGACGATCGCGAACGCGAGGCGGTCCTTGACCGAGCCGAGCGGATTGAACGCCTCGATCTTCACGTAGATCGTCACGTGCTCGGGGGCGATGCGTTGTAGCTTGACGACCGGCGTATTGCCGATCGTGTCGAGAATACTGTCGTAGATCATGATGTCGACCCGTTAGTGTGCGTTGTTGTTAAAGCGGTCTAGGCGCTGAGCGCGTGCCGCCGGCTCTGTGTGCCTTTATAGGTCACGTGCCGCTCGGGCGCAAACCAGCCGTAACGCTCGGCAAGACCCGTCGTCTCACCGACGAGCAGTAGTGCGGGGCTCTGAATCTCCAGCGCCGGCCCAACTTCTGTCAGATCGGCGAGTGTCGTCGTGATGACGCGCTGCTCGGCCAACGTGCCGCGCTCGACGATTGCGACAGGTAATTCGGGAGAGTTGCCGGCCGCGAGCAACGTCTCTGCAATTTTCCCGTAACGAGCAACGCCCATGTACAGCGCGAGTGTCTGCCCGCTCGGCACGAGACCGAGGTCCAAATCAGCGCTCGATTCCGTGTGGCCCGTTGTGAGTAGCACGGTCTGGGTCACGCCGCGTAACGTCAGTGGAATACCGGCGTAGGCTGCGCACGCGATCGCGGCAGAGACGCCGGGCACGACTTGAAATGGAAGACCGGCCTCGGTCAATGCCTCGAGCTCTTCACCGCCGCGGCCGAAGATCATCGGGTCGCCGCCTTTCAAACGACAGACGCGTTTGCCGCGCTTGACGTGCTCGACGAGCAGGCGGTTGATCTGCGCCTGGGCGATCGATGGGCGCCCCGCTTGCTTGCCGACGCTGATGAGCTCGGCATCACGGCGCGCGAACTCGAGAATCTCGGCGGGCACGAGGCGGTCATAGAGCACGACCTCGGCCTGACTCAGAAGCTGACGCCCGCGTAGGGTCAGTAGATCCGGACTGCCCGGACCGGCACCGACAATGTACGCCTCGCCCGCCCGGGCGCCGTTCGAGGTCTGCCAGCGTTCGAGTGCCTGCTCGAGTGCGGCTTCAGCCACGGCTGCTCTACCTGAGTAAACCTGATCCGGAATTGGGCCCTCGAGCACGGACTCCCAGAACCGGCGGCGCTCATCGATATCGGCGATGGCGGTTTTGACACGAGTGCGCCAGCGCCCGGCGAGCGATGCGAGCGCACCGAGCTGCTGCGGAACCAGCGTCTCGATCAGGCCTTTGACACAACGCGCGATCACGGGTGCGTGACCGTCGCTCGAGATCGCAATCGTCACGGGCTCGCGGCGCACGACGGCTGGCATGATGAACGAGCAACGCTCGGGATCGTCGACGACGTTGCAGAACGTTTGCGCTGCCTCGGCGGCCTCGAACACGCGCGCATTCAGTGCCCTGTCGTCGGTCGCGGCAACGATGAGCCAAAAACCTGCAAGCGGCTGGTCCGTAAACGACTCCGCGAGCCAGTCGATGTTGCCGTCGCGGGCGAGATCCTTGAGGCCGGCAGTCGCCTCGGGGCTCAGGACGCTCACGCGCGCGCCGGCGCGCACGAGCTCGCGCGTTTTGCGCTCGGCGACGCTGCCGCCGCCGATGACGGCGCAGCGTCGACCCTCAAGGCGCGCGAATATCGCCAGGTTGGCCGATTCCAGGTTCTCAGACAGATTCTTGCCCATGCGCTGCGATCCCGAGCCGCATCTTGAAGGGCCGGCAACGATACTGCTGCGCGCCCTCGGGCCCCAAGACCGTGTCATTCTTCGCTTATTCCACTCAGGAATGTGATTGACTGGGGCGAAATTTCGCGGAACGATGCGGTTGACGCGCGTTCTAACCAACGGTTATAAGGCCTTGGCGACGCCGCCCACTCGATACTGCAATGACGCTCAAGCAACTCAAATACCTGATCGCGATCGTCGACAGCGGCCTGAATATCACCGCGGCCGCCGAACGCCTCTACACGAGCCAGCCAGGGATCAGCAAGCAGCTCAAGCAGCTCGAGGGCGAGCTCGGTATGCAGCTGTTTACGCGTAAAGGTAAAAGCCTTGCGGCGATCACGCCGGCTGGCGAAGAAGTCATCGATCGTGCGCGGCGCGTGCTGCGTGAGGTCGAGAACATCACGAATCTCTCGCGTGAGCTCAAGGGCGAGCAGACCGGCACGTTGTCGATTGCGACGACGCACACGCAGGCGCGTTATGTGCTGCCCGAGGTGATCCAGGCGTTCTCCGAGCGCTATCCGAAGGTTGATCTCGAGCTGCATCAGGGGACCTCCGAGCAGATCGCCGAGCTCATCAACACGCATCAGGTCGATTTCGCAATCGCGAGTGGCTCGCGCAAGCTGTTTTCGAATCTCAAGGTGTTGCCGATCTATCACTGGGACAGGATCGCGCTCGTGCCGAAGGGTCATGAGCTCGCCCACGACAAGCGCGAGCTGACACTGGAGACGCTGTCGGCGTTTCCACTCGTGACCTACGTGTTCAGTCTGACGGGCGAGTCTTCGTTCAAGCAGGCATTTCAGGCTGAAGGCCTCGATCCACGCGTCGCGTTCACGGCACGCGACGCCGACATCATCAAGACTTATGTGCGCATGGGCATGGGCGTCGGCATCATCGCCTCGATGGCGTACGAATGTCAGGATCAGGATGACTTGAAGGCGATCGATGCGACTGGGCTGTTCCCGCGTATCACGACCTGGCTCGGCTTCCCGCGCGACATGGTCCTGCGCAGCTACATG
>JABAOE010013583.1_pt1 | contig 15649 bp, 13 predicted proteins | sample 7062141 | NCBI WGS metagenome assembly JABAOE01 (sample SAMN14538627, study PRJNA623070) | marine sediment metagenome | biome: marine biome [ENVO:00000428]; feature: marine pelagic biome [ENVO:01000023]; material: deep marine sediment [ENVO:00002113] | place: India: Gulf of Khambhat ... | reverse complement strand
TTCCATCGCTTTCTTGCGCGGCCACGGGTCGGGTGGGCCGAGATTATAGTCCTGCAAGTATCGATAGCCGTCCTTGTTGACCAGGATGCCGCCCTCGCCGCGCGAGGCCTCGGTGATCAGGATGCCGGTGCCGGGCAGTCCCGTCGGGTGGTACTGCACGAACTCCATGTCCTTGAGCGGAACGCCCGCGCGGTAGGCCATCGCCATACCGTCGCCGGTCTTGATTGCGCCATTGGTGGTAAAGGGAAACACCCGGCCCGCGCCGCCAGTCGCGATAATGACGCACTTCGAGCGGAAGAAGCGCACCTGGCCCGTGCGCATTTCGATCGCGGTAACGCCATGACAGCGGCCATCGGTAACAACCAGGTCGGTCGAATAATATTCGTCAAAGCGTTCGATCGAGGAATACTTGAGCGAGGTCTGGAACAGTGTATGCAACAGGTGAAATCCGGTCTTGTCTGCGGCATACCAGGTTCGTTCGACTTTCATGCCACCGAACGGCCGCACGGCAACATGGCCATCCGGCTCGCGACTCCACGGACATCCCCAGTGCTCTATCCGGGTCAGCTCGCGCGGCGCCTCGTGAATGAACAGATCGACCGCGTCCTGATCACAGAGCCAGTCGCCGCCGGCTACCGTATCGTGGAAATGATTGTCGAAACTGTCGTTGCCTTTAATTACGCCGGCCGCGCCACCCTCTGCAGCAACAGTGTGACTGCGCATCGGATAGACTTTCGAAATTAATGCGATCGACAGAGACGGATCTGCTTCCGCAACGGCTATCGCGGCACGCAGACCGGCACCGCCAGCACCGACAATTGCGACGTCTGTATTGATTGTCTCCATCGAGCCGTCTCGGGCTTCTCCGGTGTCACTCCTTGCGCGTCGCCACGACCTTCTGGAAAAGGCCGCCGAAGTACGTTTCCTTGCGCCATGCAAAACGCTGGTCGCTTCCGGCAAACTCGGCAATTTCCTCGCGCCATAGGCCTTTGGCGTATGGCTCTAGCGTGTCGAATACAAAACTGGTGATCGGCTTGAGCGGATGTGCCCAATGCGGTTTGTGATAGTCGACGAATACGAGCTTGCCGCCTGGTCGGACAGCATCGAGCAGCGCAGACGCTATGCCGCGTTTGTAGTCGTCGGGCAATTCATGCATCAAAAAATAACAGCACACGACGTCGAAGGTTTCATCCCGGAGATGCATAACGTTCTGATGTCTTACGCTCGCATGCTCACAACCGTTTAATTTGCGGCGGCAATTGCGAACCTGTACTTCGGCAACATCCATGATCTCCAGCGTGCCTTCCGGGCCGACGTGCTCCGCCAATTTCAGTGAGAAATTGCCGTACACGCAAGCCGTCTGCAATACATGCTGGCCCGGCTTGATTTCCGTGATCGCCGCCCGGGTGAGCCGATTGTGCTGTTGCCACAATATCGTCCTCACGACCCATTCGCGATCCAGACGCCTGACGTTGCGTGGATTGAGATAGGCCCAGTAATAGGTCTCGTGCAGATACTCGGGGATAACCGGTGCACTGCTGGTTGTCTCTGCCGGTGCCAGTTGCAAGGCCCCCGGGCGAGTTCCGAGACCCTTGAGACTCTCCCTTTTCACACCGAGCGTTTCCGAGTAATCCACACGTATCTCCTTTCCGCGATCGCGGCCGATTGTACCGAAGTGAATGGTCTTGTGTTCACTTATACAGTCGGGTCCTGAGGCCCTGTATCAGTATTTATAGCGATTTCTTTTGTACAACCACAGGGTCCCGATGCGAAGGCGGCCGGGACCCGGCGCAGGCATTGTGCCTGCCGATCTGCATTGTGTCCATTTTTGTCATTATTTATCAAGGGACTATCAATCGTACCCATATGCAGGCGCTGCCACCGCACTGCGGCTATGACAATTCGTGATCCTGGCGTAACTGTTTCAACAGCGATACGGACATCAGGACACCCACCGCGAGAATCGGCAGCGAGACTACCAGTGTGGAAGTCTGAATTACCGTAAGCGCGGAGCGTGGATCGCCGGTCAATCTCCCGGTAAACATGAGCGTCACGGGCACGATTGCCAGCGCGATGGCCCAGAACAACCGGTGCCAGCGAGCCGGGTCGTCGCCTGCCTCGAGATGCCGAGTGGCGCTTGATGCCAGAGTGTAAGACGCCGAATCATAGGTGGTGGCGACAAATACGACGGTGACGAAACAGAAAACAGCGATGAAAAATCCCGGCCACGGCAACTGATCCAGAACTGCAACGATCGCGCTCGCCTGGCCCTGCTCGGCAAGCACCGAGGTAACAGATATCACTTCGGACAATTCGAGGCTGAGCCCGAAATTTCCGAGCGTCATGTAAAAGATCACCCCGCCGAGCGTGCCGAACCCGATCATGCCGAAAATGACCTGGCGGATCGTCCGCCCCCTCGATATTCGGGTAACGAACAATCCGACAAACGGCCCGTACGCGATCCACCAGGCCCAGTACCAGATGGTCCAGGTCTCGACGAAACCGGAATCGGTGAACGCATCGGTCCAGGTATTCATGCGCACGAAGTTATGCAACATCAGGCCGATGCTGCCGACGGATGTCTTTAGTATGAAAACCGTGGGGCCGAAAATCGTAACAAACAACAGCAACGCCAGGGCCAGTGCCATGTTGATATGACTCAGGCGTTTGATGCCTTTCCTGAGTCCGAGCCAGACGCTGACCGAAAACAGGCTCACGCAGAGAAATACTGCGAATAGTTCCAGGGAAAAGCCGTTTTCCAGGCCGGTCATCCGGCTAATCAGCGTCGCGACCAACGGTGTCGTGAACCCGATTGAGGATCCGGCTCCCCCCAGCAGCGCAATCATGAACAGGAGATCGATTGATCGGCCCCACACGGTTTCTTTCCCGGCGCCAATGAAGTAATGACAACTGACCGAGAATCGCAGGAACGGTAGGCGCTTGACGTAATACGGATAAGCGATGGCGAGCGTCGGCAAGCAATAAAAGCACCAGGCAGTGGGCCCCCAGTGAAAAACGCCATAAGCGGCGGCCCAGTCCGCCGCCATGGCCGAACGCGGTTCGGCGCCAAAAGGCGGAGCATCGAAATAATAGGCCCACTCCACCGGGGCCCAGAACATCAGGCCGCCGCCGACGCCGGCGCAGAACAGCATTGCCGCCCAGCTGATACCGGAGAACTCCGGCTTCTCGTCCTCGACGCCCAGGCGGATACGTCCGTAACGGCCGAAAGCAAGCCATGCCAGTAATACCATGATCACGGTTCCGGCAAGCAGGTAGAGAAAGCCGAATTCAGAGGCTATGAACTCGTAGGATTTCAGTACTAATTTTCCGCCGCTGTCCGGAAACATTGCCAAAGGCAGGCAGACGAGCAGGATAATTGTCAGACAGCTCGAAAACGTGGCCCAGTCCACTTGTTTTTTTTCCATGCAGGTCCTTTCGCGATTACGGATAGACTCAATCAGTACTCACTGTCAGCGTTCGATTAACCGATTCCAATTTCTTACAACTCCTTGGGCATGCTGGTTTGTGCCGGAAACCAGAGCGTTTTGCACACCGTCGCCTTACGCTTACCCGCCGGTGTTGCCACCGCCAGCCGTGTCCCGAGAGCCACACATTAGACCGGAACGTTCGCAAACCCAATATTTCGGTCGAGCCGCGGCGAGTGCACGCAGCGCGTAATGTGTCCGATCGTACTGCCATCTTCGAGCACGGGCCAGAATTCCTCCAGGCCGCTGTTGCTCGCAACGCCCGAAATCCAGAGCAGAGCATCAGTATCTTCGGGTGACAGCCAGAATCTCTGTTCCCCGAGGCGAAGCAATACCGCATCGTTGACGATGCCGCCGTCTTCGTCCGTCCAAACCAGATACTGGCACTGGCCGACCTCGCACTTCGACATATCGCGAGGCGTCAAGTACTGCACGAGGTCGAAAGCATCGGGGCCGGATATTTCCACCTGGCGCTCGCAGGCGACATCCCAGACGGTGACGTCGTTTACCAGGCTCCAGTATTCTGTCACCGGATCCGTGTACATCGTCGGCATGTACATATGGTTGTATACGGTGAACGCCCTGGCACCGTGCCGCAGCGTCGCCTCGAAATAAGGAGACTTGTGGACTCGCGGGCCAATCGAAATTGAGGCAGCCCGGGCCTTTCCAGCCATCTGCCGATTCCGAATACCTTACATAATCCCGAGTTTATATCGTTCACGCCATACCGCGCGGCGGCCTGAGATTTTGCCTGTTCTTCCAGTGCCTGGTCGACAACCATATCAGGGTCGAAAACGAATGCTCTTGATTTTCGAACAAGCGCAAAAATTTCGCCTCGCTTCAGCGCTTCGATATGTTGTAAATATTTCTTGTTTGCGCTTTCTATTTTTTTATTGGAACATTTGCGCGAGTGTTACAAATAACGATCTGCCGATATGTCCCGCATCGGCGTGCAATTCGCCGACACCAAAATGAGCGATTCGCCACGTGTTGCCAAAAGTCACCTTCATATCAAAAAGTGCAGCGATTTCGAGATCATAGTCGTCGTTAAAGTACAACGCTCCGAATTTTTGGCCTTGCTCCCGTGCAACTGCTCAACACATTACATAGAGCGCATATGTCGGCGTGATTACATCAGGAACGAGCAAAAGTCCTCCTCTGCGGACGGCAGGATCAGCATCGTAAAGATTCAGCTATTACAAGTTTTCAAAAAGCATGGGTACAGGTACGTTGCCTCGAATAAAACTGGTAACGTAAATCAATTCAAAATATAGATTTTTATTATTGACGAAAATAATTTGGCTTGAACCGGCGCCTGAATGCGGTGACGGCGACCTGTCGCCGGAATTCGATGATTCTGCCGCGCCGCTTGCTCGCTGTTAGGGACAGATATTACCCGCCATCAATCCCCTGCTCGAACCAGGCGAGGGTCGCAATTATAATATAAGTTTTTGTTTTTCAATGACTTAAGAACAGACTGTTCCTGCCGCGCCTGGCCAGCGGCAGGCATCGCCTGCCCGGTGTTTTGTTGTTTGCGGAGTCGCTACCGGTGACAAGGCGGGCGCCGGATCAAGCGCGAAATTCTAGCGGAAACAGTTCGCTTGAAGTCATTGCTTCGCTAACCGAACTGCAACATCTTCGCAAGAAAATTTTCACGCAAGAGAATTCATTAATTTCTTTGTCAATGTAAAAAAATAATCCATAAAGTTTTCTCATTCGACTACTTGGAAAAGATTTTTGTGTATTTTTATTAAAAACGCGAAGCCTTTTTCAAAAATTTTAAAAATTTTGGCCAATCATGTAACGAACGATCGTCAATCAGAACCCATGTGACCTGATTCACAGTTTGTGTGTTTGATCGGACAATTTCGAAAATTTTTCAGGGTCAGTGTAACCAGGTTCGCATCAATTTATTGCAAAACGGCATAACGTTGAATCATGGAGGAGCACCACAGACAGGATGCTGTGGATCACGAGGGCGCGAATATGTAGTTAGGAGTTATTTCGATGAACGGTCACAATTTGTCGCTATCAATGCGCAACGTTTATCTTTCTTTGCTCACAGTTCTATTTCTGCCGGTTGTGAGCAATGCCCAGACCTACGATTTCAAGGTCGTCTATGCGGAAGTTCACGGAATAGACGAGATCGTTGCCGGTAATCATGACAAGGCAATCGAGATTCTGGAGGTCCGGACCCGTGATACCAACAGTAATAGACTGGCCGACGAGCTGGCAACGCTCTGCGCGTTGTATATAGTGAAAGGCAAGCTCGCGGTGGCCCAGACGACTTGCAACAGTGCCGTCGAGACCGGCCGGAGCCACACGGCTTACAACAATCGCGGGGTCATGCGGGTCCATCTCGGGGATCCGGCAGGCGCGATCGAGGATTTCGAGCGGGCCAGGGTCCTCCCACAGCACCAGAAGCGCTATATGGAAGAGCTCATGATGCGTGATGCCCGGCTGATAGCCACCAGTAATTACGCCGTGGCCAAGAAGATGACCGCGAAACGCCAGCAACCCTGGCAAGCATTGGCCAATTCCATTCGGGGCGCGAGCGTTGAGGATCTCAACTAAGAATTGCCGCTCTTACCGGCAGCACCTGGTCCGCGCGAATCACGGCGCGATGGTTGCGCCTGCGCAAGTCCGGCTGGCGGCAAATCCGGATCGAGCAGGCGACGCTCACTGCCCGGACACGCTGATGCCACGGCGACTGTGGTGGCCGGGGCACGGACTCCTCTTGCATCCTCATCCTCCGAAATAACCTCGATCGTCGCTCGTAAAGCAATCTGCTGACTCCTGCAGCAAGGCAGGCCAGGCTGGCCCGCAGCCGATGGCTGTATGCCTGAAAACCCGTACGGATGCTACCAAGTCCGTCTTTGTGCTAGCGTCCTCCCTGTTCAGGGCTGTAAGCAGCCCTATATTGGAGGAGAACAAATGCGCATAACGATCTGTTTTGTTACGGCCTCCGCCGCCCTGGCGACATCCGTGGCGCTGGCGGCAAGTCTCGACATTCGCGAATGGCAGGTGCCATATGATAAGTCGCGGCCCCGTGATCCGTTTGCCGAAAGCGCCACATCCGTCTGGTTCGTCGGCCAGCGCACCGGGTATCTCGCGCATCTCGATGCCGAAACGGGCGAGTTTAGGAAAATCGAACTGAAGCAAGGCTCGGGACCACACAACCTTATCGTCGGCGCCGACGGTATTGTCTGGTACGCGGGTAATCTCAACCGGCTGATCGGCCGTTACGATCCCGAGACCAGGACAATCGAAGAAATCATGATGCCGGACGAGGCAGCACGCGATCCGCATACGCTGATTTTCGACGCCAACGAGGAAAACATCTGGTTCACGGTACAGGGCGGTAACATGATGGGCCGCCTCAATATCGAATCGCGCAAGGTGGACTTGATCAAATCAAGGACGCCGAGATCCCGACCGTATGGCATCAAGCTGGCGCCGGACGGCTCGATATGGGTTGTCCTGTTTGGCTCCAACAAGCTGGCGCACATCAATCCGCAATCATTGGAACACGACGAGATTGAGTTGCCGCGTGCGGATGCCCGGCCACGCAGGCTGGAAGTCCTGGACGATGGGCGCGTCTGGTATGTCGACTATGCAAAAGGAATGCTCGGCGTCTACGACCCCGCCAGTCAAGGATTCACCGAGTGGCAGATGCCGCAGGGAGCAGGTGCGCGACCGTACGGAATGGCATCCGATTCAAATGGCAATCTGTGGACGGTCGCAACCGGCGTACAACCGAACGTATTTTTGGGCTTCAATCCGGAAACGGAACAGTTCTTCAATGCGACCGAAGTGGAATCCGGCGGCGGAACGATCCGACACATGCATTACCACGAGCCATCGGGCACTGTCTGGTTCGGTACGGATACCAATTATATAGGCCGCGCAATCGTCCAACCGGACAAGTAACGGCGTCTCGTGAGGCTCGGCATCGCGCTCGTATTTAGCGCGGCGTTTACGCTAAACGCCGCGCTTGCATTCCCTGACGGGGCACCCTGGGGCGCCGCGAATCCCGCTGCCGAACAACATTGCGCCACCTGCCATTTCGAGTCAGAGCCGATCCGCGATTCCGGGGCGCTCAGAATCGTCGGCCTGCCAGCACAGGCGATGGCCGGCGAAATTTATCAGTTGCAAGTTATTTTCGACGACCCGCAAGTCGTTACCGCCGGATTTCAGTTAATCGCAGATGCCCGGGGTCATGAGGCTGGCACGTTTGCTTCGCAGGAGACCGGCATCGAATTCATCGGTGCTGCGATACGATCAACCGTGACAACAAAGACCGAAAAAGGTATTTCCTGGTCGGTCGATTGGCGAGCGCCCGTAGATTTAGCGTCTCCCATTACCTTTTATCTTGCCGCATCCGCGGCCAATGACGATGGATCGCCGTTCGGTGACACTATTCACTATCGGTCGTACCGCTTGGCGAAAGAGTGACCTTGCGAATTATTGCGGGTCGGGAAGCGGATTGCTGCAGCCGCCGATCGACTCACCACTCCAAGGAGAAGTTAACCCCGATCGTCCTGTCCTGTCTCCATTCGGCCGACTCTAAAGGCAAATTTCGAGTAGGGCGATTCATTTGGACGTACGGACGAAGCTGCAAATCTGCCTCAAGGCCCAACCAGTTATCAACCTGTCGATTAATGGCGCCAAGTGGGTCGGTAAGCGCCAGCAGCCATTTGTCTTTCCGGGTTAAGAAGCCGCGTTCAATGGAGCGATTTTCAATGTTTTTGCGAACGTCTACAAAATATCCGCCGAGTAATGACCCGAATACCGGCGTTACGATCAGATCCTGAATGGAAGGTTGTTCGAACAGCGCTTCTACGCCAAATTCATAGATCGTAGACAGCATCGCCGAGTACCAGAAAGCTTCGCTGCCTGTATATCCACGCTCGCGTGCCCGGACGAAATACGCGGCTCCCCAATACGGGTGCATAACATAGTTAATGAAAAAATCGTCTTCATCCCAGGTTGGATGCGTCACGTTGTCCCACCAGGTCGAAAGACTGTAGTCTTTCTTTTGTTCATCGCTCCAGCTGCTCATGCTCTCCGGCAAAACATACAGGATGCCGATTGTCGCCACCTGGTAGCCGAGGAAATAGTAGGTATCGCGCTTTAGCCCCTTGCGGTCGCGAAACTCGTAGCTTCCCGGTGCATCACTCCAGACCTGTGACCCGCCGCCAGGATATTCCTGCGTTACCTCACTGAAAGGCGACCAGCGGGAACCCTGGCAACATGCACCGAATCTGATAGCGGGATAGTTGATCGCGAACCAGGTGTCGAACTGTGCCGATTCATCGAGCGACCAGGCGGGTTCAGCGCAATGACCGACGAATGCTGCCGAAAGCAGGAGCAGCAAAACGTAGATCCGGTTCATCGTGACACGCCCTATTGTTTGTCACCGTACCACCGCAGGGAAACATGTAATGCCACGTCCGAAACTGTATCGGTAACAAGATCTTCGACGAGCGCGAATGACAACGAGAATCGATGTTTGGGTATTCGGTAGGTGCCACCGAAAGATGCCTGCACGGAACTCCCGCCGATGTCTTTCAAATCGCTTTTCAGGTAGCTGTCCTGAGCATAAACCTGCGCCGCAAGACTGAGTCTTTCCGTGAGCTGCCAAGCTGCTGCTAATCCGCCAAAAGCCACGCTGCGTTCCTGGATTTCCCGGAATATCTCGCCCTCACCCAGGCGCAGAATTCCCGCGAAGCCCGATATACCCAGGTCCTGCCAGCCAAAGATTCCGGACTTTGAGCCATATAATCCCAGTGACACGTCGGATGCACCGCTTCCCAGCAATTCTTGCTCGTCACCGGTTGGGAGCTTCAGACTTGAACGCAGGGCAATGGCATAGCCGTCTCCCGCAAAAAGCGGCACGGCTGCCGCGATTTGCAGATCACCGATCCCCGAGACCGGCGATGACAATTCGTAGCCTGCACCCTCTTGTCTTTCGTAACGAAACAGCAACTGGTTGCTCGGGCGGCTGCGTTCCGCATTCGACAAGCCCCAGATCTTGTGCCAGCGTTCGATCCCGTTATCGAAAATGCCGTTCGAGTGCCACACGATCGGCAGATCGAAACCGACTTCAAGCCACCGCTTCAGTCCGTATCGCGCGGACAGTGTCAAGAAGTAACTTTCTCCGTCAATTAAGACCGTTCCCTCCGTCGAATTGCCGGAATCCGCATGATTCGCAATATCCAGGGTCGCTCGGTATTGCACTTCGCCCGCGGTCGCGAGCGATGCCGTTTGGAATGGCGGCAAACCATAAATCTGCAGAAACGGGTTGTGGTTTCTCAGGAAGAACCAGCCGTCATCGGCTGCAGCGGCAACGCCTGTAAATTGCAGCAATACCAGGCCGGTAAGGACTAACGCGAGCCTGGCGCTGGCTTTGCAAAACAGCCGGCCCTGCCAAACGCCAAATCCATGTTCTTGTGTTAGCATTTTCGCCGCAAATAATAAGCCGCGCATTGCAAATAATGCCGCCAGTAACTAAGTACTCCTATACCATCCCGGATCCTATACACAGATATACCTAAGACCTTGGGCCATAGCGAAATTCAGCAAGCATTGATCCTGCTGCTTGTCGGCAGCCTTGTCGGGCTGTGGACGACAGTGGCGAGTGCCGCGGAACGGGCGTCCATGCCTTCATTCAGTGCGGACTACCAGGTTCGATACGGACTGCTCAGGGGCAAGATGACACTCGAACTAAAGCATGGCGATCCGGGTTATGTGTATGAGACCTCACTGCGCCCGACAGGCCTGGCAGGATGGTTCAAACGCGGCGCCATCAGGGAGTTCACGACGCTGATGGTCGATGGTGGAGCGATTCGGCCCGTCGACTATATCAACCAGGACACGATTGCGAATCCGGCGCGCCATACCACTTACCGGTTCGATTATCAGGGCAACCGCGTCACCGGACAATACAAGTCACAGGTGGTGGACGTGCCGATGCGGGCGGGCGGCCAGAATCGAATATCCCTGCAAATCGCGGTCATGCTCGCACTACGGTCGAACGCGGAGATTTCGGACTACCCGGTGTTCGACCGGGGGCGTTGGAAGGATTATCGTTTTGCAGTGATCGGCGATCAGACCGTCAAAACTCGGTCGGGAACATTCCATACGGTCGAGGTCCGATATGCTTCATCGGACGGCGACCGGAGCTGGTCAATGCATTTCGCGCCGGAACTCTCCTTCTTGCCCGTGTTGCTCGTGTTTCACGAGGCCGGCAAGTTGAAGTCCCGCGCGCAATTGACGGACTACAGCGTGGGCAATTCGCAAGTTTCCAATCCGTAGCAGCGGGCCGGAATCGAAGACAAAGCAGAGAAACCCTATCGAGCGAGCAGTCCGTCCCGGGCAAGGTAGCTGGTGATCGCTTTCGCCTCATTGACGATAATCGAGTAATCCCTTACCTGATCAAAGCCGACTGAATATTCGGATCTCGATTCAATGCCCCAGACAGGTTCCCTCTTCTTTACGGAATAAAGTTCGGTCAGCAGCACCAGCGAATGCTCGAAATCGAGGGCCTGCGGTTCCACGTATTCGGTGGTATCCACGCTGAACACATTCCAGTAACCGGTCGGCCTCAGGTTGACCGTTGCCTCCGGACTCATGTCCACGAACGATGCCTCGGAGCGCAAACTAACCAGCTGCGTAAGCAAAACCGCATCAGCATCGAGGTTTTCGACCATTTCGATGAACGTCGCCCGGGTGACGGGTGTCCGGGTGTTCATCAGGGATGTGCTCGGCACGGCTTTGGTGCCGAGTGTAGCGAGTTGCGAAACAATTTCGTCTTCAAGATATCTGCGCGAATCGAAGGACGACAACAATGTAATGACAAGGATGTTCTCGTAAGGCAAATCTGCGGCATCGGAAACAGGCTGCGTCCTCGTAACCTGCGGCCCGGCGGCGCACGCTCCCAGCACGAGCGCAGAGCCGAGAAACAGGAGAATCTTTGGTCGAAAAGACATCGTCGTCACAATCAAACTTTCATCTTAAATAGCTTTTATCCTTTCCGGTTTTCGTCCGCACGGTATCACATTGTGACGGCCGGCTCCGTCTCCGCTCAGAGCACGGGATGCGGACCCGATGGCTACGGAATTGCCGTTTTTCGCGAGGCAATTTGTCATAACTGTGACAGCAATCTCGGTTATTCCGACTTCCGGGCAATATTCTCTTATTTTACAACGCTTTAACTTAACAAAATAAGTTTCTTGCGGTCCCGGATGGCCCGATCCCGAGAGACGGACGAGGCGGCTAATACATGGATCAGAGGGCTGAATCTGAAGACAAACCGCTGGTTCTTGTTGCCGACGACGATGCAACGCATCGCAGGGTCCTGCAAGAGGTCCTGGAAACGGCCGGTTTCCAGGTCGCGGTTGCCGAAAACGGCGAGGTGGCGCTGGACCTGTACACGGCAACACAACCCGATGCCGTGTTGCTCGACGTCGAAATGCCCGAGATCGACGGGTTTGAGGTCTGCAAGCGGATCAGGGCACAGGAAACGCTGCGTGAGACGCCGATTTTCATCATCACCGGACGCGAGGACGAACAGGCCGTTGAACGCGCCTACAGTGTCGGCGCAACCGACTTCCTGAACAAGCCGATTGGCTTGACGGTTCTTCCCCATCGCATCCGCTACGTGCTTCGAACGAGCACATCCCTCAACGATTTGAAAGGGCTTATTCGTGCAATTCCCGACCTTATATTCGTGGTCAACAAGGATGGAGATGTACAGGAAGGATTGAGTCGAGGTGACGCAACCCATACGCAACAAATTCAGGCTTTGTCCACGGCATCCAAGGTTAATTTTTATCCATGTGAGAACGACGATACTGCGCGGGCCTGCATCAAGCGTGCGCTTGAGACCGGCAAGACACAAGTCTACGAGCATACGCTCGAGGCGCTCGACATCCATCTCGAGACGCGATTCGTGACTCGCGATCAAAACACGGTCCTTGCAATCGTCAGGGACATCACGGAACGCAAAAAGTCGGAAGACAGGATTTTCAACCTGGCGTATTTCGACGAATTGACGGCGCTGCCAAACCGGCAGCTCTTCGGGCGGAGCCTCGAACGCACGATCGAGACGGCTCAGCGCGATGATGAGCAATTCGCCGTTCTCTTCGTCGACCTCGACAGGTTCAAACGAATCAACGATACGCTGGGCCATAGTGTCGGGGACGAACTGTTGAAGGAAGTTGCGCTCCGCCTTGAAAGTTGTACCCGATCCACAGATTCGGTCTCGCGAATCGAGGCGCCTCTGGAGAGTGAAGTGCAACTGGCGCGCCTGGGTGGTGACGAATTCGTCATTCAGCTGTACGGGATTGAATCCGACGATGCAGTTGCCACCGTCGCGGCCCGCATCATTTCAGTCCTGACTCCGCCTTTCACTTGCGAAGGACACCAGTTCGTGGTGACCCCAAGCATTGGCATTGCGATGTACCCGCAGGACGGCCTCACTGCCGAAGAATTGTTGATGAATGCAGATTCGGCAATGTATCGCGCCAAATTTGCAGGACGTAATAACTTCCAGTTTTTCTCCGAGACTATGCGATCGAAGTCATTGCACCGTCTCGATCTGGAAAACGAAATTCGAAAGGCGCTAGAGTCCGATCAATTCGAGCTTTATTACCAGCCGAAAGCCGATGCCGAATCCTGGACGCTGGTCGGTGCCGAGGCACTGCTACGCTGGCATCATCCCGAGCGCGGCGTCATTGCACCTGCAGAATTTATTCCTGTCGCCGAGGAAACCGGGCTCATCGTGCCGATCGGCCAGTGGGTCCTGCAGGAGGCCTGCAGGCAGGCCAGGATATGGACGGAGTCCCCCTTCGGCGACATTGCCGTTGCCGTCAATATATCGAGCCACCAGTTTCAGTCCGACAGCCTGATCGACGACGTACTCGGCGCAGCGCTAAGGGCCGGTATTGAGCCTGCTTCGCTCGAGCTCGAAATTACGGAGAGCGTGTTACTACAGGATGCAGAAAATACGCTGGTGGCGCTCAACACCCTGAAACGTGCGGGCATTTCGCTGTCGGTCGACGATTTCGGGACTGGCTATTCGTCGCTGAGCTACCTCAAGCGCTTTCCCATCGACACCCTCAAGATCGACCGTTCATTCGTAAAAGATATCCACGTCGACCAGGACGATGCCGCCATATGCGCCGCTATTCTCGCCATGGCGCAGCAACTGGGCCTCAATGTCGTTGCCGAGGGCGTGGAGACCAAGGAACAGCTGGAATTCCTGCGCCATCACGGCTGCAACCAGATCCAGGGATACCTTTGCAGCAAGCCGCTGTCGGCCGATCAGTTTGCCGTCCTGCTTCGAGAAATCGCCAAAACTGCCGCCAACGAACCCGACGCCAACCCCGCCTCCGCCTAAAATTCCCAAATTCCGGGTCAGACCTCTGTAAGTAACCAAGAACACAGTAAATTGGCCGACCAACAGTCCCGTTTACGGCCTTAATTATCGGATTTTATGCCGAAAAATGAGCCTATTCTTGGCTCTCGGATTTCTGTTGCGAAACGACGCGATTCTGGCGCGAGAAACGGCCATTTAACCCGAATAACCACCGGATATCGGAGCAAATCTTTATCTCATTCAGTGGATTGGCGAGGTCCGACCCCGGAAAAGACTAAGGAAGCAGGCTTTCATAGCGACGATCGGTCAGTGCCTCGAGAAAGGCGACGATGGCATCGACGTGGTTCTCGGCCAGGGGTTGCCCCGCGCGCAATAATTCGAAATCAACCGTGTCTGCGACTTCCGGATCTCCCCACGACATTCCGGTTTCCGGATTTGTCTGGCTCTGTGGGTTGCTCAGCAAAAAACGGTTATAGAAGACAACCGCGGTACGCAGCTCGCGAAAGATGCCGTTATGCATGTACGGCCCGGTCACGGCAACATTTCGCAGGCTCGGGACCTTGAATTTCCCGGCCATGGCGGGGTCGTTCACTTGCGGATTCTGCAACAGCCCGAGATCCCGGTGATTGATGCCGATTCCGTTCATCTCGCGGACCCGCGTGTTCATCGGAATGCCGATGTTGTGATAACGATGGTTGCTGAACAGTTCACCTGCATAATTTTCCCGCGTATCCAGCAGGTGACAGCTGCTGCAATTTATCAATTGTGAAAAAAACAGGATGCGTCCCAGCTCCTCTTGCTCGGTCAGTTCGTACTCGCCACGCAGGTAGCGGTCGTATTTGGAATCGAAGGAAGCAAACGCCGCGGTCCGCTCAAACGCGACGATGCTTTCCGTAACGGCACGAAACGCCCTATCTGAATTCGTAAAAATCGCATCGCCAAAGATATTCCTGAAAGAGTCAACGTATACCGGGTTTTCCCGTACGCGATCGACGACGGTGGCGCTATCCGGTAAGGCCATTTCCAGCGGATTGACAAACGGTTCGGCAGCCTGATCGATCATCGTCGCTGCACGGCCATCGAGGAAATAGCCTCCGACATACTCACCCTGATCATTGCGGTGAAAATCCGGGATCAGGGACGCATAAGTGGTGCCGGGCGTGTTGCGATCGCCCAGCGACTCGCCATCGCCCCCGAGTGACACCGCTCCCGCCACCCCGTTGTCGCGGCCGTCGGTGAATGCGCGGCCCAGGTGGTGGCAGGAGCCGCAGGACTGATTTCGATTGGCGGATAGATTGCTGTCGAAGAACAACGCCTGGCCCAGCTTCGCCAGCGCATCCCCGTTAGTTGCGCCAGATACAGGCATCGCACCCAAGACCGAGAAAACGACCAAGCACGTCGCCTGCACCGGGATTGGAATGCTTCGTAAGAGAATCGGCATAGGACGCGTATCTTAGACGATCGTGCGGCCAGGCGAACGACGGGGATGAACCGGGTGGCTCGCGAACGCTGCAAAAACCGGTCGTTTGCTCTGAAAAATGACCTTGATTCGGGCATTATTATGGGCTTGTCCGGTTTGGTCGATTTTTCACATCTATAGACCGATAAGCAAGTATGATGATGTGAAAAAACAGGAGGGGAAACGATAGTGCAAGCACATTCGTCCTATCGATGGATCCGGACCGGTCCTCGCCGCGCCTTTCTTTCCGTTCCGATACTGTCCGAGAAACCGTGAATTCGCGTATCAGGAATTTCGTACAGGAATTACGTAACCGTAGCGTAT
>JABAOE010019260.1_pt1 | contig 15661 bp, 15 predicted proteins | sample 7062141 | NCBI WGS metagenome assembly JABAOE01 (sample SAMN14538627, study PRJNA623070) | marine sediment metagenome | biome: marine biome [ENVO:00000428]; feature: marine pelagic biome [ENVO:01000023]; material: deep marine sediment [ENVO:00002113] | place: India: Gulf of Khambhat ... | reverse complement strand
AGATCGGTGTGGCCTCGACCAAGGCCTTCAGCAGCCAGCTGGTCGCGCTGGCGCTCTTCACGCTCTTCATGGGCCGCCGGCGCCACCTTTCCGTCCTGCAAGGGCGCGAGATCGTCCAGCACCTGGAGGCGCTGCCGGGCCAGGTCGAAGAGGTCCTCAAGCTGAACGACGAGATCCGGGATCTGGCCCGACACTACCAGGATGCCAAGAACTTCCTCTATCTCGGTCGAGGCTACCAGTTCCCGGTCGCCCTCGAGGGTGCGCTCAAGCTCAAGGAGATCAGCTACATCCACGCCGAGGGCTACCCCGCGGCGGAGATGAAGCACGGTCCGATCGCGCTGATCGACGAGGACATGCCGGTGGTCGTCATCGCGCCGCGGGACCCGGTCTACGAGAAGGTGGTCTCGAACGTCGAGGAGGTGAAAGCGCGCCAGGGCCGCATCGTCGCCGTCGTCTCCGACGACGCGCCGGAGCTGCAGGGCAAGGTCGACCACATGATCAAGGTGCCCGCGACGCTGCCGTGCCTCCTGCCGGTTCTCACGACCATCCCGCTGCAGCTCCTCGCGTATCACGTCGCGGTGATGCGCGGCGCGGACGTCGACCAGCCGAGAAACCTCGCCAAGTCGGTCACGGTGGAGTGAGGGTCGTTCTCCAGCGCGTGTCCCGGGCGGAGGTGCGGGTGTCCGGGAACGTGGTGGGCGAGATCGGTCGTGGCGTTCTGCTCCTCGTCGGCTTCACCGAGGGGGACGGCTCGGACGCGGTCGCGTGGATGGCCGAGAAGGTGAGCGGCCTGCGGATCTTTCCCGACCGCGAGGGCAAGATGAACCTGGCGCTGGGGGACGTGGGCGGCGACGTGCTCGTCGTGAGCCAGTTCACGCTCTATGGGGACGTGACCAAGGGCCGGCGCCCTTCCTTCGTGCGGGCCGCGAGGCCCGAGGAGGCGATCCCGCTCTACCGGGAGTTCGTCGGAGAGCTCCGGCGCCGCACCTCGGGCTCGGTCGAGACCGGCGAGTTCGGAGCCTCGATGGAGGTCGCTTCGGTCAACGAGGGTCCCGTCACCCTCCTGCTCGAGCGGTCGTGACGGTCCGGCTCGTGCTGGCGTCGGCCTCGCCTCGCCGGGCCGACGTTCTGCGGCAGCTGGGCCTCGACCCGGTGATCCGCGCTCCGGATGTCGACGAGCGGTACCTCGAGGGCGAGACGCCCGCGGCGCACGTGGAGCGTCTGGCCCGCTCCAAGGCCGAGGCGGTCTCGGCGGAGTTCCCCGAAGCGCTCGTCGTGGGAGGAGACACGGTGGTGGTCGAGGGTGGGCGGGTGCTCGGCAAGCCCGTCGACCGCGACGACGCCGTGGCCATGCTCCTGTCGCTGTCGGGACGGCCCCACGACGTGCTGAGCGGGCTCGCGCTCGCGGGGCCCCACGGGATCGTGAGCACGCTGGCGCGCACCGTGGTGCGCTTCCGGGATCTCGGGCCCGAAGCCGTCGCCCGCTACGTGGGCTCGGGCGAGCCGCTCGACAAGGCCGGCGCCTACGGGATCCAGGGACTCGGCGCCGCGTTGGTCGAGGGCATCGAGGGCGACTACTTTACGGTCGTGGGCTTTCCCGTCCACGCGTTCGTGGAGTTGCTCGGCCGGGCGGGCTGGCGCTTCGACTTCGGCGTCCTGACGCGCGTCGTGGGCTGAGTCGACGGCTCCCCGGCGCCCTTGCTCCTGCAGCCGCGAGGCCGCGATGAGCGTCCCGGCCGTTCTCTCGATCGATCAGGGCACCACCGGCTCGACCTGTCTGGTGATGGCGAACGACGGCCGCGTGCTCGGTCGGGCGTACTCGGAGTTCACCCAGCACTTCCCGCGGCCCGGGTGGGTCGAGCACGACGCCCTCGAGATCTGGGAGGTGACGGCGCGGGTCGCCCGCGAGGCTCTCGCCTCGGCGTCCGCCGCGGAGGTCCGCGCGGTCGGGATCACGAACCAGCGCGAGACCGTGGTCGTGTGGGATCGGGAGACGCTGGAGCCCGTGCATCGCGCCATCGTCTGGCAGGACCGGCGCACGGCCGCCCTGTGCCGGCGTCTCAAGGACCGCGGGGTCGAGGAGGAGGTGCGCGGGCGGACCGGGCTCGTCCTCGACCCCTATTTTTCGGGGACCAAGGTCGCCTGGCTCCTCGAGGAGTTCCCCGAGCTGCGGGTGCGCGCGGAGGCGGGCGAGCTCGCCCTGGGCACGATCGACAGCTGGCTGATCGCCCGCCTGACCGACGGCGCCTCCCACCTCACCGACCCCACCAACGCCTCCCGCACGCTCCTCTTCAACCTTCACGACCGGCGGTGGGACGATTGGGGGCTCGACCTCCTGGGCGTGCCCCGGCCGATGCTTCCGGAGGTGGCCCCCAGCTCCGGAGACTTCGGAGCCACGGTCGGTGAGCACCTGGGGATCGAAGCCCCGATCGCGGGCGTTGCCGGGGATCAGCAGGCGGCGCTCTTCGGCCAGGGCTGCTGGAGCCCGGGTCTGGCGAAGAACACCTACGGAACGGGCGCCTTCCTCCTGCTTCACACGGGGCGGACGCCGGTCGCGTCCCGGCACGGGCTCCTCACGACGGCGGCGTGCGACGAGGAGGGGGGGCTCGCCTATGCGCTCGAGGGATCGGTCTTCATCGCGGGGGCCGCGCTGCAGTGGCTTCGGGACGGCCTCGGCCTGCTCGAGTCCGCCGGAGACTCGGAGGCGCTCGCGGCGAGCCTGGAGGACAACGGGGGGGTCTACTTCGTTCCGGCCTTCGTCGGGCTCGGGGCGCCGCACTGGGAGCCGGAGGCCCGGGGGTCGATCTTCGGCCTGACGCGCGGGACCACGAAGGCCCACCTGGCGCGGGCCGCCCTCGAGGCGATGGCGTACTCGACCGCCGACGTCCTGGACGCGATGGAGTCCGACTCGGGGGTCCAGACCCGCGAGCTGCGCGTCGACGGGGGAGCGGCGCTCAACGACTGGCTCATGGGCTTTCAGGCCGCCGTGGCCGGCGTGCCGGTCCGGCGGCCGGCGCTGGTCGAGACGACGGCGCTCGGGGCGGCCGGGCTCGCGGGGATCGCGACCGGACTCTGGGAGAGCGCCGCGGACTTCCTGGCGGCCCAGGGAGAGCCCCGCCGCTTCGACCCCACGGTCGAGGCGGAGCGGATCCGCCCGCTCCGCGTCGAGTGGGGCCGTGCCGNNCCCGGGATTCGAGCTCGGCGGGCTAGCGCGCGTGCCCGCCGTGCAGCGCCCGCTTCGCGTGGCCGTCATCGGGGCCGGACACGCCTCCGAGGCGGACGCGCGGTTGGCCGACGCCGTGGGGCGCGCGCTGGGGCGCGCCGGCGCCATCGTGCTGTGCGGCGGCTACGGTGGCGTCATGGAGGCGGCCGCGCGCGGGGCCGCGGAGGAGGGAGCCCCCACCGTAGGGATCCTCAAGGGAACCGACCCCGAGGAGGCCAACCCCTGGATCCGGATCCCCCTGCCCACCGGGCTCGGCGAGACACGCAACGCGCTCGTGGTGCGGAGCGCGGAGGCGGTCCTCGCGATCGGAGGCTCCTGGGGCACGCTCTCGGAGATTGCCCTGGCGAAGAAGATGGGTCTCGACGTCGGCTTCCTCGGCACGCCGCCCGCCGAGGGGCTCGGACTCCCCGGGTTCGCAGGGGCCGAGGAGGCGGCCTCGTGGGCGCTCGAGCGCGCCGCGGAGAGCAGGAGGCGGTGACGCGCGCCCGAAACCGCCGGGCGGCCCGGTCGTCCGTGCTTTCCCGGACTGGTCGCCGAGGGTCCGATCCGGCTACATTGCTTCTCGTTCCGGAACGGAATCCCGCACGGAGCCTGGCATGAAGAAAAATCCTCGGTTCATGGTCGGTCTGGTTGGCGTGGCCGCCGTGGTGACGTATTTGATCTGGACGGGCGTGAGCGAGACGATGGTCTACTACCTCACGCCGGTGGAGCTGCTCGAGCGGGTCGAGAACGATCCCTCCTTCCGCGACGTCGGCGTGAAGGTGAGCGGCCAGGTCGTGCCGGGAACCTACCGGCGCGTCGAGGGGGAGCTGCGCCACGTCTTCACGGTTCGCGATCTCGCCGACGAGTCGGTGACGTTCGAGGCCGAGTACTCGGACGCGCTCCCCGACACCTTCACCGACGACGTGGAGGTGGTGATGGAGGGACGGCTCCGGCCCGACGGCGTCTTCGAGGCGACGACGCTGCTCACCAAGTGCGGGAGCCGTTACGAGGCCGCCCCCGAGGATCTAGCCGGTAGCTCCAGTTGACGCTCCTGGGTGAGTTCGCCCTCTGGATCTCCCTGCCCGTCGCCGCATGGGGGATGATCCTCGGGTACGCGGGCGGACGTACGCAGCGCGGCGACCTGGTGCTGAGCGCCGAGCGGAGCATCTACGCGGTCTTCGGCCTGATCGTGCTCGCGTCGCTGGGCGTCGGCGCGGCCTTCCTGGGTGACCGGTTCGAGTACTGGTACGTCGCCAGCTACTCCAACATCGAGCTCGAGCTCTTCTACAAGGTCACCGGGCTGTGGGCCGGCCAGAGGGGCTCCCTCCTCTTCTGGGCCCTGCTGCTGACGTTCTTCGCGTCGCTGTGCGTCTACCAGAACCGGAACAAGCACCGCGAGTTCATGCCGTACGTTGCGGCGGTGCTCCAGACGATCGTCACCTTCTTCATCGTCGTGCTGCTCTTCGCCGACGTGAATCCCTTCGAGCGGCTCGACTTCACGCCCGCGAACGGCCAGGGGCTGAACCCGCAGCTCCAGAACTACTGGATGACGATCCACCCGCCCACGCTCTACCTGGGCTTCACGGCGTTCACGATCCCCTTCGCCTTCGCGATCGCGGCGCTCCTCAACGGACGGCTGGACGCACGCTGGATCCAACTCACCCGGCGCTGGATCCTCACGAGCTGGCTCTTCCTCTCCGTGGGCATCGTCTTCGGCATGCGCTGGGCCTACGAGGAGCTCGGGTGGGGCGGCTACTGGTTCTGGGATCCGGTCGAGAACGCCTCGCTGCTGCCCTGGCTGACCGCGACGGCGTTCCTGCACTCGATCCAGATCCAGGAGAACCGGGGCATGCTCAAGGTCTGGAACATGTCGCTCGTGCTCCTGACCTTCCTGCTCACGATCTTCGCGACGTTCCTGACCCGCTCCGGGCTGATCGAGTCGGTCCACACCTTCGCCCAGGAGCTGAAGATCGCCTACATCTTCCTGGGCTTCATGGGCTCGGTCCTCGCGGTGTGCGTGGTGCTCATCCTGTACCGGCTGCCGCAGCTCCAGAGCGAGAACCAGATCGAGTCGTTCCTCTCGCGGGAATCGGCGTTCCTCTTCAACAACCTGATCCTGCTGGGCGCGGCCTTCGCCGTGATGTGGGGCACGATGTTCCCGCTGATCTCCGAGGGGATCACCGGTCAGCAGATCAGCGTCGGACCGCCGTTCTTCGAGAAGGTGAACTTCCCGATCGGCCTCGTGCTCCTCGCGCTCGCCGGCATCGGGCCGGTGATCGCCTGGCGCCGCGCGACCCGCAGGAACCTCCAGAAGAACTTCGCGACACCGGTGGTCGTCGGGCTGGCGACGGCGGCGGTGCTGTGGTCGCTCGGGGCCCGTCACGGCCTGGCGCTGGTGACCTGGGGCATCAGCGCCTTCGTCCTGACGATCATCGCCACCGAGTTCTGGAAGGGGACGAGGGCGCGGGCGCGCATCGAGGGTGAGGGCTACGCGCTCGCGCTCTTTCACCTGGTGACCCGCAACCGGCGCCGCTGGGGCGGCTACACCGTCCACGTGGGCATGGTCATGATCTTCATGGCGTTCGCGGGCGCGGCGTACAACGTGGACGTCCGGCAGCACATGAACCCGGGCGACAGCGTCGACGTGACGTCCCCGCTCGGGCACACGTACACGCTCACGTACGAGGGGCTGTCGACCAACCTCAACAACGGTCAGCGCAACCTGCTCTGGCAGGCCATCGCGACGGTCTCGGTGGCCCGCAACGGCGAGCCGAAGGGAATCCTGACCACCGAGAAGCGCCAGTACACGACGAACGTCGGCCAGCCGCCCATGACCGAGGTGGGAATCCGGTCCACCCCGTTCGAGGACCTGTACCTGATCCTGTCCGCGCTCGACGACACGCAGGCAGCCGTGAACGCCGACGCGGCCGCCCAGGGCCTGGACCTGCAGATCCTGATCAAGCCGCTGGTCGGCTGGATCTGGTTCGGGTGTCTCGTGCTCGTGATCGGCACGGTCATCGCCTTGTGGCCCAGCGTCGACCGCAGACGGGTGGCCCAGGCTCCGACGGAGACCGCCGAAGCCGCGCTCGCAGCGGATTAGCGGGGCGGCGGATCTCGTGGCGCTCTACGTGGGCGTAGCGCTCGTCACGGCGGCGGTGGTCATCTTCCTCATTCAGCCGGTCGTGAAGGGCATCCACGCGTCGCTCGAGCGGGACGAAGACGAGCTCACGGACACGGAGGCCCGAAAGCGCGTCGCGCTGCTGGCGTTGCGAGACGTGGAGTACGACTTCCTGGCGGGCAAGCTGGACGAGGAGGACTACCGATCGCTGAAGAGCGAGCTGACCGCCGAGGCGCTCGCCGCGCTGGAGGCGGACGAGGCCGGGCGGGGCGACTCGGGGGACGACGACGACCTGGAGACGGAGATCGCCCGGATCCGCGAGGAGCTCCGCAGCGGGACGCGATGCGGGGCCTGTGACTTCGCCAACGAGCAGGGGAGCCGGTTCTGTTCGGCGTGCGGCCAGCCGCTGGGCGACCGGATCGCGAGCTGAGCGAGGTCGCCGCTTCCGAGGCGCCGCCGGCCACCGGTGGGGGCGAGACGGTCCCGGTCCTGAGCGCCGCCGGGCTGGTTCGCGAGTACGGTCCGGTGGTGGCGGTCGACGCGGTCGACCTCGCGCTCGCCGGGGGCGAGTTCCTGACCGTGTTCGGACCCAACGGAGCAGGGAAGTCGTCGCTGCTCGGGATGCTCGGCGGGGCGCTCCGCCCCACGCGCGGGAGCGTCGAGATCCGAGGCCTGCCGCTCGCGTACGACGTGCCGGACTGGCGGGCGCACGTCGGCATCCTTTCGCACCAGGGCTACCTCTACCCGCGGCTGACCGCCGAGGAGAACCTGCGCTTCTACGGGAGGCTCTTCGGGCTCGACGACCTGGAGCGGCGGATCCCGGAGCGGCTGGCCCGGGTCGGGCTCGCCGCGAGGGCCTCCTTTCAGGCACGCCAGCTCTCGCACGGAATGAGGCAACGCCTCGCCCTGGCGCGCGCGCTCCTGCACGATCCCGACGTGGTGCTTCTCGATGAGCCGTACACGGGGCTCGACCCGTCGGCGGCCGCGGTGTTGCGCGACGTGCTCGCGGAGCTTCGGGACGGGCGCAGGACCGTCGTCATGGTCACGCACAACCTCCGGGAGGGGCTGGCGCTCGCCACGAGGGTCGCGATCCAGGTCGCCGGCCGCTTCGCGTGGGAAGGCTCGGTGGACTCGGACGATCGCGACTCCTTCGAGCTCCACTACCACGACGTGGTGGAGGGACGCGCGTGAGCCTGTATCTGAGCCAGATCGCCGTCATCGTCTGGAAGGACCTCCTTCTCGAGCTGCGCACGCGCGAGAGGATCGCGGCCATGGGTGCCTTCGCCGTCCTCGCCGCGGTCCTCTTCAACTTCTCGCTCGACACCACGCGCGTGCGGCCCCAGGACGTGGCCGCCGGCCTGGTGTGGATGACGATCGTCTTCGGCGGGCTGCTCGGCGTCGGCCGCACCTTCCACCTGGAGAGCCAGGACGGGGCGCTGCAGGGCCTCCTCACGTCGCCGGCGCCCAAGGACGCCGTCTTCCTGGGGAAGACGCTCGCGAACTTCGCCCTGCTCTTCGCGGTATCCCTGCTCGTGCTCGGCGTCTTCATGCTCTTCTTCTCGATCGAGCTCGGTCCGAGTCCGAGCGTCCTGGTCCTCGTGCTGGGGCTCGGCGCGCTGGGCTTCGTGGCGCTGGGGACGCTGTTCGCGGCAGTGTCGTCGGGGACGACGATGGGCGAGACCCTTTTGCCGATCCTGATCTTCCCCCTTCTTCTGCCGATGGTGATCTACGGCGTGGGCGCGACGGCCCGTCTCATGGCCGCCCGCCCCCTCGCCGAGGTGGAGGGGAACGTGAGAATGCTCGGCGCTTTCGCGGTGATGGCCCTGGCGGCGGGCGCGATGCTCTTTCGATACGTGGTGGAAGACTGATGAACGGTACCGGTATCCGTCGTGCGGGGACGGCGATGACGCTGCTCGGCCTGGCAGGCCTCCTCCTCGTCTACTGGCTCTCCTTCTTCTGGGTGTCGACCGAGGTCAGCCAGGGGATCGCGCAGCGCATCTTCTACGTGCACGTGCCCGCGGCATGGACGTCGTTCCTCGCGTTCGGCCTCGCCGCGCTGACGAGCGGGATGTACCTCTGGCTCCGCGACGAACGGCTCGACCGGGCTGCGCTGTGCGCGGCCGAGGGCGGCATGATCTTCGCGACGATCATGCTCACGACCGGCCCGCTGTGGGGAAAGATCGCCTGGGGCACGTACTGGACGTGGGAGCCGCGGCTCACGTTCACCCTGCTGCTCTGGTTCATCTTCCTCGGGTACTTCATGGTCCGGGCCGCCACGGAGGACCCGGAGAAGGGGAAGCGCTTCGCCGCCGTGGTGGCGATCGTGGGTGCGCTCGACATTCCCTTCATCCACCTCAGCGTCGTCTGGTTCCGGTCGCTGCACCCCGAGCCGGTCGTGATGAAGCCCGAGGGCCCGACGCTGCCGGGCGACATGCTGACCCTCCTGCTCACCAGCCTCGCGGTCTTCACGGTGCTCTTCTTCGGACTCTTCCTTCTTCGCTACTCCCTCGAGGGGCTCCGCCACCGGGTCGAGCTCCGTGCCCGCCGAGTCGCCGCATGAACTCCCGACGAGCCATGTCCAGAATTCGCACGCTCCTCCGCGGTCTTCTGCCGACCGCCCTCCTCGCGCTCACCGCGACGGCGTCAGCGGCCCAGGAGATGGGCCTCGACCCGCCGAGCGAGCTCGCGCAACAAAGCCTGCGGCCCTACCTCCACGTGTTCGCCGCCTACGCCATCGCCATCGTCCTCGTGATGGTATGGGCGGGTTCCATCGCCAAGCGGCTCGGCGAGGTCGAGGCTCGACTGGGCGAGTGAGCGGCCGCGGGGGGCTTCGTGCGGTGGCGGCGGTGCTGCTCGCGTTGGCGGCGGCGGGCGCCTCCGGTGCCGTCGCGGCCGGGCAGACGCCCACGATGCCCAGCACGCTCCGTTACGGGTCCGGGCTCATCGACGTTCCGGTTTCGAGCGTCCTTCCGCACGGGGCGATCACGGGCACCCTGTCGGGGTTCTTCGTGAGCCTGGCCCAGCGCGCGGAGGTCGACGACCGTGGGGCCACGGCGTCGCTGGGGCCGGGCATCGACGAGTTCTACAGCGACGCCTCGCTGGCCGTGGGGCTCTTCGACCGCGTCGAGATGGGCCTCTCGCTGCAGGCCTTCGGCGATCCCGACACCGGGGGCGACCTGTGGGGGGTGTTCGGGCGGCTGCGCCTGTGGGAGCCGATCGATCAGGGGCTGGGCCTCGCGGTCGGCGGGCGCTACCTGACGAGCCCCTCCTTTCTCGACGGCCGCGACTATCAGCCGGGGCGCCTCGGCTTTCCCGACGAGCGGCTGCGGTCGGAGTACACGGCCCTGGACCGGGTGGACACGAACCTGAGCCTGTACGGCGTGGCGACCGCGTACGTGAGGGGCTTCGACGGGGGTCCGCTGCCACCGAACGACATGACCTTCACGCTGGGATACGGGACGGGCATGCTCGGGGGGCCGGGGGAGCTCGACTTCTACTCGCCGGGGCACTCGAACGGGTGGTTCGCGGGCAGCTCGGTCAACGTCGGGGTGTCGGGGTCGTCCATGCTCACGGTGATGGCCGAGCACAACGGCTTCGACGTGAACGTCGGGGCTCAGTTCGACTGGCGGGGCTACCGGGTCGGCGTCCAGTACCTCGCGTCGAACCACGACTGGCCCAGCGACGGGTACTCCTCGGAGTATCGCAAGCCGAAGCTGGGTCTTCTGGGGTCGATCGCCGTCTGCCCGGGCCGACGGGGGTGGGTGTGCACGCCGCGCGCGATGGTCCGGGTCGAGCCGGACACGATCCGGATCCCGCCGCCCCCGCCGGACACGGTCGTCGTCCGCTCGGCAGCGGCGCCCGCGCCGTTCGTCGAGGAAGGGACCGTTTGCCTTTCGACCGGGGAGAACATCCCGATCCGGCTCACCGCCGACGGCGATACGCTGGTGGCCCCGGCCTGGATCTCCACCCGCCGGATGAGGCCGAACGTGGTCTTTGCCGGCGGATACGCGGGGGAGTCCTTCTGGTACCGGGCCGGTGAGCCGATCGAGTTCGAGGGGGCACGCTTCGAGAGGTCGGAGGAGGAAGCCTTCCCGGTCGACTGTGGGCAGATCCTCCGCGTGGGGGTGCACGAGGGGGTGCCGGTCTTCGCCGTGCTTTCCGCGCGCCGGCCGCTCGACGCGCTCTTCGTCCCGGTCCGGCCCGGCCTCTGGCGCCGGTACGAGCGCGTGCCCGGTCTCCGCGAGCAGGGATAGGGGTCCGCCGGCTTTCCGCGGCTCCCGCCGGGGGCGCCGCGCTCAGCGGGCGACGCGCTGCTCCATCACGCGGTTGCTCGCGTTGAGAACGGCCTTCACGGCCGCCCCGGGCAGATCCTCCTCACGCTCGCAGGGCGCAGCGCCCAGGAGGCGGTAGGTGTCCGCGCCCGCGGTGCCGTTGATGCGGGTGACCACGACCCATCCGTCGAAGGCCCGCACGGCTTTCACGCCCACCACCTCCAGCCTGATCTTGCCCGGCTCCACCGAGGCCGCCGACTTGAGCGTCGCCGAGAGCGCGGCCTGCGACGCGGCCTTGAGAATGCTCTGTTGGGTCTCCAGGCACGACACCGTTCCCTCGTAGATCTTGCCTCCCCATTCCAGCCTGACCGATACGCGTCCGGAGCCGTCCGGCGTGGTCACGTGCTCGAGGCTCTCGAAGCGCAGGCGGGGTCGGAGCTGATGGGCTGTCGTCATGCAGACATGGAGTTGACCCGGGAAAGGGGGTTCAACCTGGAGGATCGGCGTGAGTCGTCGCAAGTCCTCCGTGCAAGCCTCGTGCCCTCCAGCATGCCGGCAAGACTTCCCGGCCCGGCCGGCCGCGAGCCGGCTAGCCGCACAGGAGGTCGCTCGGGACGTCGGCCGAGGTGTCGACGTCGGTCTTGGGGTCCAGGAGCGCTACGCGAGCGCCGCGCTCCCGTGCCCGGTCCACGGTGACCTCGAGCACGCGTGCGGAGCTCCATGGCACGTCCTCGAAGAGCTCCGGCATCGGACGACGGAGCGCCAGGAGGTAGTATCCACCGTCCGTGCAGGGCCCGAGGACCAGATCGTGGCGGGAGAGGGCCTCGAAGGCCGCCTCGACGGCGTCGGCGCCCAGATCCGGCACGTCGGTGCCCACGATGCAGACCTCGTCGGCGTCCCCGAGGCAGGCGCCCAGGGCTCGCGACATCCGCTCTCCGAGGTCCTCTCCGCGCTGCGGCCGATACGCCACCGCGTCGGTGGCGAGCCAGGCGCGCACCTCGGCGAGCGCCGAGCCGTCCGGTGGATCGACGTGCACCTCTACCCGCCAGCGCCCGGTCCGGAGCGCATCCACCGTAGCCTTGCCGAGCATTCGATAGATCCTCGTCGCGGCCGTCGTCCCCAGGTCGGCGGCCAGGCGCGTCTTCACGCGGCCCGGGCGAGGCGCCTTCGCGAAGACGACCACGGTGCGCCGAGGCGCGGCGGGCCGCGCCGAGGGGCGGGGGAAGCGCTCGGCGAGCCGGTGCGGCGAAGCCCCGAGCCCGTACAGGGCGATGATGGCGGAGTTGCGCAGCCAGCCACGAACGGCTCCCTCGGTCTCGTACCGCCGCGCGCTCGTGATCAGGTCGGCCGGCAATGCGCGGCGGGTCCCCACCCGGGCCAGGCGCTGGAGGATGCCGACGTCCTCCAGGATGGGCCAGTCCGGAAACCCACCGACCCGATCGTGGAGCGCGCGCGACACGACGAGCCCCTGGTCCCCGTACGCGAGACCCAAGACGCGCTCGCGCACCCGTTGCCCGAGCTCGAGGAAGCGATGGACCGGCCGATCCCCGTCCAGGGCGAAGCGGAAGTGAGCGAACTCGCTCGCGTCGGCCGTGCGCACGAAGCTGCGCAGCGCCTCGGCCGCACCCGAGGGAAGCCGGGAGTCGGCGTGCACGAAGAGGATCCAGGGGGTGTCGGTGGCAGCGGCGCCCGCCCGCAGCTGACGTGCCCGCCCGCGCGGCGCCTGCACCACGAGCGCTCCCGCGTCGCGGGCGATGTCGCGCGTGCCGTCCCCGGAGCCTCCGTCGGCGACGACGACGAGGGCCTCCAGCGTCTCGAGGTCGGCGAGGAGCGCGGGAAGGTGTGAAGCTTCGTCGAGGGTGGGAATGACGACGCCCAGGCCGGGCGCGCTCACCGGCTCACGTCGTTGAGCGTCCAGTCGTACTCGAAGAACGCGATCTCGGTACGCGGGCTCTCGAGGGCGGCCGCCGCGTCTCCGGAGACGTACCCCGAGAAGAAGCTTCGCAGCCCGTCGATGCCGCCGAAGTCCTCCTCGTACCAGTCGAGCACCTTGTTGAGGCGCACGGAGCGATCCCCTTCGACGCGGAAATGGCGGGGGTCGGCGACCAGGTGCTCGACCGCGCGGTCGAGCTGGGCGTCGAGGGCCGCGGCGGTGTAGGCTTCGGGCCACAGGACCGGGCAGCTCCGCGCGGCGCAGTTGACCGCGAAGTGGATGCGGGGCTCGCCCAGGGGCCGGACGATCGAGTGCTCGATCTCGTCCTGAGACCGCTCGGCGCCCGCGATCCGGCAGTGCTTGCGGGAGAAGACGTCGGGGATCTGCCAAACGGAGTCGGCGGGCCGACCGGCGACCGCGTTCGTCACTCGCGCCAACAGGCCCGCGTCCCTTCGGATGGGGTAGTGATCGATCACGAGTCGCAGCATGCAGGCGTTGTAGGCGTTGATCCACAACGCGAGGCGCTCCTCGCGCGAGGCCGCCGCCAGGGTGGCGGGGCTCACCGCGGCGAGCGTGGCCAGGTAGGCGTCCAGCGCGGCGCGGCCCTCTCTCAGGGCGGCGTAGTCCACGTCGGGCTGACGGACCACCGAGAACAGCACCTCGCTGAACGCTCCGTGATCGGGAAGCGGCTGCGCCGCGGAGGGGCCGGGGAGGGCGAGTCCGGTGGCGGCCCACGCCACGGTCAGCACCGCGGCGCCGGGCATCCGGACCCCGAGGAGCCTCACGAGCGTCGGGAGGAAGCTGAGCAGCACGAGCAGGGCTCCCGAGACGAGGATGCGCAGGAGGGCCTGTCGCGAGGCCTCCTGGGACCCGGTCAGAAGGGCGTCGGCGAACATCGTGTACACGACGGTTCCGGGGAAGATGCCGATGAGCGTGGCGACGGCGTAGGTGGACCAGGGGATGGCGGTGAGTCCGGATGCGAAGTTCAGCGCGTTGAACGGCACGGCGGGGATCAGGCGGAGGGCGAGGAGCCCTCGGAAGCCGTGCTCGGCCGTCGCCCGGTCGAGCGCCTCCAGGCGCGACCCGGCGAGACGCTCGACGCCCTCGCGTCCGAGGCCGCGGGACACCGCGAAGGCGGCGTTGGCCCCGACGTTGGCGCCGATCGTCGTGTAGACCGTCCCCCACACGACTCCGAACATCGCCCCGCCCGCCAGCGTGAGGATCGAGCCGGGAATCGCGAGGGCCGTCGCCGCGGCGTAGATCGCCACGTAGACGAGCGGGGCCGCTCCCGACCCGCGCAGCCAGGCGATGGCCTCGCCGATCCCGTCGCGGCTCAGGTAGTCCGCCAGGGGGGTGTAGGCCGCCGACAGCGCGCCGCCGGCGACCAGCGCCGCCAGGAGCGCCAGCTTCCGGAGGGCTGCCGACCGGCCCTTCATGTCAGCCATGAGATCACCTTCTTGAGGATCGTGCCGCCCGGCCCCTCCAGCCGTGCGCGCTGGTACGCGTCGGCGGCGCGCTTGACCCCCTCGACCATCGTGGGATAGGGGAAGATCGTGCCCGCGACCCGGGCGAGCTTCAGCCCGTTCTTCTTCGCGAGCACGAGGGGCATGAGCAGCTCGCCCGCGCGGGAGCCGAGGACCGTCGCACCCAGGATCCGTCCCCGGGTGTCCACCGAGATCTTCACCACGCCACGCGCCTCGCCGTCGACGATCGCGCGGTCGAGGTCGTCGAGCTCGTAGGAGTAGGTGCGGCCCCCGCGCTCCCCGGCCTCGGCCTCCGACAGCCCCACGTGCGCGACCTCGGGGTCGGTGTAGGTGACCCACGGTACGTCCCCGTAGTCGACGCGCGTCGAACCCGGCAGGAGCGCGTTGCGGAGCACGGTCCTCGCCATGTAGTCGGCGACGTGCGTGAACTGCAGCCCCCCGGTCACGTCGCCGGCCGCCCACACCCCGGGGTTGGAGGTGCGCAGCGTCCGGTCGACTTCGACCGCGCCCTCGTGCGTGGACACCCCGGCCCTGTCCAGCCCGAGCCCCTCCGTCGCCGGACGTCGCCCGGTCGCGACGAAGATCTCGTCCACGACGATGCGATCGCCGCCGTCGAGCACGAGGACCTTGGAGGGACCCTCCCGCTCCACGGCGGTCGTGCGCGCGCCCAGCCGGAAGCGAATGCCCTCGGCCTCCATGAGGGCGCGCAGGCGTGCCGCGATGTCGGGGTCTTCCTTGCGCAGGATCCGGTCCGTGAGCTCGACGACCACCACGCGGGCTCCGAGCCGCGCGAAGACCTGGGCCATCTCGAGGCCGATCGGGCCGCCGCCCAGCACCGCCAGCGTCGCGGGCCGCTCGTCGAGATCGAAGACGCCGTGATGATCGACGTAGCCTGCCTCGCGCAGGCCCGGGATCGGCGGAGCCGCGGGGAGCGCGCCGGTGGCGATCACGAACCGCTTCGAGCGGATCCGGCCCACGCCCTCGACCTCGACCGTGTCCTTCGACAGGAAGCGTGCCGAGCCGAAGTGGACGTCGACCCCCATCGCTCGGAAGCGTTCCGGATCGTCGTGGCGCTCCACGACGGCCCGCGCCCGCCTCATCCGTTCCATGACCTTGCCCAGGGCATGCTCGGGCGAGGACGCCTCGAGGCCGAGACGATCCGCGTGCCGCATCGCGTGCGCGAGCCGTGCCGACGCGAGGAGGGCCTTGGAGGGGACGCAGCCCGTCCAGAGGCAGTCCCCGCCCAGCGCGCTGCGCTCCAGAATCGCCGAGCGGACGCCCAGGTAGGCGCCCCCCGCCGCGGAGACGAGTCCGGCGGTGCCGCCACCGATGGCGACGAGGTCGTATTCCAAGTGGCTCATGGCGCTTCGTGAGTGCGTGCGGAGGGCCCGAGTCGGACGCTCGCATTCCGGCCGCGGGCGCGAGACCGAGGCGCCCGCCCGGACCCCACGCCCCAGGGGGCGCCGCGGTTCCAGTCCGACCCGGCCGGAAGCCTCGGGGAAGTATAGGTCCAGGCCCGGGGCGGAGCCCACCGCCGCCCGCGGAGCAGGCGGGGGGCCCGCCGGTCGGCCGGCGCTCACGTCCCCTTCCGCGGCGCCCGGACGACATCCGCCCGCTCCGGCATTCCGCCGTCCCCTCGTTGCCGGTAGC
>JABAOE010013271.1_pt1 | contig 15661 bp, 14 predicted proteins | sample 7062141 | NCBI WGS metagenome assembly JABAOE01 (sample SAMN14538627, study PRJNA623070) | marine sediment metagenome | biome: marine biome [ENVO:00000428]; feature: marine pelagic biome [ENVO:01000023]; material: deep marine sediment [ENVO:00002113] | place: India: Gulf of Khambhat ... | reverse complement strand
ATCGAGTTCCCCATCGTCTACGCCAACGCCCGCGAAGGCCGCGCTGGCCTCGCTGCAGAAGCGCTGGCCGACGACCTGACGCCGCTGTTCGAGCTCATCCTCTCGCACATCCCGGCGCCCTCATACGAGGAAGGCCACCCCCTGCAGGCGCTCGTCACGAACCTCGACGCCTCGCCGTACGTTGGCCGCCTGGCGCTCTGCCGCGTCTGGAACGGCTCGATCGCGCGCGGGCAAACCGTCGCCTGGTGCCGCACCGACGGCCGCATCGAGCAGGCGAAGATCACCGAACTCTACATCACCCGGGCTCTGGACCGCGTGAGCGCGGAGGAGGCGCAGGCCGGCGAGATCATCGCCGTCGCCGGTATCCCGGAGGTGACGATCGGCGAGACGCTGGCCAACCCGATCGATCCCCGGCCGCTGCCGGTAATCCGCGTGGACGAGCCGAGCCTCTCGATGACGATCGGCATCAACACTTCGCCGCTGGCGGGCCGCGACGGCTCGCAGCTGACGGCGCGCCTGCTCAAGAACCGGCTGGACCAGGAGCTGATCGGCAACGTGGCGATCCGCGTCAAGTCGATCGACCGGCCGGACGTCTGGGAAGTGCAGGGCCGCGGCGAGCTGCAGCTCGCGGTGCTGGTCGAGACGATGCGCCGGGAGGGCTTCGAGCTGACGGTCGGCAAGCCCCAGGTGGTGACGAAGGAGATCGACGGCAAGCTGCACGAGCCGGTCGAACGCCTCTCGCTCGACATCCCGGAGGAGTACATGGGCGCCGCCTCGCAGATGCTGGCTCTGCGCAAGGGGCGGATGGTGCACATGGTGAACCACGGCACCGGCTGGGTGCGCCTGGACTACATCGTCCCGGCCCGCGGCCTCATCGGCTTCCACACGGAGTTCCTCACGGAGACGCGCGGCACCGGCATCCTCCACCACGTCTTCGAGGGCTACGAGCCCTGGCACGGCGACCTGCGCACGCGGGCCACGGGCAGCCTGGTCGCCGACCGCCGGGGACAGAGCAAGACGTACGCCCTTCTCAGCCTGTCGGACCGGGGCAGGCTCTTCATCGGGCCCGGAGTTGAGGTCTACGAAGGCATGATCATCGGCGAGAACCCGCGGCAGGAGGACATGGACGTCAACCCGTCCAAGGAGAAGAAGGCGACGAACATCCGCTCCTCCACCGCCGAAGCGACCGAGGTGCTGGCGCCGCACCAGCAGCTCTCGCTCGAGCAGGCGCTGGAGTTCCTGCGCGAGGACGAGTGCCTGGAGGTGACGCCGAACCACGTCCGTCTGCGCAAGGTGATCCTGTCACGAGACGGCCGCTCCAAGGCCCGCAAAGCGGCGACCGCCGGCGCGCGCTAACGCCTCGAGCTGCCGGCACGTCCATCCTGAGACGCCGGCCGCAACCTTTCTCGATCGCCAACCAGAACACACCCACTGATGACCGCCGCTACCCCCTGTCTGGCCAAGGAAGGCTTGTTCACCAAGCGTTAACGACCGGGTTTCGCTGATCCCTTAACTAACCGTTCTCACCGCTCATCCTGCATACTGAAATGAAGCTCCCTATCAGGTTGATGGGCGGTGAAGCTGGCCAGAGCCTCATCCTCTCGGCTCTACTTATCGCATTGCTCGCAGGCATCGTCGGCCTGACCGCCGACATAGGGCTGGCATTTCGGGAAAAGGCCAACGCCCAGGGAGCGGCGGACGCTGCCGTTCTGGCTTCTGTGCAGACGCTTGCGGAAGCGGACGGCGACCCGCAGGCCGAGCAAAACGCGACAGACGAGGCCGTAGAGTTCGCCGAGGCCAACGGTGTCGATGCATCCGAAGTTACAGTCAACATCCCGCCGACAAGCGGCGCGTCTGTTGGCAATAGCGACTGTGTCGAAGTCGTGATCGCCACCGACTCTCAGGCCTTCTTCGCCAGGGCGCTCGAATTCGAGCTCTTCTCCGTGAGCGTGCGGGCGGTCGCCTGCATGGACAGCATGGATCCGTTCACGGGCCTCATGCCCTGGGCAGTCCTCGAGGACGCCATCCAGTACAACGGCACGCCGACCGTCATCAAATACGATTCCAACAACGGCTCGAATGGCAACTACGGTGCCCTCCGGCTCTTTGGTAACGGATCGAACAACTAAGAGAACAACATCAAGTACGGCGTTGATGGTGACGTCTGCGCGCAGAGCCAGTCCACGTGCGTCGATCCGACAGAGAACACTGAGCCCGGCAACATGGTCGGCGGCACCCGCGACGGCGTCGACTACAGGCTCGACAACACGATCTTCGAATGCGATACCTTCGCGGAGGTCTTCACGCCGAACGGGAGCGGCGGCTATGACATCACGCCTGAGTGCGACGCTTTCAACGGCGTATCCGGCAGCGGCCGCGTCCTGCTCCTGCCCGTAATTGACGAGCTCTGTAACGGCAGCTGCACCGTCACTCTCAAGTACTTCGTCCTCATGTTCCTCAACGATCTCGGTACATGTAAGGGGAACGACTGCGAGGTCGAAGGTACCTTCGTCAGCCAGATCAACGACCCGACTGCCGAGCTTGACTTTACGCCCGGCGTAGACCCAGTCGGCCCGCCCCAGCTCGTCGAGTAACGAGGCTCTGGGGCCGGCGCATGGGCGGGCGGCGGTACGAACCGCCACCACGGAGCACTTCCGCAGAGGAATCGCTTGGTGCGTGCCGTAAAATAGGGGCGTGACCGTTATCGGCGTTCTTGCCCTGCAGGGCGACTTCCTGGAACACGCGCTTGTGTTGCGGCGTATCGGCGCGGAGGCGCGCGAAGTGCGCTCCGCCGAGGAGCTGCGCGCGCTAGACGGGCTGGTAATCCCGGGCGGCGAGAGCACGACTTTCGGCCGCCTGATCGAGGACTTTCACCTGCAGGAGCCCCTGCGCGCCTTCACCCACTCCGGGATCCCCACGTGGGGCACCTGCGCCGGGATGATCGCCCTCGCCCGTCACGCCAGCGACTTGCCGTTCCCAACGCTGGAAGCGATCGACATCGAGGTCGACCGCAACGCGTACGGGCGCCAGGTCGACAGCTTCGAGGCGGACCTGGACGTGCCGGCGCTGGGCAGCGAGCCCTTCCACGCCATCTTCATCCGGGCGCCCGTCGTGACGAGCGTGGGCGAAGGCGTCGAAGTTCTGGCGACTGTCCAGCACGACGGCGAGCCGCCAACGCCGGTCGCTGTGCGGCAGGGCGCCGTCCTGGCGACGTCGTTTCACCCGGAGCTGACGGCGGACACGCGCTTCCACGAGTACTTCCTGGACATCGTCCGCTCCCAGGGGAGGACATCCGCCGCCAAATGACCTCTGCCAGGCACCCGCTGCCCACCGACATCGTCGCGCTGGTCTCTTTCGACGGACGCGTCTACCCGAACGAAGCGAAGCCGCTCGAACGCCTCGGCCTCGGCAGCGACAAGCCGCACGCGCTGGAGACGGCGCTGGAGCAGTGGTTTTCTTTCGCGACGGGCAAGCACACGTGGGTCAGCGTCCACGGCGCCACGATCCGCGGCCTGATCTCCGCGCGTCCGCGCACGAAGCGCACGGCCTGGGAGGTCGAAGTGCTGATCAACACGACCGACGACGAATCCGTCTGGCAGTCGCTCTTCGCGCGCATGTTGAGCGGTATCGGCAGGCAGGGAGCGGAACGCATCTTCCTGCGCGTGGCGGCGGAGAGCCCGGTGCGGAACGCCGCGCGCGCCGCCGGCTTCTTCGTCTACGCCGAGGAGACTCTTAGCCGGCGCCCCGCCCTGCCCCCACCGCCGGCAAGCGACCTGGTGGTCCGCAGAAAGAGCAAGTCAGAGGCGCTGGGCATCTTCCAGCTCTACAGCCGCGAGATGCCGGCGAACGTCCGCGCAATCGAAGGCGCGACGCTCCGCGAGTGGCAGGCCGCGCAGGAGAAGTGGGGCGGGCGCTTCAGCGACCTCGTCGCCGGAGAGGACGGTGTCATCCACGCCTGGACGCGCGTCGCGCTCGGCCAGGTGAACCGGCTGGCGGCGCTTTCAGACAGCAGCTACGATGATATCGTCTCCGCGGCGCTCCAGATCGTCGGCGAGCGCGAGGCCCACTGCCTGGCGCCGCGCCACGCGCCGGGCCTCGTCTCGGCGCTCGACCGGCTGGGCTTTGAGCCGGCGGGCGAGTTCTGTGCGATGGCGAAGCGCCTGGCCAGGCCCGCCAGGGGGCTGGCGCCGGAGACGGCCAACGAAGCGGTAACCGTGAGCTAACACAATGCTGAACATCACCGACGACCTCGACACTCTCCTCGAAGTCCTCCCAGGGCACGTCGCCGACGCCGTACGCGAGCGGCCGAACAACTTCGCGCTGCTGGAGATCGTGCTCGACCTCGGCCGGCCGCCGGAAGCGCGCTACCCGCACGAAGAGGCGATCCTCAGCGAGACGGAAGTGACGGAGGCGGACATCGATTTCGTCGTCTCCCGCATCGGCATGTTCACCAGCGACAACCGCGCCGGCATCGAGCGCACGCTGCACCGCATCTCCTGCATCCGCAACCGGCAGGGCCGCGTCATCGGGCTCACGTTGCGCGTCGGCCGCGCCGTCTTCGGCACGATCCGCATCATCGAGGACCTGGTGCGTGACGAGAAGAGCGTCCTCCTCCTTGGGCGTCCGGGCGTCGGCAAGACGACGATGCTGCGCGAGGTGGCGCGCTTCCTCGCTGACGACCGGAACAAGCGCGTGATCGTCGTGGACACGTCGAATGAGATCGCCGGAGACGGCGACATACCGCACCCGGGCATTGGCAGCGCGCGCCGAATGCAGGTGCCCTCACCGGAGCTCCAGCACGCGGTGATGATCGAGGCCGTGGAGAACCACATGCCGGAGGTGATCATCATCGACGAGATCGGCACGGACCTCGAAGCCGCGGCGGCGCGCACGATCGCCGAGCGCGGCGTCCAGCTGATCGCCACCGCGCACGGCAACTCGCTGGAGAACTTGATCATGAACCCGACGCTGTCGGACCTCGTCGGCGGCATCGAGTCCGTCACCCTTAGCGACGAAGAGGCGCGCCGCCGCGGGACGCAGAAGGCGATACTCGAACGTCGCGCGCCGCCCACCTTCGATATCCTCGTCGAGATCCAATCGTACAACCAGGTGGCCGTGCACAAGAGCGTTTCGGAGACCGTCGACTCGATCCTCCGGGGCTACCGGATGCCGCCCGAGATGCGAGAGCTCCACCCGGAGGGTGAGGTCAAGGTCGTCAAGAGCCCGGCGGGCAAGCGGCAGCGCGCAGAGGGCGCTGATCTCGCCGCGGCAGCCGGCGCCGGCCTCGCTGACGCCGCCGGACAGCGGCCAGCGGATGTGGGCCCGGAGCGGCGCATCTACCCCTTCGGCGTCTCCCGTCAGCGCCTGCTTCAGGCGATGCGCGAGACCCGGTTCCCCGGCGTGCTCGTCGACCACCTGGACGACGCCGACGTCGTGGTCACGCTCCGGCCGTACTACCGGCGCAAGCCCCAGACGCTGCACGACGCCGAGGCGCGCTCGATCCCCATCTACGTCGTCAAGAGCAACACCGTCGTCCAGCTGGAGCAGGTGCTCCTGACGATGCGCAGCGAGCGGGCGAGCGATCCGGTGACGACGGCCCTTAAAGAAGCAGAGGACGCGATTGGCCACGTGCTCAATAAATACAGCCCGGTGGACCTGAACCCTCAGAACGCCTACATCCGCCGCCTGCAGCACATGACCGCTCAGCGCTACAACCTCTCCTCGCGCAGCGTCGGCAAAGAGCCGAACCGCTTCGTCCGCATCACGCCCGGCGGGGCCAGCTAAGAACGTGGCCGGCGCCGGCCGACGCGCTGCGTTTATCACCTTCGAGGGCGGCGAGGGCTCAGGCAAGTCCACCGTCGCCGAAAGCATCGCCGCCAGTCTGCGCGAGCAGGGACACGACGTGCTGCTCACGCGCGAGCCGGAGGGTACGGCGCTCGGCCGCCACATCTGGGCCTTCTTCCGCGACCTGGCAGCCAGCGGCGAGACGATGACGGCCGAGGCCGAGCTCTTCCTCTTCGCCGCCGCGCGCGCAGAGCACGTCCGCACCGTCATCACGCCCGCCCTGGAGTCAGGCCAGGTCGTCCTTTGCGACCGCTTCGCCGACTCGACAACGGCCTACCAGGGCCACGGCCGCGGCGTCGATCTGCCGACCGTCGAGGCGGCGAGCGTCGCCGCCTGCGGCGGCCTTTCGCCCGACCTGACGCTGGTCCTCGACGTCCCCGCAGCAGAGGGCCTGCGACGGGCGCGGGCCCTGGAAGCAGACGATGCCAAGATAGCGGACTCCATCGGCTCTGAGTCGCTGGCCTTCCACGAGCGCGTCCGGGAGGGCTTCCTGGCAATTGCGAAGGCGCACCCGGAGCGCGTGACAATCATCGACGCGGCCGGCCCGCTGACGGACGTCGAGGCCTCGGCAGCGGAGGTGATCGAACGAATGCTGGCGGGGCGAAAATAGCTGGACAAAGCGTTCGCGCGCTCGCTAAGATGGAAGCACCGCCACCCAGCCAGGTCTGCTGGCGCCGTGCGGTGGAAGAAGGAGGAGNNCCCATCGCTGGTTACCTGTGGGTGGAAGAAGGAGGAGCATTGGGTACTCGATCTGCGGCAAAAGCCCATCGTCAGTCCCTGGAACGCCGATTGCGAAACCGGGCCGTCAAGAGCGCCACGAAGACGGCCGTGAAGAAGGCGAATGACGCCATCCTGAGCGGCGACCTGGACGCCGCGCGCGAGGCCGTGAACGAAGCCGTCGTCGCGCTGGACAAGGCAGCGCAAAAGGGTGTGCTCCACCACAACAACTCCGCGCGCCACAAGTCGCGGCTCCTGATCAAGTACAACGCCGCCGTGGCCGTGCGGGAGGTCTCTGGTGAAGCGCCGGAGGCTGAGGGCAAGACGCCGAAGAAGCGCGCCTCAGCCAGCAAGAAGACTTCCAAGAAGTAGCTTCTGCCGCGCCCGTATGGACGGCACTTGACAGCAGTGCTATTCTATTGCGCGGATTCGCTCTGGATAAGCAGTTGCTTAGTTAGACACAGAAGGAGGCCCAATGACCCAGGAGCAGCTACCCAACTCGATCAAGGAAATCATGGACGGGATGCCCGGCGCGTTCCAGGCCGACAAGGCCGCGGGCGCCAACGCCACGATCCAGTTCAACTTCACCGGCGACGAGCCGGGCAACTACACCGTCAAGGTAGCCGACGGCAAGTGTGAAGTCACGGAGGGCACCGACGACAGCCCCACCGTCGCCATCAACTCGCCTTCCGACGTGTGGCTAAAGATCACCCGCCGCGAGCTCGACGGCGCCACCGCATTCATGAGCGGCCAGTTCACCTTCACCGGTGACATGGGCGTGCTCATGCAGATGCAGAACTGGTTCGGCCAGGGATAGAGCCGGCCGGCCGAAGCCCCATCCAGCCTGCCTGCCGGTAGGCAGGCCGAAGCGCCATCCAGCGCGAAAACAGAATAGCGGAGGAAGCTGGCGCGGCTGGCTGACTCAGTCGCNNATGCAGAACTGGTTCCAGCAGGGCTAAGCATCCACTAATCGCGAATTCAGGCCGGCGGCTGGCGAAAGTCAGCCGCCGGTTTGCGTTCCGGCGAAGCTGCCCAGCGGCAGCTGAACGTCGGCGCCCAGCACAACCACGACCTCCGCGCTGGTATCCAGGAAGTCGGCGGCCCGTGCGTCCGTTCCGCTGATCACACTCCCGGCCGTTAGCCCCAGCCATTCAGCCACCTTGTCCGCTGTGTGGTCCGCGCTGTCGTTGACGTCGATCACAATCGTCGTGTCGTAGAGGTGGCCGTCGGCGTACTCATCGATCAGGATCTGGTCCGCGCTTACGCCCTTTCCGCGCAGAATCCCCGCGAAGTCGCTGGCCAGCTCCGGCACGACCGTGCCGTTGAGCACCTCGACGCGCGCGTACTCCTGGGTCAGAATGCTGTCGCTGAACACCTGGGCTTTCAGCTCCTCGAACTTCACCGTGTCCCAGGAGAGGACAGCCGCCGGTCCGCAGTTGCAGGGATACATCGCCCCGGCCGCCGAGACGGTACGCAGGTTGTCGAGGCCGACCTGCTTGCCCAGAAGCGCCAGGCCCGGCACTTTGATCGCCGGTATGTTGGTGCGGACGGACCGCGTGTACTGGTCATAGAGGCTCTTTGCCTTGCCCACGTCCAACAGGTCAAGGCTCAGCGCCTTGCGCGCCACCGCCCTCATCACGGCCTGCTGCCGCTCGATGCGCTTGAAGTCGTCATCGCTCTTGCGGATACGCGCGTAGGCGAGCGCGCGCGGGCCGTCCATGTGCTCCATGCCGGGCTCGAACTCCACCGGGTAGACGTCGTAGCAGAAGGAGCAATCGGCGTACGCGGGATCGTAGGCATACCTTTCGACGTTCACGTCGATGCCGCCGAGCTCGTCGATGATGTCGATGAAGCTCGCCCAGTTCATGACAACGTAGTAGTCGATCGGGATGCCGAAGTTCAGATTGATCGTGTCCATCGCCAGCTGAGGGCCGCCTCCGGGGTAACCCTCGAGTGATGTGTACTCGCCCATCTCGTAGACCACGTTGATCCGGTTCTGCGTGTAGATGCCGCCGTTGCCGTCCGGGATGTCCACGAGCGTGTCGCGGGGGATCGAGAAAGCACCGGCCGTCTTGGCAAACGGGTCGATCGTGAAGATGACGACGCTGTCTGTNNAGGCGCTGGTCGAGGCCCAGCAAGAGGATGTTGATGCGCTCATCGATCGTCTCCGCGCTGTCCTTGTCGCTGCCGCCGTCAACTCCGGGCAGGGCCTGAACGACGGGAATACGCAGCTCGTTGCCGGGCAAGAGGTCGTCGTCGATCTGCGTCGCCATCGCCGCGAAGGCATAGAGCGAGAGCAACGCGAACGCGAGTATGCCGGCGATGAGCGGGACGTTGAAGTGGCCACGGTACCGGTGGAGGCCGGCGTCGACGCTGTCTTCCGGGGGCAGGTCCTTCGTCAAGCGGTTCTCCCGGGCCTCAGGCCTTGAAATGGGGGCGGACTCTGGTCTGAGCTAGCACGGTCTTATGCGGCGGAACTCAGCCCAGGCCGGTCTGACTGTCGATTCATCTAAGGCTAACAACGCGCGGATAAACCCAAAGGTTCCTCGGACTGGCATGGCGGTGCCGAAACTTCTCCGCGGCTCCCGGCCGATTTGACCCGCCACTTTTCGCTAGCGTAGCATCGGGCTGAAAAGTCAGTCAACGAACGCACCCGCGCGCTTTCAGGCCCGCCCGAAGGACATCCACAGCTCTTCTCCGAGCCGTATCTCCGCCCGATGACCTTCATCCCGCACTCCTTCCGGCGCCTCCTCGTCATCGGCACCCTGACGGTAACCCTCGTCGCCGTCTCTGGCTGCGGTGGCGGCGGCGAACCGACCGCGACACCCACTGCCACGGACTCAGGTCCGGCGATCTCTCCAGTGCCGTCCGGAACGGCGATCGACTTCGCCAGGGCCGCGCGCCTCTACTACGAGGGCGACTTCGAGGGCGCCCTGGTCATATATTCAGCGGCTGTCGAGAAGGGAACCGATGCCCAGAGGCAGACCGGCCTCTGGGAGATCGCGCGCATCCAGGCCGATCGGGGCGAGAACGCCGACGCCGAGCGCAACCTGGAGCTCCTCCTCGAGATGTCTCCGGACGCGGAGACCAAGAGGCAAGCATTGCTGCTCCTGGGCAGCGTCGAGTTCGCGCAGGGCGACCTCGGCGAATCGCGCGAGGCGTTCGAGGCCTATCTTGACACGGACGGGCCCGCCACGCCGTACGCTCTCCTGGGCCTGGCGGACATCGAGTCGGCGGACGGCGACGCCGGGGCAGCGCTTGACCGCATCCGCGACGCGCTCGCAGGCGGCCTCGCCGCCGGCGCCGAGGCCGACGCCCGCTTCACCATGGCAGCGCTCTTCGAGGCCGAACGAGACTACGACAGCGCAGCGGCGACGTTACAGAGCATCACAACCTCAGCCTCCGCCGCGGACGCCGCCGAGGCCCTCTGGCGACGCGGCAACCTGGAGGCCGGCCGCGGCGACGTTGCGGCGGCGCAGCGGGCCTACCGGACGCTGATCCGTACGTATCCCGCCTCCGCCCCCGCGCTTGACGCGCTGAACAGCCAGGAGGCGGCGGACGACCCCTCGCTCACGGCGTTCGACCGCGCTTTCCTCTACTTCGTTCAGCGGATCAACGATCAGGCGCAGACCGCGTTCGAGAGCATCCTCCGCAGCCCGGCGACGGGTGCGGTGGCGGCCGCGCAGGCACACTACTACCTCGGCATCCTTTCCGAGCGCTTCTCCCTCTACGACGACGCGCTGGAGCACTATGACGCCTCCATCGCCCTCCTCAGGCCCGGACTAGACGACCCGCTGCGCGGACAGGCGATGTGGGACCGCGCCACCGTGCTCGAGCTCCAGGGCGACACCGGCGGGGCGATCGCCGGCTTCGCCGCCGTCGGCGAGGTACCGGGCGCGGAGCGCGCCGGCGAGGGCACCTTCCGGGCCGGCTTACTCGCGTACAACCTCGGCCGCGTTACCGAAGCGATCACACACTGGACGCGCTTCAGCCAGGTCGCGGTTAGCGCGCACGAACGCGCGCGCGCACACTACTGGCTCGGCATCGCGCACGGCGGGCCCGGGAGCGCCCGGGCGGAGTCCGAGTTCGCAGCCGCTGCCGCCGCCGATCCGCTCGGCTACTACGGGCTCGTCGCCAGCGGTCTCACCGGCGGGGCGTTCTGCTGCCTCGAGGGCGAGCCGCCAGGCGGCGCCACCGATATCGAATCGTGGCTGTCGGGACGCGCCGGCCCGGAAGACGCACCGTCTCGCGACGCCTTCTTCGCCGCCGATCAGTGGCAGCGCGCGGTTGAGCTGCAGGAAGCGGGGCTCTCCGGGCGCGCGCGGGCCGAGTTCGACGACATGCTGGAAGAACTCACCGGCGATTCCTGGCTCCTTTACCGCTTCGCCGAAGAGACCAGCAGCCTGGGCCTGCCCTGGATCTCGACGCTCGCGGCTCAGCGGCTGGCGCTCCGCTACGCCGACCCTCCGCCGGCGCTTTTCAGGCTCGTCTACCCGCGCGAGTACTGGGACCTAGTGCAGGCGGAGGCGGAGACGTACGGCTTCGACCCGTACCTGATGCTCTCGATGATGCGCCAGGAGAGCCTCTACTTCCCGCGCGCCGTCTCGCCCGCAGAGGCGATGGGCCTGACGCAGGTCATCCCGCCGACCGCCGACGGCATCGCCGAGGCGCTCGGGATGGAAGACTTCACCTACCTCGACCTCTTCCGGCCCAACATCTCGATCCGCTTCGGGGCGTACTACATCGGCACGCAGCTCGACGAGTTCGGCGGCAACGAGCGCGCGGCCGTCGCCGCCTACAACGGCGGCCCCTTCAACGCCGGGGCCTGGCTGGACGCGGTCGGCGGTGACAACGACGTCTTCGTGGAGACGATCACTTTTTCCGAAACGCGCGCCTACGTTCAGCTGGTGCTCGAGAACTACGCGCTCTACCGCTACGCCTGGGGCGTGACGTCCCGGCCAGCGCTCGCGCCCTGACGGCTCGCTAGACCACCGCTCAGCGCGGCGATACGATGACTTTGTTCCCGCCAGCAGGCGGAGTCTTCGCCATGTCTGACGCCGTTTCCGTTCGAGTCCCCGCCACGAGTGCCAACCTCGGCCCCGGCTTCGATTGCCTGGGCCTGGCTCTCGACCTCTGGGGCACGATCACCGTCCGCCGCTCGGACGAGCGCACTGAGGACGAGCCGATGGCGGCGATGGCGCTGATCGCCGCGCGCCGGGTCTTCGAGCAGACCCACACCGATGCCTACCAGTGGCAGGCGTCCTACGAGGGCACGCTGCCGGTCGCGCGCGGCCTGGGCGCCAGCGCCGTCGCCCGCGTCGGCGGCATGGTCGCAGCGAACGAGCTGTGCGGGGGAGAGCTCGACAACGAGGAGCTGCTGTCGCTGGCGACGGAGCTGGAGGGCCACGCCGACAACGCGGCGCCCGCGCTCTTCGGCGGCTTCCAGGTGTCGGCGGTGGAGGGCGAGCACGTCTTCCATACGTCTGTACCGCTGCCGGAAGGGCTGCAGGCCGTCCTCTTCGTCCCCGAGATGCGCGTGGCGACAAAGGATGCCCGCCGCGTCGTCCCGGAAACGCTCTCCCGCGAGGACGCCGTCTTCAACATCGGGAGATCGGCACTGCTGGTCGCGGCTATGGCGGGCGGGCGGCTCGACCTGCTCGACGCTGCGACCCAGGACCGGCTCCACCAGCGCCAGCGCTCAGAGCTGATGCCTGCGATGCTCCCGATCTTCGAGGCCGCGCGCGGCGCAGGGGCCCACTGCGCCTATCTCTCGGGCAGCGGCTCGACCATCTGCGCGCTGGCCACCGAGAACACCGAGGCGATCGGGGCGGCGATGAGTGAGGCGGGGGACGCCAACGGCGCGCCGGGCGAGACGATCATCACGCGGCCGTCACCGAGGGGCGCCGAGGTGGTGCGCTGATGGCGCTGATCGTCCAGAAGTACGGCGGCACCTCCGTCGGCGACGCCGGGCGCATCAAGGCCGTCGCCGACCGCATCCTCGCGCGCGTCAGGGGCGGCGACCGGCTCGTCGTTGTCGTCTCGGCGATGGGGCAGACGACCGACGAGCTGATCGCGCTGGCTGCGGAGATGACGGACGCGCCGGAGGCGCGGGAGATGGACCTCCTGCTCTCGACCGGCGAGATCGTCAGCTCGACGCTGCTGGCGATGGCGCTCAAGCACTCCGGCCAGCCGGCGCTGGCGCTCTCCGGCGCGCAGGCGGGCATCGGCACGGACCGCGTCTACGGCCGCGCCCGCATCCTCCACCTCGACCCGGCGCGCGTCAGGCGCGAGCTGGACACGGGCGCCGTCGTCATCGTCGCCGGGTTCCAGGGCGTGACGGAGGAGATGGAAGTCGCGACGCTGGGCCGGGGCGGCTCCGACACCACGGCGGTGGCGCTGGCGGCGGCGCTCGAGGCCGAGCGCTGCGAGATCTACACCGACGTCGACGGCGTCTACACCGCCGACCCGCGCATCTGTCCGGAGGCGCGCAAGCTGGCGGAGATCGGCTACGAGGAGATGCTGGAGCTTTCGACCTGGGGCGCGCGCGTGCTGCACAACCGGGCGATCGAGCTGGCGGCGGTCTACGAGGTGCCGGTCTACGTGGCGTCCAGCTTCAACGACGAGCCGGGTACACTGATTCACGGAGGCGTTGCGATGGAGAAGGCGAACAAGGTGATGGGGATCGCCCACGACGAGGACGTGGCGCGGATCACGATGCGCGGCGTCCCCGACCGCCCCGGCATCGCGGCGCACATCTTCGAGCCGCTGGGCGAGGGCGGCATCAGCGTCGACACGATCGTCCAGAACGCCAGCGTCGAGCGGCTGACGGACCTGACGTTCACGGTCTCGCGCTCGCAGATGAACGAGGCGCTGGCGATATGCCGGCCGATCGCGGACGAGATCGGGGCGGGCGAGGTGCTGGCGGACACGCACCTGGCGAAGGTGAGCATCGTCGGCGCGGGGATGACGTCGGGGCCGGGCTACGCGGGGCGCATGTTCCGCACGCTGTTCGAGTCGAAGATCAACATCGAGCTGATCACGACGAGCGAGATCCGCATCACCTGCCTGATCGACGAGAAGGACGTGCCGGCGGCGGTCAAAGCGCTGCACGCCGCCTTCGAGCTGGCCGACGCGGTTTAGGCGGTGAATCCATGCTGCGCCATTAGTAGCTTAGACTCCCCATCCAACTCCATTAGTCTGTTCGGTAGCTACCCGAGTCCTCTCTTGCCATGAAAGCCACCACCTCCGGCATCAAAGCTAAGATAGCGCGGGCGCACGAACACCTCCGGGCGCTCGATCAGGAGATTGAAGGGCTCATCGCCGCGTATCCCTACAAGGTCACCCACGAATATAGGCGAGAGTCCTTTGAGCACGTCTGGACGCTCAATAACTCGCCGCCCAGCATTCCCAAACGCATCAACATCATGGTTGGCGATGTGGTCTACAACTTTCGCTCGGCCTTGGACCACCTCGCTTGGCAGCTCGTCATTGCCAATGGCGAAACTCCCACCTCGCGAACGATGTTCCCTATCTACTGGGGGGACCGCGGTGCGGATTACAGAGAGGCTAAGAAGTCCCGACTCAAGGGCGTCTCCAATGAGGCTGTGGCAATCATCGACCGCTCGCAGCCGTGCAATGGTGGGAACTCTTATCTTGGCACCCTCGACAGCCTCTCCAACATAGACAAGCACCGGCACCTGAATGTAATCAACGCGGCCCCGGTCGGGGCCGACTTGGTGGAGGCTCTCCGCATTGGCCCCAAGAAAAGCGTGTCCATCTGGGTCAACAAGCAACCCTTGCAGCGTGATGCAGAACTGCTCCGCGTTACGCTCCAGGAGGATGATGTGAATGTGAAGTTCGATATGGCCTTCGGCATAGCCTTCGACGATTCACTTACGCCGCTCGAATACACCGGCCCCCTTCTCGATGTCCGCGTTGTGCTCCAAACTATCGGCAGGGCCGTTGATGATGTCTTTCGTCCGCTCGTCAAACATGCCCGCTAGTCCATGAGCGGCTAACCTGTGCGCGGCTTCACAACCTGAGATACAATTACGCCCGCTGACCGCATGACCCACGGGGGGCCCGAATGACCACTGCGACCGAGTCCCTGAGCGGCCCTAGGCTCTGGCTCCGGGCGCTCTACACGATCCCCCGCGTCGATCCCGCCGAGGTCGATCCGCTCGCGCGCTGGCTGATCCTCGGCCGCGTCTCCGTCGCCGTCATGAGCCTGATCTCCGCGATCATCGGCGGCCTGCTTGCCCTCTACGACGACGAGTTCAACATCGGCCTTGCCGTCCTGCTGGCCGTTGGGTTAACGCTGGCGCACACCGGCAGCAACCTCGTCAACGACTTCTGGGACTACCGCAACGGCATCGACACACCGGACTCGCCGCGCGCGCGGTACGGCCCGCACCCGTTCGTCGGCGAAAAGGGCAGCATGCGCGAGTTCCTGATCGTCACCGGCATCGTCCTGGCGGCGGCGACGGCGATCGGCGTCTACCTGACGATCGCGGCGGGGCTCTGGGTGCTGGCGTTCGCGCTGGGCGGCGCCTTCGTGCTGCTCTTCTACTCCGGCGGGCCGCTGCCCCTCAAGTACTTCGGGATGGGCGAGGCCGCCGTCTTCGTCGTCTGGGGCCCGCTGATGATCGGCGGCTCCTACTACGTGATGACGGAGAGCCTGCCGGCCTGGGTGCTGCTGGCTTCGGTGCCGTACGGCCTCGGCGTGACGACCGTTCTCTTCGGCAAGCACCTGGACAAGATCGACTTCGACTCCTCCAAGCAGATCCGCACGATGCCGATCGTCCTCGGCGAGCGGGCCTCGCGGGCCGTGACCGTGGTGCTCAGCGTTGGCATGTACATCTCGGCGGCGGCGCTGGCGGTCTGGCAGGAGATGTGGGCGCTGGTGCTGGTGATCGGCGCGCTGCCGCTGCTCCTGCAGGTGTACCAGTTCTACCGGACGCCGAAGCCGGAGAAGCCGCCGGAGGGCTACCCCGGCTGGCCGCTCTGGTTCGTGGCGATCGCCTTCATCCACAACCGCCGCTTCGGCATGCTCTTCATCGCCGGCCTGGCGCTCCAGCTGGCCATCAACGAAGTCGTCTAG
>JABAOE010007958.1_pt1 | contig 15673 bp, 16 predicted proteins | sample 7062141 | NCBI WGS metagenome assembly JABAOE01 (sample SAMN14538627, study PRJNA623070) | marine sediment metagenome | biome: marine biome [ENVO:00000428]; feature: marine pelagic biome [ENVO:01000023]; material: deep marine sediment [ENVO:00002113] | place: India: Gulf of Khambhat ... | reverse complement strand
TGGCTGTTCCCGGCCTACGAGTACGGCGACCTGATCGAGATTGAGGGTGAGCTGGAGGAGCCGCCGGTCTTCCCGGAGTTCGACTACCGGGGCTACCTCCTGCGGCAGGGCGTCGTGTCCCTGGCCGTGGATCCCGGCGTCGTGCTCGTGGAGTCCGCGCACGGGGACGCGCTGACCGGCGCGGTGATCGACGCGCGGCGGTCGCTTTCGCGGCGGCTGGACGAGGCGCTGCCGGAGCCGCAGGCTTCGCTGGCGAGCGGCGTGCTGCTGGGGACGCGGTCAAACCTGGCGCCGGACCTGAAGGAGGCAATGGAGGCGACGGGGACATCGCACCTGGTGGCGGTGTCCGGGCAGAACGTGGCGCTGCTGGCAGGGCTGATGATCGCGGTGCTGGCGTGGGCGATCGGGCGGCGGCCGGCGGCCTGGCTGGCGCTGGCGACGATAGCGGGCTACGCAGTGCTGGTCGGTGGTCAGGCGTCTGTCGTTCGCGCAACGATCATGGCGTCGCTCTACGTTATGTCGATCGTTCTCGGCCGCCAGAGCGCGGCACCGGTGGCGCTGGTGCTGGCGGCGGCGGTCATGACGGCGCACGACCCGCAGGTGGTGCACGACGTCGGATTCCAGTTGAGCTTTGCGGCGACGATCGGCCTCATCACGCTCGGCTCTGAGGCGCGTCTGCGGCTGGAGGCGCTGGCGGCGCGCTGGCCGGTAGTCGCGCGGTCCCCGCTGGCGGCGCCGCTGATCGAGACGTTCGCGATCACGTCGGCGGCGATCGCGTTCACGCTGCCGATCACCGCCCTCACGTTCGGTGAGACATCGCTCGTGGCGCTGCCGGCGAACCTGCTGGCGGTGCCGGCGTTCGTGGCGGTAGCGGCGACAGCGGCGCTGGCGGTGGCCGCGAGCGCCCTTCCCGGCGGCGAGGTCGCGGCCTGGCTGGCGTGGCTGCCCGCGACGTACATGATCGGGGTGATCGAGCTGTTCGCGTCGCTTCCCGAGGCCTCCGTCTCGGTGCGCGGAGTGAACCTGTGGCTGGCGGTGCCGTACTACGCCGCGCTCGTCGCGATCACATGGTGGCTTACCTCGCGGCCGGTGGCGTTGCCACAGCTGCCGAGGGTTAGGGTGCGGCCGGCGCCGCCGCTCGCCAACGCCGCCGCAGTGGCGGCCGTGGTGGCCGTGGCGGGCATGCTGGCGTGGGTGGCCGTCGGCACTCGGGACGATGGCGGCCGCCTGTCGGTCACGTTCCTGGACGTCGGGCAGGGCGACGCGATTCTGATCGAGGGTCCGGCCGGTCACCGGATCCTGGTAGACGGCGGACCCGGCGGAGAGGTGCTGGCCGGAGCGCTCAGTCGCCACCTGCCCTTCCACGATCGGCGGATCGACCTCGTCGTGGTCACGCACCCGCAGGCGGACCACATCGGCGGGCTCCCGGAGGCGCTGGCCTCGTACGACGTAGGCGCCGTGCTGGACAGCGCCTCCGGGAGCGAGTCGCCCTTCTACGCGGCGCTCGCCACCGCGGCGGACTCAGCGGAGGTCCCACACCACGTCGCGGCGCGCGGTCAAACGATCGACCTCGGCGGCGGCGCCCGGGTCGACGTGATCGGCCCGGACAAAGGGCTGAGCGACCGGGCCGATCCGAACGACGCATCGACAGTGCTGCGGGTGGTGATGGGCGACGTGTCGTTCCTGCTGACAGGCGACATCGAGGCAGCCGGCGAAGCGGCGCTCGTGCGCTCCGGGGCGAAGCTCCGGGCAACGGTGCTGAAGGTTGCCCACCACGGATCGAGCACCTCGACGACGCCGGCGTTCCTCTTCCGGGTGGCGCCGGTGGTCCACGTGATCTCTGTCGGGTCCGCGAACACGTTCGGGCACCCGACGCCCGCAGTACTCTCGCGGCTGAGCGATGACCTCGTGCTGCGCACGGACGAGGACGGTGACGTGCGGATGGAGACGGACGGCGAGAGGTTGTGGGTCACGACGGGGCGGTAGAATACAGCTGATTACCACGGTGCCCAGGTCACCGACGGCCCCGGCGCAACAAACTCCTCCGGTGATAGAATGTCCGCCATGCTCGGCCCGTCATCCCTTTCCGGGCTCCCCTTCATCCGCGACGCCCGCCGCGGCCGCGCCTCCTCCTACGACAAGACGGGCGGCAACGTCGACCGCTGGCTGCTGGACCCGGGCGAGACTCGTACGCTGGCGGAGATCGAGGGCCCGGGCGCGGTACGGCACGTCTGGATGACGCTGGCCTCGCGGGAAGAGGCGTACCCCCGGCGCAGCGTGCTGCGGATGTTCTGGGACGGCGCGGAGACGCCCTGCGTTGAGGTGCCGACCGGCGACTTCTTCGGCGTCGGGCACGAGCTGATCAAGGAGTACTGGTCGCTGCCGCTGACGATGAGCCCGCGGGAGGGGCGCGGCTTCAACTGCTACTTTCCGATGCCGTTCAACCGTGACGCCCGCATCGAGATGACGAACGAGGGCGAGCGGCGGCTCGTGGTCTACTTCTACATCGACTACGAGACGTACGGCGAGCCGCTGGCGAACGCCGGTCTCTTCCACGCGCAGTGGCGGCGCGAGAACCCAACGGACGGCTGGGGCGACGACTCGCGGCGGATGGACGAGGACGGTGAGTACCTGCGCGAGGTCTGGACAACGCCCAACAAGACGGGCGAAGGCAACTACGTGATCCTGGAGGCGACCGGCCGCGGGCACTACGTCGGCTGCAACCTGAACATCGACTGCTTCGAGCGCCAGAAGAACGACTGGTACGGCGAAGGCGACGACATGATCTTCATCGACGGCGATACAAAGCCGACGCTGCACGGCACCGGCACGGAGGACTACTTCAACACGGCCTGGAGCCCGCTCACAGAGTTCTGGACGCCATATCACGGCCAGCCTGTGGCCTCGACCGGCGGCGAAGACTGGCTCTACAAGGGCAAGCAGTCCGTCTACCGCTATCACATCGAGGACCCGGTGCACTTCCGGGAGTCGATCCGCGTGACGATCGAGCACGGGCACGCGAACAACCTCTCGAACGACTATTCGTCGACAGCGTACTGGTACCAGACGGAGCCGCACGCCGCGCCGCCACCACTGCTGCACGTTGAGGACCGCCTGCCGCGGGCGGACTGAGACCGGCCGCGCTGCTATACTCGACCGGCGATGATACGAAACGACGGCCGCCGGCCCGCCAACTTGCGCCCGGTGACGATCGAGACCGGTTACCTGGAGCACGCTGAGGGCTCGGCGCTGATCTCGTTCGGCGGCACGACGGTGCTCTGCGCCGCCACAACAGAAGACCGGCTGCCGCGCTTCGCGGTCGGCACCGGTTCCGGCTGGATCACAGCGGAGTACTCGATGCTGCCGCGCTCGACGCACACGCGGACCTCGCGGGAGCGCAGCGCCACCTCGGGCCGGACGGCTGAGATCCAGCGGCTGATCGGCCGCTCGCTGCGCTCGGTCGCCAAGCTGGACCTGCTGGGCGAGCGCACGTTCACGGTGGACTGCGACGTGCTCAAGGCGGACGGCGGGACGCGGACGGCGGCGATCACGGGCGCTTACGTGGCGCTGATGCAAGCCTTCCAGAAGCTCGTGGAGTCGGAGACGTATACGGCGCCGCCGGTGCGCTGCGGCGTGGCCGCCGTCAGCTGTGGCCTTGTCGACGACGTGGCGCTCCTGGACCTCGACTACAGCGAGGACTTCCGCGCGGCCGTGGACTTCAACGTCGTAATGACGGAGGAAGGCGAGCTGGTGGAGGTGCAGGGTACGGGCGAGAGCCGGCCCTTCACACGCGACGAGATGACGGGATTGATCGACCTCGCTGAGAGCGGGATCCGGGAGCTGTTCGCCGCGCAACAGGCGGCGCTGAAGGCGGCAGGGATTACGGTATCGGCGCCGGCCTCGTAGAGCCTCCTGGCGAGATTGACGCTCTTTCCGCAAGATCGGGCCAGACGGCACGTGGGAGGAACGCCGGCCGTCCTGATACGCTAGCCCCGCGATGATCGATCGCAAGGAGATTGAGCGGCTGGGCCGGCTCCGGAGCGAGCAGGGTGTGCTCAGCGCCTCTATAAAGCTCGACCCGCGCCTGGGCTACGAGCGCGGCCAGGCGGCGATGAAGTTCAAGGGCGCCTACGCTCGCGCCGCGCGGGCCGCCGGCGAGCGAGACCTGGCAGTGCTGGAGCGCGAGCACGACCGGGTGCTGCACTACGTCACTACCAGCGCGCCGCGCGGTCAGGGCCTCATCATCTATTCGTCGACGCCAGACGACATCTGGGAGGTATTCGCGCTGGACGTGATGGTGCCGTCACAGGTGAGCGTGGGCAGCACTCCGAGCACGGCCCTGCTGGCGCAGGTGCTCGAGGAGTACCCACGAATGGCAGTCGTGCTGCTGGACGGCGGCGAAGCCAGGATCTACACGGCCGAACAGGGCCGCCAGGGCGAGCCGGACCGGGAGAGCACGGAGCTGCCGAACCGCCACGCCCAGGGCGGCTGGGCGCAGGCGCGCTTCGAGAGGCACGTCGAGTTCCACCACGCGATGCACCTCAAGAGCGTCGCCGAGAAGCTCGAGGGGATGTACCGCGAGCAGCCGTTCGACCGGCTGGTGGTCGTCGGCGTGGAGAAGGCAGCGAAAGAGTTTGAGTCGATGCTGCCGGAAGAGATCGGGCGACGGCTGATCGGGACGCTGGCGGCGAACTTCAAGCAGGAGGGCGACAGCGAGATCCTGGACCGCGCACGCGCCCTGCGCCAGGAGGACGAGCGGGCCGCGGAGTTGGCGCTCGTAGACCGCATCAGGGGAGAGACGGAGGCCGGCGGCAAGGGCACGCTGGGGATCGACGAGACGCTGACGGCGCTGGCCGAAGGCCGCGTGGACACGCTGGTCGTGGCGGAAGGCGCCACACAATCGGGCACGGCCTGCCGGAGCTGCGACTACTTCGCGGCGTTCAAGTTCACGAAGTGCCCGCTGTGCGCCGGCAAGGATGTCGAGGACCTTCCGGACGCGATCGACTACGCGATCGAGTACGCAATGACGAACGGATCGCTGGTCAACGTGGCGTTCGCGGGCGGCCGGGAGATGCTGCTCGCGCGGGGCGGCATCGGCGCTCTGCTTCGCTACCCGGCGCCGCCGGCGAACACCTAGCCGGCATTAAACGCGCTGCAGCCGAAACTACGCGTACTCGCCGAGAAAGACGCCGCCGAGGATGTGAACGTGGCCGTGCTCCTGGCTCTGCATGGCGTCGTGGCCAAAGTTCGATAGCAGACGAAAGCCGGCCGGGCAGTGCTCCTGGCCCATTCGAACGGCGATCTCACCGACGCGGCCGAGGTCTTGCCAGAGTTCGGCCTGTGTCAGGTGCTTCTTCGGAACGCTGAGGAGCATCGTCGGCACCCAGCGCAGGCGGTTGCGGAAGACGACAACGTCGTCGTCCTCGTAGAGGATTTCGGCGGGCGCTTTGTGGGCGACGATGTCGCAGAAGACGCAGTAACGCATGAGGCGGATGCGGCTCACGTTAGCAGGTGCTGGCCGCTGTTGCCAGACGGGTGCTATGCTCCCGGTGATGGCAGACGTCCGCCCCTTTCGCGCGCTGCGCTACGACGCCTCACTGGACCTTTCGCAGATAGTCTGCCCGCCCTTCGACACGATCTCACCTGAGCAGCAACGGGAGCTGTACGAACGCTCCCCTTACAACGCCGTGCGGATCGAGCTGGCAGAGGAGTCGGGAGCGGGCCGCTACGACAACTCCGGAGCGACGGTGAGCCAGTGGATGGCCGACGGGGTGCTTCGGCGCGACGAGCAGCCGGCGTTCTACGTGCACCGGCAGACGTTCCACCAGGGCGGGCGTGAGTACACTCGTACGATGCTCTTCGCGCGGGTGCGGGTGGAACCGTCGTCGGCGGGGACAGTGCTGCCCCATGAGCAAACGTTCGGCGGACCGAAGCAAGACCGGCTGCAGCTAATGCGTGCGACGCACCTGAACCCGAGCCCGGTCTTCATGTTCTATCGCGACGAGGGCGGGCGAGTGCGCAGCCTCCTGGAGGCAGGCGCGGAGAAGCGCTCGCAGGTGGCGGACTTCGTCTCACCCGACGAGCAGCGTCAGTCGCTGTCCCGGCTGGACGACCCGGATGCCGTGGCGGCGCTGGCAAAGGAGTTCGCAGGCAAGACCCTCTACATCGCCGACGGGCACCACCGCTTCGAGACGGCGCTGGCGTACCGCGACGAGGCAAAGGCGGCAGCAGATGGCTGGACGGGCGAGGAGCCGGAGAACTTCGCCATGGTCGCGCTCGTGGCGCAAGACGACCCCGGGATGCTGACGCTGCCAACTCACCGCCTGACGAACGCCGAGATACCGCTAGCCGAGGCGCTCGGCCGCTTCGAAGACCTGTTCGCCGTTTCGATGTTCGAAGGCACCTCCGGCGAGCTGGCGGCGAAGGCAGGTGCGTCGTCGTTCGGGCTGGTGAGTGCGGACGGTCTGCGTCTGCTGAAGGTGCAAGACGCGTCCGCGCTTGACGCGCTGATGCCGCAGGAGCGGTCAGCGGAGTGGCGGTCGCTGAACTACGCTATCGCGAACCACGTGATCCTGCGGCGCTGCCTGGGCCTGTCGGAAGACGAGATGAAGGACCGCGGCCGCTTCTGGTTCACGGAGGACGCGGACGAAGCAGCCAGCCAAGTGCGGCGCGGCGACGCGACCTACGCGGTGCTGATGGCGCCGCTGCCGGTGGCGGCGGTTCTGTCACTGGCGGACGCGGGGGAGCTGATGCCGCAGAAGTCGACGTTCTTCTGGCCGAAGGCGCCGACGGGCGTGCTCTTCAACCTGCTCGAGGAGTAGCCGCGGGCTCCGGGCCCGAGGCGGCCGACGCTAGAGCTGCGCCAAGCGGGCGGCCTGGATGCCTTCGACCGCGCGCACGCTGTCGAGCTGCTCGGCCGTGAGCGGGTCGTCGAGCGCGAGGACCATGAGGGCGACGCCGCTCTTCTCGTGGCGGCCGACGTTCATGTAGCTGATGTTGACGCCGAACTCGCCCATCAGCGTGCCGACGGTGCCGATCATGCCGGGCCGGTCCTCGTTCTCGCAGAGCAGGACGTAGCCCTCGCTGGGCGGCACGTCGACCCAGTAGCCGTCGATCGACACGATGTGGGCGCCGTCGTGGGCGATGGTGCCGGAGACCGCGGTCTGCTGGTCACCGGAGCCGAGGCGCACGGTGACGAGGTTGGCGTAGAGCTCGTGGCTGGGGCTGGTGACCTGCTTCAGCTGCAGGCCGCGCCGCTCGGCGATGATCTCGGCGTTGACGACGTTGACGTGCTCCTCGCTGATCTGGTTCAGAAGACCGCCGATGATCGCCGCCTTCAGCGGCGTCAGGTCGTGCTGGGCGATGTCGCCGGCGTAGTCGACTTCGATCTCACCGAGCTGACCCTCGTTCAGCTGAACGGCCAGCGAAGCGACCTTCTGGGCGACGGGCAGGTAGGGGGCGATGTGAGTGTAAGCCTCGGGGTCGATGAGGGGAGCGTTGACGGCCCAGCGCGCGGGTTCGCCGCCGAGGACGGCGAGCACCTGCTCGGCGACGTCGATGGCCACGCGCTCCTGCGCCTCGGCGGTGGAAGCGCCGAGGTGGGGCGTGACGACGACGCGGTCGAGGCCGAAGAGAGGGTGCTCCGTGATCGGCTCTTCCTCGAAGACGTCGATAGCGGCGCCGGCGATGCGGTTCTCTTCGATCGCCTTAACGAGCGCAGCCTCGTCGATGATTCCACCGCGCGCGGTGTTGATGATGCGGGCGGTAGGCTTCATCTTCTGCAGCTCTTGCTCGCCGATGAGCTTCTTCGTGCCTTCGGAAAGCGTGGTGTGAACCGTGATGAAGTCGGAGTCGGCGAGGAGCTGGTCCATCTGCACCAGATCGACGCCGAGGACCCGGGCGCGCTCTTCGGCGACGAACGGGTCGTAGGCGAGCACGTTCATCTCCAGCCCGCGGGCGCGGCGGGCGACCTCTGACCCGACCTGGCCGAGGCCGATGATGCCGAGGGTCTTGCCGCGCACTTCGAGGCCGAGGAACTTGCCGCGCTCCCATTTCCCGGACTTGAGAGAGGCCTGGGCCTCCGGGATGTGACGGGAGAGCGAGAACATGAGGGCGATAGCGTGCTCGGCGGCGGACGTCGTATTGCCGGTCGGAGCGTTGACAACGACGACGCCCTTTTCGGTTGCCGCCTCGACATCGATATTGTCGACGCCGACGCCGGCGCGGCCGACGACCTGGAGGTGCTCCGCCGCCCCGAAGACGTCGGCGGTGATCTTCGTCTGGCTGCGGACGACGAGCGCGTCGTAGCCGTTGACCGTCTTCTTGAGCTCTTCCGGAGTCATGCCGGTCTTGACGTCGACGTCGGCGCCGCCCCGGCGGAGGATATCGACGCCGTCATCGGCGATAGCGTCGCAGACGAGGATCTTCATCGTGCTCTCCAGTGGAATGGCGGACATCGGTATCTCAGTGGCCTCGTGGATCTGCTGACCGAGGCGCTGCGTGAGGCGGGCGCGACCGTTGAGGACCTCGCTCAGGTGGCGGTTGGTGACGCCGATCCGGTCCGCGAGTGTCTTGAACTTCCAGCCGCGGCGGACGATCTCGGCTTTGAGCTCGTTGAGGGCGTCGTGTTCGGTTACGCTGGCCACGCTGCCAGATTACGCCCGCAGGAAAGGATAAGTCAAGATAGTCTGTACTAGTTCAGGCAGACAAGCCAGCCCTGAACCTTCGTGTCACGCCCGCTCTTCCGTGCCTCAGGACGAACGTGACAGCCCCTTGAGGCCCCGACGTTACGCTCGATTAACCGGTGTCGTCAGCCGGGGCGCTTGAAGCCGAGCTTTTCGAGGGACTGGGCGAGGCCGTCCATCGTGTGGCGGATGTCGTCCTCGTCGACGAGGCCGAGGTGGCCGATGCGGAAGATCTTGCCGCTAAGCTTTGCCTGCCCGCCCGCCAGGATCGTGTCGTGCTCGTCCTCCATCATGTTGCGAAGCTCGCTGACGTCGATCCCTTCAGGGGCCTTCACGGCGGTGACCGTGTCCGAGGCGAATCGCTCGTCCTCGCAGAAGAGCTCGAGGCCCAGCGCCTTCACTTCGCGGCGCGTCATGTCGCCGATGCGCCGGTGGCGCGTGTGGATGCTCTCAAGGCCCTCCCGCGCCATGCGCTCAAGCGCAACGTCGAGGCCGAAGAAGACGGACATCGCCGGTGTGAACGGAGTCTGACCCTTCGCCAGCGAGTCGCGGTGCTTGGCCAGGTCGAGGTAGAAGCGCGGCATGCGTGATCTCTCGAAGGCCTTCCAGCCGCGGTCGCTCATGGCGACGAAGGCGAGGCCGGGCGGCACCATCCAGCCCTTCTGCGAGCCCGTGACCACGACGTCGAGGCCCCAGGCGTCCATCTCGAAGGGGACCGCGCCGAGGCTGCTCACGGCGTCGACGAGGATCAGCTTGTCGGCCTCGCGGACGACTTCAGCGATCTGCGCGAGCGAGTTGGTGACGCCGGTGGAGGTCTCGTTGTGAGTCACGAGGACGGCCTTGATGTCTGGCTCAGCCTTGAGCGCCTTGCGCACGTCGTCGGCGTGGGCGGCCTGTCCCCACTCGTAGGGGAGCATCGTCACCTCAGCGCCGTAGATCTCGGCGATCGTCGCGAAGCGCTCGCCGAAGGATCCGATGCTGACGCCCAGCACCTTGTCACCGGGCGAGAGCACGTTGACGACGGCGGCTTCGAGGCCGCCCGTGCCCGAGCAGCTGAGGACCATCACATCCTGCTGCGTGACGAAGAACGCCTTGAGGTGACCGCTGATGCGGCCGATGATCGCGGCGAAATCGCGGCCACGGTGGTTCACCATAGGCCTGGCGACGGCCTCAAGGATGTCGGGCGGGACGGGTGTCGGGCCGGGGATGCGGAGGTTGATCTGCTTCTGCTTCTGCTGCGTCATGAGGGCGGCCTCGCTTCGCTGGTGGTGGAAATCCAATGTACGAGCGGACGCCACTACGGTCAACGAGCGCCGTGACTACCGCGGGGTTGGGGCCGCAAAGGTGCGCTCGCCAGGCCTAAGGCGCTGGTGCGTCCGGCCTATCGCCGTGGATCGTCGCGCCGCGCCCCCTCATCAATCTGGCGTTGGCCTCATCGTCCAGATCAGCGCCCCCTCGCTTCTCCTGTTGGTCGCGCTCTGCGAAGAAGTGTTCGATACCCGACGGCACAGCGATCGTCCAAATCTCGACCGGTTCCTCCGACCTGTTGGCGAAACTGTGCGGACAGCCTCCCGGGATGTGCACCAGACCGCCAGCCTCGACTTCATGCTGACCCTCGTCCGTGAAGAAAGTCGCCGTCCCTGAGGTAACTACGAACGTCTCCTCAAACGCGTGACTGTGCAGCGCCGGTCCTCGCCAGCCCGGTTCAAGCCTGTTCGGCCCCAGAATTGCGACTTTGCCGTCGGAGTCCTCTCCAGTTACGCGGACGAGCGTCCCGCTCAGCACAGAAGCATCGTTGAGCTGCTGCACCAGGGGTCTGCGATGATCAGCCATGGTCGTGCCTCCCAGCGTCTAGAGGCGTCAATGATACACAGGCCCGTCAAGCCAGAAGTTGACGCAGCCTCGCTAGTACGTCGCCAGGTCGCCTTCGGCGGTGGAGAGGTGGTGGGTGTCGTTGACGAGGCGGAGGACGCGGCGGCCTTCGCCGGCAACGGCGATGTTGACGGAGGCGTGCGCGGGACGGAAGAACATGTCGTACTCGGAGCGGATGATGTGGCCGAGGTAGGNNGCCGTGGCAGACGATGACGATGCGCTCGCCCTCGTTGCGCGCGATGCAGGACTCGACGGCGTTGATCGTGCGCTTGCGAAAGTCGAAGCTGCGCTCCGTGTATGGGTAGACGTCCCAGGAGCGCTCGTCGAGCATGCGCTGTCGGGCGGCCAGGAGCAACTCGCGGCCGACGAACTCGATGGCGGTCTTGTCCGGGGGCACGTCGCGGAAGACCTCGACTTCGCGAAGGTCGTCGAGAACCTGGATCTCGAGGCTCTTGTGGTGCCTGGCGATCGCTTCGGCGGTCTCCATGGCGCGCTTGAGTGGGCTGGCGAAGACGGCGTCGATCTGCTTGAGGGAGAGCGCCTCGCCCGTCAGTCGTGCCTGCATCCGGCCGTGCTCGGTGAGAGGCGGATCGATGATGTCGCCGACGATGCCCTCGAAGTTGATGTCGGGCTGGGCGTGCCGGACCATGATCACCTCCGTGACGCCCTCAACGTCGGTGAGGAAGGCCTGGTCGAACACGCCGGGTATGCGCTGTTGCCTGCCGTCTTCTGCCACTAGAACCGCTGCCCTTTCATCGCTCGTCTGGGGGGTAGTACCGATCATACCGCACGCGCCGCGCACGAACTAAGGGCCGGGCGGCGCGCGGCCGCGGTGCTACAATTTTCCGTGCTATGAACGACAACCCGTACCGGGCGCTGCCATCGGTGGACCGCCTGCTGGCGCGGGAAGACGTGCGCGCCGCCGGCGACGCGGCGGCTGACCTCGTGCGGCAGGCGCTGGAGTCGGCGCGCGAGGCGATCGCGGCCGGCCGCGCCGCGCCGAGCGAGGACGCGATCGCCGAGCAGGTCGCCGGTCTGGCTAGCGTGGTGCTCGAGCCGTCGTTGCGGCGGGTGATCAACGCCAGCGGCGTCATCGTGCACACGAACCTGGGACGCGCACCGCTCTCCGCTGCGGCGATCGAGGCGATGGCGGCGGTGGCGCGCGGCTACTCGAACCTGGAGTTCGACCTCGGCCAGGGTGAGCGCGGATCGCGTTACGCGCACCTGGAGCCGGCGTTGCGCCAGCTGACCGGGGCGGAAGCGGCGATTGCGGTGAACAACAACGCCTCGGCGCTCCTGCTCGTGCTCTCCGTGCTCGCCGCGCAGCGCGCTGAGGGCGAGCCACCCCGCGAGGTGATCATCTCCCGCGGGCAGGCGGTGGAGATCGGCGGCGGCTTCCGCATACCGGACGTCATGGCGCAATCGGGCGTGAGGCTGGTCGAGGTGGGGACGACGAACCGCACCTACCTCCGGGACTACGAGCGCGCGATCACGCCGCAGACGGCCGCGATTATGCGCGTGCACGCGAGCAACTTCCGCGTCGTCGGATTCACGGAGGCGCCCTCGCTACAGGACCTAGGACGCGTGGCGCACGAGCACGGGCTGGCGCTGCTGGACGACCTCGGTTCCGGCTGCCTGCTCGAGACGGCGCAGTTCGGGCTGGCAGCCGAGCCGACAGTGGCGGAGTCGCTGGCCGCCGGCGCGGACGTCTGCATGTTCTCGGGCGACAAGCTGCTGGGCGGGCCACAGGCGGGAATCATCGCCGGCCGCGGCGACCTGGTCGAGGCAGCGCGGCGGCACCCGCTGGCACGCGCCGTGCGGATGGACAAGGCGACGATCGCCGGGCTCCACGCGACGCTTCTTCACTATCTGCGGGGCGAGGCGCTGACTCAAGTCCCCGTGTGGCGGATGATCGCTGCGCCGCTGCCAGAGATCGAGGCGCGGGCCAAGCGCTGGAAGCGATCGCTGGGGGCGCGAGCAACGGTCGTGGACGGCCGCTCGATGGTCGGCGGCGGCAGCCTCCCAGAGGAGTCGCTGCCGACGAAGCTCGTGGCGATCGCCGGCGACGGCGGCTGGGTTACGGATCTGGCCGGGCGCCTGCGCGCAGGTAAGCCACCGGTGGTAGGCCGCATCGAGCACGACGCGCTCCTGCTTGACCCGCGGACGGTGGCGCCGGAAGAGGACGCCGAACTGCTTGCGGCCGCGAAGACCGCGCTGGCCGCCCGATGACGGCGGACTCGATCGTCATCGAGGGCCGCTACAACGGGCCGCCGGATTCTGCGAACGGCGGATACGCGGCGGGTCTTCTAGCGCAACAGCTGAACGCCGCCACTGTGGAGGCCACGCTGAGGGCGCCGCCGCCCCTGGACGCGCCATTGCGGATCGAGCGCACGGACGGAACGGCCCGCGCGCTGGTTGAAGACACGCTGGTCGCCGAGGCGAGAGCGTCTGATCTCGACGTGACCGCGGAACTGCCGGAGCCGGTGACCTGGGACGAAGCGGTCGCCGCCGCAGACGTCTACCGCGGTCTGACGAACCACCCGTTCCCGACCTGCCTGGCGTGCGGACCGCAGCGCGAAGTGGGTGACGGCCTGCGGCTGTTCTCCGGCGCGGTCGCCGGCCGCGACGTAGTCGCCGCACCGTGGGAGACTGCGGCCTGGACGACCGGAGGCGACGGCAGCGTGTCGCCGGCCATCGTCTGGGCGGCGCTCGACTGCCCGGGAGCGTGGGCGGTGGACGTCTCGAACGAGCGGATGGCCGTACTCGGCCGGCTGACGGCGCGGATCGTGACGCCCCTGCGCGCCGGCGAGCGATACGTCGTCGCCGGATGGCCGCTGGGCGAAGAGGGCCGCAAGATGTTCAGCGGCACGGCCATATTCGGCGCGGACGGGACGCTGCACGCCGCCGCCCGCGCCGTCTGGATCCGCGTCGAGAGCTTCTAGGCGCCGGGCGTCTCGGCAGCGACGAGGCCGACGACGTTGCCCTGCGGGTCGGCGAAGTGGGCGAACGTGACCATGCCGGGGATCGTCGTGATCGGCGTCACGGTCTTGCCGCCGGCCGCGCCGATCTTGTCGAGGTAGGCCTGCGGGTCATCGACCTGGATGTAGAACATCGCGCCTGCCGCTTCGCCGCCGCCGACACCGCCGTTGATGCCTTCGCCGTGGTTCTCGACGAGGCCATAGTCCATCTCCGGCGGGATCTGGATCTCCCAGCCGAATGTGCTGGAGTAGAAGTCGCGCAGGGCGGCTCCGTCCGTGCCGATGATCTCGAAATGCACTACCGGGTTGGGCATGCGGGTACCTCCTTACACGGGCGCGCTGGTCCATCGAGTCGACGCGCCGGGCCGGGTAGTTCCCTGAGTATAGTTAGTTCCTTGTCCGTGTCAACTACCGCCTGTATACTTCCGGCACATGCAGAAGCGCTACCAGCAGGCCTGCCCCGTGGCCCGCACGCTCGACCTCATCGGTGACCGCTGGACGATGCTGATCGTCCGCGACCTCTTTTTGGGAGTCAGGCGCTTCAACGAGTTCCTGGGCAACTCGCCCGGGATGCCGCCGAAGCTGCTCTCGGGGCGGCTCAAGTACCTGATCGAGAACGGCTTCGTGGCGCGCGAGGTGTACAGCGAGTTCCCGCCGCGCTCGGAGTACGTGCTGACGGAGCGCGGGCGCTCGTTGTTCCCGGTCGTCAAGGCGCTGGTCGATTGGGGGCTGGACAACCTTTACGACGGCGAGGACGACGTCAGGGAAGAGGTAGTAAGACTGGTGGGTGAGGCCGTACCCGAGCTCAGCGAATAGAGGAGGACCCGCATGGCCGAGGAACACCACGCCCCGCAGCAGGTCAAGCCGAAACGGCTCGGTGACTATCTGGAGGTGATGAGCAAGGCGATCTTCCAGAGCGGCATCAGCTGGAAGGTCGTCGAGAACAAATGGGACGGCACGCGCGAGGTCTTCCACGGTTTCGACGCGCTGGCCGTGGCCTCGATGCCGGAGGCGGAGATCGCGCAGGCGGCGCAGGACAGGCGGATCATCCGCAACCGCAAGAAGGTGGAGGCGATCGTCGACAATGCGCGGCGGATGGTGGAGCTGGACGAGGAGCACAAGGGGTTCCGCAACTACCTGCGCTCGCACGGTGACTTCGAGGCGACGGTGAAGGACCTGCGCAAGAACTTCCGCTTCATGGGCGAGATGGGCTGCTTCTACTTCCTCTACGTGGTCGGCGAGTCCGTGCCCGAATACGAAGACTGGTGCCGTTCCCGCGGCCGCGAGCCGCTGGCGGCATCCCCTGCGCACTGAGGCAGAGATGCTGACGCCCCTGGCGCAGCGAACCCTGGACGCCTACGGCGGTGAAGATCGCTGGCGGGACGCGACGGCCGTGGAGTGTCGCCTCTCCGCGCACGGCTGGGCGCTCCGGCTGAAGCTCCGAGGGGCGATGAAAGACGTACTGATGTGGGCGACTCTGGCGGGCCCGCATCACGTCATGGTCGACTGGCCCAATCCCGGCCAGCAGGCAGTCCTCGACGGACCGGGCGAGGTGCGGATCGAAACGAAAGCGGGCTACCGGATCTCCTCTCGGAAAGACCCCCGCCGGTACTTTCCCGGCGGCCGGCGGACGTTCCGTTGGGACGACCTCGACCAGGCCTACTTCGCGGCCTACGCGGCGTGGAACTACCTGACCTTTCCCGCTCTCCTGATGCGCGAGGACATCGAGTGGAGCGAAGTCTCGGAGACGGCGCTGGAGGCGCGCTTCCCTGACTCCCTGCCGACGCACTCGGCTGTGCAGCGCTTCCACATCGACGCCGAAAGCGGGCTGCTGCGCCAGCACGACTACACCGCCGAGGTGTTCGGCGGCTGGGCGAAGGCGGCGAACGTGGTGGAGGCGCACGGCAAGTGGGAGGGCATCCCGTACCCCTCCCGGCGCAAGGTGACGCCGCGCAAGGGCGACGGCACGCCGCGGGCGTTCCCGCTGCTGGTGGGGATCGAGATCAGCGACTGGCGGCTCGTGTAATTCGCGCGGCGGCGGTCGGCGCCGCTGACGGTATCATGCGGTCATGACTGATCCAAAGCGGTGCACCTGGGCTAAGCTGGGGTCCGACTTGATGCTGCGCTACCACGACGACG